>Ga0209090_10002178_pt1 | contig 12439 bp, 8 predicted proteins | sample ArcticOcean_MG_C_9_FD_187432 | JGI IMG/M metagenome (GOLD analysis project Ga0209090, IMG submission 187432) | Marine microbial communities from western Arctic Ocean - ArcticOcean_MG_CB2_152 (SPAdes) (version 2) | ecosystem: Environmental > Aquatic > Marine > Oceanic | place: Arctic Ocean... | reverse complement strand
TGGAGACCAAGCAGTGGACAAGCCAATCCCGCCGCACAGATGCAAAGCTCAACGCGACAGCAACGCTGGGATTTTTAGAAGCCGTAGCCTTGCCTCAGCCTCTGCACGTAGTACGCGTACGCGTAAAAGGGCGCCGCGGCCTGGCTAGATAAAACCCGTTTTTAACGCTTATTTCAAGGTAGCCGCACCGCACGCTTGGGCGAGGGCGACGGCTCGTCGCGACGACTACGACCCGTGCGCGCGAGCCGGGAGATATTCCTACTTTCGTGCGGGTGCCATTTTGGCAGCCGCTGTGCGCCGCGGTGCGCTGTCGTGGGCTGCCCCACAGACAGAGCCACCAGTGGTGCAGCCACGCCATCTCGGGGCTCCCGTGCGCACGCCGCCGCTCCAACCAATCATCAAAGCTAGGAGCAAGACAGCCCAGCAACGATGCAAAATGACTCCGCCTTCACGATGGTGCACCGCGACGGCAAGATTTACCGGAAGGGCGTCAAGCTGTACCCCAACCTAGATAGGTATAAAGGCGAGTTCATCCAAGGGAGACGGGAAGGCCTCGGTCTATTAACGTATGCCAATGGCACGACCTACGACGGCGAGTGGACCAACAACCTCTTCCACGGCCACGGCACGTTTACGTCCTTTGACTTTAGTAGCGGCACCCCGCACCGCGGGCAGCGGTACGAGGGCGAGTACGAGTTTGGAAGGAAGCACGGGAAAGGCCTGCAGCACCTGATCGACGGAAGTGTCTACGACGGCGCCTTCGCCAACAACCTGTTTGAAGGAGACGGATCCCTGAGAACGAAAGCCGGCGATATCTTAAAGGGCTTGTTCAGTAAAGGGAAGTTAATCGGCAGTGGTCGCATCGCCTTCGCGAACGGTGACTCATACAAAGGGGAACTGCAGGGCGGCCGCTTCCACGGTACCGGGACCTACACCTATTCGACGGGCGGGACGTACAACGGCTCGTACAAGCACGGCGAGTTCCACGGCGCCGGCACGCGCGTTTTCTCCAGTGGAAGTATTTATAGTGGCAACTTCGCGGACGGCGTGCAACACGGCGAGGGCATGCTGCACTGGGCGAACAACGACCAGTACGTGGGCATGTGGCGCCGCGACCTGCCCGATGGCAGGGGGGTGTTTATGTTCGGCCACGGCGACCGCTTCGAAGGCTTGTTCTCGGGAGGCGCCTTTTGTGGGCGCGGACGGTACTCGTGGTCCGATGGGGGGTACTATGAAGGCGCCTACCTGGACAAGGGGCGCAAGGCCTCGACGAAGAGCAGTGGCTTGAGGAACGGGTACGGCGTGCGGTGGTGGGTCTCGGGCAACTGCTACGAGGGCGAGTGGCTTGATGATAAAATGGAGGGTTCCGGTAAGTTCATTACGGCGGACAACGGGCCGACGTATACCGGTGAAGTTAAAGCAAATAGGAAGCATGGTAAAGGCAGAGAGCAGTGGGGTAACCAGCTCGGTATCGACTACCGGTGCGGCATGGGCTTCAAGCATAAAGGTCGCGGGTTTTGTAGATATGACGGCTGCTATATCAACGGTGCATTTGACGGCGAAGGGTTCTTCGGGTGCATAGACGGCAGAAGTTACGAGGGGCAGTGGTCCAAAGGTGCGAGGAGTGGATTTGGGCGGCAGGTCTTGTGTCCCGCCGTGGAACGAGGGGACAGGACACGAGCTCATATCGGCGGGACCATGGGTCTGTATCGAGCTTTGAAATATGTGGGCGGGTGGTTAGAAGACAAAAGGGAGGGCCACGGTCTCTTGGAACTCATGAACGGCCAAACATTAAAAGGTTACTTCCTCAACGGTTTCATAGATGGCCACGTACTCATCAAGTACCCCGACGGTCGGGAAGACACGGCGCTTTTTGAAAGAGGTTCGAGGGTGGGCTGGACGGATACCAATCCCCATTTCAGTAAGAAGAACTGGGCCGACATTGGTATCGACCGCGCAGCGTATCGAGAGGTGGGCCGGAGCGCGTCGCCCTGGACCCTCACGGGTTCATTAAGGGAGGCGGACCTGTCGTGGCTCCCCAAACGGACGAAGCAGCGGCGCATGAAACATGAGCGCTTACGGTTCAAGAAGCGACTCAGTCTCGCGGCGAAGAGCTTCGGAGCTGTTAAAACGGCGGAGCTGGACCTCGACGCGGTGGAAGTCGCGCGCGGCGTCGTGGACGCGCGCGACAAGGAGTGGCGCGAGAATAGGGAGGTGTCGTCGTCCGAGGGCGACCGACGAACGTGGGCGGCGGCGTACGCCGGGAAGTAGATAGTAATGTGCCTTGTGTGGAGTCTCACTGGTCCGTTGCCGCAATTTTTATTGTTACGGTGCTGGGACTAGTGGGCGGAGCGCCGCGGGGGGATACGCCACGAGTGACGAAAGGCATCCGTGCGGGTTTCTTGCCGGCGCCGGAAGCTCTGCTGGCTGCCCGATCTGACGCTGTCGCCGGTGGTGGTGGAGAACGACTCTGCTTTGCCGCACGGTTCGGCGTCCGCAGAGGCAGCGTGTCGACAGCCAATGGACAGGTTTCATGTAGTCGACCAGCTTGGAGCCGGCGCCTTTGGCAGGGCCCTGCTGTGCCGGGACAAGGCCCGCGAATTTGTTGTGATCAAGGAGATCCGCTGCGCCGACAAGGCCGCGCGGGCCGAAGCGAGAAGAGAAGCGGAGTTACTGAGAAAACATTCGCACCCGAACGTGTGTCGCTACATCGCGTCGTTTGCGGATGACCAGAGGAAGCGCTTCTACATCGTGCTGGAGCACTGCGACGGGGGCGACCTGAGCCAGGCCATAGCAAGGAGACGGAGCGAGCGCCGGCCCTACCCCGAAGCACAGGCGGCGGCCCTCTTCGTCATGATTTGTTTAGCACTGCGCCACGTGCACGCGCGACGGATCGTCCACCGCGACGTCAAGGCGGCCAACGTCTTTTTGACAAAGCGAGGAATAGCTAAACTCGGGGACTTCGGCGTCTCGCGCCAACTCGACGCGTCCGTGGCGCTCGCTTCCACGCGCGTCGGTACCCCCTATTACCTAGCCCCGGAGATCTTTGAAGGCAGACCTTACGGCAGAGCGGCGGACGTCTGGTCATTGGGCGTGCTGTTCTACGAGATCCTTGCTTTAAGGGTGCCCTTTACCGCGCCGTCCCTGGCGGCGCTGTGCCGCGCGATCACGTCGTCGCGCGCGCCGAACGTCATCGGGTATTCGTCCGCGTGCGCGGAATTGGTGGCTTCGCTGTTACATAAAGATGTAGAGAAACGCCCGTTGACGGACGCTTTAGTAAAACACGTGTACGTCCGGAAATATATGTCCGGCGCACTAGAAGCGCGGAGCGGGCGCGTCGTGGACGACGAGACGACGGACGACGACTCGGACGATGCCTCCGCCGCGATCGAACGGAGGGTCGCGTCCCTGGTCGAGCCGGACCTGCCGGCCGGGCTCGCGGCCGAGTACGCGCGGTGTCGCGCGGAGGCGCTGCGGAATAGGATAAGGGACGAGGGGACCGAGGCGCCGGCGCTACCGAAACAAGCCGCGGACGCCCAGAATGATGCGCGGCGCCGGCAGCTCGCGGACGTCGCATCGCAGCAGTACCGGGCGGACGCCCACGACGCCGCGCGGCGCCGGCAGCTCGCGGACGCGGCGTCCCACCAGTACCGCGAGAACCGGCGATTCCGGGCCGCGCGGGTGCGGGAGGACCGCGCGCGCGTCTATGCCGATAGCGGTGCGTCGAGCGACGAGGACGCCCTTCCAGACCCGCGGCGCCACGCGGACACGCTCGCGGACCAGTACCGGGAGAACCGCGCGCAGGCCCGGGCCTACGAGCGGCGCGCGCGCGAGGACCTCGGCCTCGACGGGCAGTGCGTGGATCTGCGGGGCGCGGCGCGCGACGCCGTCAACTTTGAGAAGCGCATGCAAGAGAAGGCCGCGAAGGCGGCGCACCAGCGAAATCAGCGCGACGCGCTCGCCGAGGAGGCGACGCGCTACCAGGCGGAGACGCGCCACGCGAAACAGGCCGTGGCCCTGGACTTCCTCGAGCCGCCCAAAAGGCATCGGAAGTTTCGCGGGGCGGACCGGAAGCGCGTCCCGAGCACAGCCGGGGGGACACCGCCGTCGCTCGCCGCGCCCGCGGCGGTGGCGTCGTTAGCACGGCCCACGCGCACGGAGCAGGTCGAGGGGGCCTTGGCGGGCGTCTTCGAGGCCGTCGCGCGGAAACGGCGCGACCGCGGCGACGTCGACGCGCTGGCGGAGGAGCTCAAGGCGGCGCTCGATTAATCATAGTTGTAAATTACTCGGTCTGCTTGTTATAGCTGAGGCCGTTGTAGGTGAGTTTGTGCTCGTATAGGATCCTCGTGATGACATTTTCATCCTTCTTGAGCTTCTTGTACTTGTAGGCCTCGAGGTACGCGGGGTCGTCGGTAGGGTCCAGACTGTCCAGGAGGCGTAACGGTTCCGAGTCGAGGTCCTCGTACATGACGAGGGGGCAGCTGTGCACCAAGGTCTTGGCCACGCCGAGCAACTCCATGACCGGGCCCGCGTCCTTGCCCTCCTCGTAGAGAGAGTCGATCTTGTGGCGAATGTCGATGAGGTTGTACAGGAGCTTCGGCAGGGGGACCTCCAACTCGGCCAGCGAGGCCAGCGAGTTTTCCAGGTACCGGTTGACGAAGCCCAGGTCAGTCGTGAGGCGCGGAACAATATCCATCCAAGCGACCAAATTAACGCTCCGCGCACTCACGTCGGCCGCGAAGGCCTTGGTGGCGTCGTTTGCTTTTGAGACGTCCTGGATCGTGGCGCCCGGCGCCGAGAAGGCGACCGTGCGGACGTCCACCTTGTCCGCGACGGCCGCCCACGGCGACCCCGCCTGCTGCATGCGCCCGCGCAGCACTATGGTCCCGATGCACGCCGTGCCGCCGGCCAGCGAGTGGCCCGTGAATACGAGCCGCGTGACCCCGAAGTCTTCGATCAGTTCGAGGAGCGCCGCCTCGTGCTTCGTCAGGTCGCTCTCCACCGTCGCCGTGTAGCCGCCGTGCGCCCGCAAGCCTGGCGCCGATTCGAACCAGGACGACGAGTGAACGGGCGTCGCGGCGAGGTTGACGGCCCAGTCTTCGATCGCGTCCGAGCCTCTCCAGGCGCAGATGAGCGTCACGGCGTCCGAGTCCTTGGTGAGCGCGACGGCGAAGGGCGGGTTCGTCGCCTGCGAGCTGCCGAACGGGCTCTCGTGGTCCAAGTCCGAGAGAACTATAGTACATTCGAAGCCGTCGGTGGAAAGCTCGAACGCGTTCCGGGAGTTCGTCGGATCGGTGACTTCGTACATTTGTCCCGAGAAGGTGGCGCACGCCCGCGTGATCTCCAGGGGGACCCCGGTCATGGATTCGGCGGGCATGTGCGTGAATTGCGCCTCCGGCGACGCTTCGATGTCCATAGCGTCTTTCTCGCTCTTCCCCTGAAAGCCGAAGTCGTACACATCACTCACGGCCGGCTTTATGGGGTTGCCGTCTTTCCGGTTCGTGTACTTCATTTAGGCGCGCTTCGGAAGGCCCAGCTCGTAGCTGACGTCGCTGCGGACCGCGGCGACACCGCGCCGCCACGGTAGCTTTAGAGACGACGCCGGCGCCGCGATCGCAAGCAGGGCGACGAGACGCATCATTTTGCCTGCGCGTAGGGCCTAAGCGGCGTGCGGCGTGCGCGGCGATCCACACGCGCACGAGACGAGTGCAGACTCTCACGAGCGCGCGCGCAGCGGCGAGCATTGGTGGCTGGAATGCTGTGAATCGAGTCAAAAACATGGTTTGCGGGCACGCCATCGACACGAGTGTTCAACACGTTGAACATATCGTTTTACCATGGCGACGTGACGCGCCGGTAAGTGCGTGGACGAGTTTTACGAGCGCGAAAGTGCCAGTACAGTACTTGGTGAAAACCCGTTTTCCCTCGCCCTGTAAGCAATAACGAGAGCACATCATTAAAATATAGTAGTATGTACACTGCCCTAGAGAAGGAGGGCTCATCACAGGGTCCGCGCCGCCGCGAGGACCGCGAGGCACCAGAGCGCGCCGGACGCGCGCAGCGCGACGTCCCGGTCGTCGCCGCCCCACCGCGCCGCGAGTTCCGCCGCGCAGGCGGCGCCGAGGGCCGCGACGACGACCAGCCGCGCCGGGCTCCGCGGCACCACGAGCGCCGTCGGCGACGGCGGCTCGTGCTTTACGGAAGGTCGAACGGCATCGGCATCATCAACAACGGGCACATCGTCCGCCGACGGCAGCACCGCGTCGACGGCGTCGATCGCCGGTGCGTCGCTGTCCGCTAATAAGCCGTCGATGGAGTGCCCGGAGTTGTCCAAGGAGAAGGAGTTCCAGCTCGTGTTCTTGCGCATCTGGTAGTGGTCGTCCGCGGCGCGGAACCCGAAGAGCGTCGACTTTTGCAAGCCGATGGCGGGACAGTCCCTCCTGATAGGCTTTGGCGGCGGATTCGGCGGCCGCGCCTTCGCCGGCGGGGCCTCGCCGCTCTCGGAGAAGCTCGGTATGGGGCGCGTTTGGGGTTCCGGCGTGTCCTCGAAGGGGGCGATGCCCAGCGGCCCGAGGAAGGAGGCGCCGCTCGTGTCGAAGCTGCTCAAGCTGGTGTTCAGGCCCTCCTCGTCGGCGATGCCCCGGAGGTGCGAGGTCGTGGACGAGGACGAGGCCTCCTGGCTCGCGTTGCCCGAGACGACCGCGGCGAGCGCGCCGGGCTTTAGGGTGCTCCAGCGGTCCGGCCGCGCGGCCTCTCCGAGCGAGGCCGCAGCCAGGCGCGCCTTGAGGGCCGCGACGTTCACCGCGCCGTGGCCGCTGCCGCTGCCATCCATCATCATGCCGCGGCCGACGTTCGCCGCCGCGCCGTGACCGCTGCCGCTGCCATCCATCATCATGGCGCGCTAAGCAATAAAGCTGCAAGAAAAAAGTTGCTCTTTCCAAGCTCACGGTTGCGCGCCGTGCCTGGTGTTCATATTGCAGGCGTTGAGAGTAGTGGTAGGAAGAGGCGTGTGTGCGTTGCGGCTCGGCAGCGCGTGCACCAGGGCGCGCGCTTAGAGCACAGAGCGGATCCAATCGATTGCGTCATCTTAAAACCCGTCCGAAAACCAGCCGTCAGACCAGACGCCTCGACGAGACCCGAAGCCTGCCCGGGCAGACCTCGAGGCCTAGAGAAACCCGAACGCGACCTCCGCTGTGTTGGCAGGCGCTGCAGAGGCGGTGCAGAGAGCAGCCCCCTCACGACGCTGCCGATGCCGCCGCCGGACCCCAGGGCCGAGCTGGCCGCGTTGCAGAAGCTGGCCGAAGCGAGGCAGGCCCGCCTCAGCGCCTGTTTAGACCAGGAGATCGGGCTGCAGTACCAGATTTTGGGATTGGGCGCGGCGCAGCAGGAACGAGTGATTCGACGGTCTCGCATGGCCGTGCGCATGATGGACGCCGGCCAGTCCATCGACGAGCTCCCGGGCAAGGGCTGGGGCCCGCCCGTGGACCTGACGCTGCAAAAGTCCTCGCTCCTAAAAAGGTCTTCCCGTATACAAGGCGTGACCATGGACGACAGGTCGTCGTTCCGGAAGAACATGAAGAGGCTGGAGAACGGCTGGCGGGGCACGCCGGGCTGCAAGGCGCCTAAACTGTTGACGTTCTCCGGGACCGCGAATAAGTTGGTGAATAGGGACCGGATCATGGTCTGTAAAGGTGATGCTACTATACCAGGGATGGTCGGGACACCCGCGTCTCAGGAGCACCAGACCTTGCCGGGCGCGAAGGTGGCGGGCGGCCGGGACTTTTCACTGACCGAATTTATTCACTGCGTGCGGACGGGGCGGGGCGGCCTCGGGCAGATGAACGCGGGCCTCCCGAACGGCGGATCCTTGGCCGATCTGTCGGACAAGAAGCTGAAGAGCGTTTTTGAACTCATCGACGAGGACCACTCGAATTCGCTCTCTTTTGACGAATTTTACCACGCCCTGGACGTGTGGGAGGTGGGGCGGACCGCGGCCAAGGATCGGCGGCGGAAGCAGCGGGAGGAGGTGTGCTGGCGGGGGGGCATCTCCAAAGCGAAGTTCGTGAAGCGCGTGAGAGACGCGGGGAAGATCGGCGGCTTCGGCCAGGTCCTGGCGCGGGGGCGCAAGCTCCGCGAGCACAGCCCGAAGGAGCTGCGAATGCTTTTTGATGTGATCGACGACGACGGGAACGGCGATTTAACGGCGCAGGAGTTCATCGAGGGCCTGGAGGCGCTGGACGACGAGCGGCCGCGGTCGCCTTCGAAGAAGCCGCTCGCGAAGGCCGTTGCAGCCGCGCCCGCCGTGGCGACTTAATACCTGGTATTGTATCCTTTCTCTATAATACCTCGCCCTAGAACCTGGCCCCGGCGACCTTGTCCAGTCCTCCGTGCCGGGTTTCATGCTCTCCCAAAGATGCAAATCTGCACTGCAGGTGGTAATAAGTGCAACCAGAGCTGCCAAAGTTGGTTTGCGAGCGTTTGTTGCCGAGCTCAGCAAACATGCCGAGCCGCCTCAAGACCACCGCCGCCGTCTGGGGCGGCGTCGGCCTGGCCGCGGTCACGGTCCGCGCCCTGAAGCGCTGGCGCAATAGCAAACGAGAAGCGCGCCTCGCGGCGGCCGGCGGACAGCTGCCGGACTGCCCGACGGTCGTGCATGCGCTAGCGAAGCGCGCAGCGGATACGCCGGACGTTGTTGCATTGGTCGCCTGCGACGGCAAGAAGTACACGTGGGCCCGGTACGAGGCGGAGGCCGCCGCCTTCGCGCGGGCCTTACTAGAGATCGACGAAGGCAAAGGCGTCGCCGTGCACGCCTTCAACGAACCTAGGTGGTTCTTCGCGGCGCTCGGCGCGCTGAAAGCCGGCTGGACCGTGTCGGGCATTTACACGACGAACACCTACGCCCAAGCGGCCCATATTCTCAAAACGAGCGGCGTCCGCGTGTTGGTGTTGGAGTCGCGCAAACAACTGGAGACGACATACAAGGCGGTCTTCGCGGACTTCCCGGCCCTCAAAGTGGTGCTCCTGGACGGGCAATCTTCGGGCATGTCGTCCTGGGACGCCTTTGTAAAGCATGGCGCCACACTTCCGATCACGGCGGCACCAAGTGCCGTCGCGTCGTTGGTGTACACCTCGGGTACTACTGGAAATCCCAAGGCTGTTGAATTGACGAACGAGGCCATCTTCGAGGTCTGCGCGATGATGCACGCACGCATACCGCTCGACGACGCGACGCGGCTCGTGTCGTACCTGCCGCTGAGCCATATCGCCGCCATGGGCATCGACGTCTACTCCGCGATCTATTGCGGCGCGCAAGTGCATTTCGCCGACGCCCAGGCTCTAAAGGGCTCCCTCAAGAACACGCTCCTGTCATGTAGGCCTACTCTATTCTTCGGCGTGCCGCGCGTGTGGGAAAAAATGGCCGGCGCCATGCAAAGTAAGGCCGCGGAGACTTATTCCGCCAAGGGCGGTTCGGTGAAAAAAACCATTGGCACCGCGGCCAAGACCGTGGGCGGATTGTGGTGGCACGAACGTACTCCAGAAGTCTTGCGAATCGCTCTAGGCGTGCCCTTCGGGCTCTTCAAGGTCCTCGCGTACAAGAAGGTGAATGGCCGCGTCCACCTTCACGCCATCGACGCGACGTCTGCTCGATGGCGTGGGCTCACGGTTTGATTTCTCCACAGGTGCGCAAGGCCTGCGGCCTCGACCAGTGTTCTTTGTTGTACACCGGCGCGGCGCCGCTTTCGGACGCGACGCAGCGTTATCTGCGGTCCTTGGACATGCCGCTACTGGAGGTGTTCGGCATGAGCGAGTCGTGCGGGGCGATCGCTGTCTGCGGTCCGTTGGACGGTGCAAGACCCGTGGGTAGTTGCGGCCGGCCCTTACCGCGGGGGGATGTGGAGATCGGCGGTGACGGCGAGGTCTTATGGAGGGGTGGAAACGTCATGCGGGGCTACCGCGGTTTGCGCAAGGCGACGGACGAGGCCATTACGAGGGGGCAGCTCCACACCGGAGATTTGGGCACCGTCGGCGCGGACGGCTACCTGCGCATCACCGGGCGCAAGAAGGACTTAATTATTACCGCAGGGGGCGAGAACATCGCGCCGACGCCCATCGAAAATACTTTACAGTCCTTGATTCCGCGCTGCGGCCACGTCGTCCTGATTGGTGACGGCAAAAAGTACCTGGCGGCGCTCGTGGCGCCGGCGGACGACGCTCGAACGCCGCCGTCGCCCGACGACATCTCGGCGGCGCTCGAGACCTACAACAAGTCGCACGCGCAATCTCGAGCCCAGACGGTGCAGAAGTGCCGAGTGCTCGAGCGGCCGTTCTCGGTCGAGTCAGGCGAGCTGACGCCCACCATGAAGGTCAAGCGGGCCGCAGTCGTAAAAACGTTCGCCGCGGAGGTCGACGTTTTGTACGCGACGAACTCCCTCGTGAGCTACTCCACCGAAAACATCCTGGACGTGGCCGCGGCGGCGCTGGCCGCGTCCTAGTAAGACTAGTCTCCGGAACTTACTCCCCCCCTACGCGTTGAAGAAGAAGGGCACGCTGCCCGGCAGGAAGTGCGCCGAGGAGAAGGCCATGATGCCCAGCATGGCCGCCCGGCCGTTCTTCAGCTCCTTGATCTGCTGCTCCTCCATCACGTCCGCCTTCCGCATGACGCGGTAGCCCAGGTCGCCGGCCTCGCGCGTCATGTCGCCCGACCAGGCGCCCTCCGGGAAGGTGTAGCCCTCCGTCAGGCCGATGAGCAGCAAAATCTGGACCATGCCCATGGGGTTCGTCGCGAAGGCCGAGGGCGTCGCCTCGAAGGGGTTGACGCCCTTCTCGTAGAACATGCCGTTCATCTTGCCGTCGAAGTGCATGCCGTAGGACTGCACCAAGGCGCCCGTGAAGGCGAGCATGGCCACGCGGCCGTGCTTGATCTCGGCGGCCCGGAACCAGCCCAGGGTCTCCGAGGACGCCTTCAGGCTGAAGCCGTAGGGGTCCCAGGCCTTGTCGCCCGTCTCCTTGCCGATGCCCGGCATGCCATCTAATGCGGGCGCCGTGGGGCCGAAGTTCGGCGAGAGCGCCGCGGCCGGCGCCAACACTAGCGCCACGAGGAGCTTCTGCGGGGGGGAGGGCGCGGGTCATGTGGTGGGTCGTTTTGAGGTGGTGGGTCGTTTTGGGTCATGTGGTGGTTTGTTTTGAGGTGGTGGGTCGTTTTGCGGGGGTACGGCCGTGGCGGGGTCGCGCGGCACGAGCGGAGGGAGTTTTGTGGGTGTGCTCAGCGATTTTTAGCGCGATTTTTGGTGCGTCTCCGATCATTTCGGGATTGTTCGCGCGGTGTGCCGCGGCTCGCGTGTCAGACGGCCCTAGATGCGCCGCTCTAGACGAGGCATGGCATTCTAGGTCTGTTTGGCAGCTGTCGGCTCGTCTCGGCCCGGAAAATGTGTGCAGCGTCTCGCGGGTACTGAAATATGAAGCCAACAGGCGTCCGACGCTGCTATATGCCATCGCTTTAGTCCTTAGGTCGATTGATGCCGCAAAAACTCGGCCGGATTTTGTAAACCCGTTTTTAATATTTTAGGAATTTCTTTTCCCGGACGGCTTTACGAGTCCTCCGGCGACGACCCAGGAGTCGCTGCGACAGCGCCCTGGGCCACACTAGCAAATTCAGGTGCCCAGTGTTTGTGAGGCTGCCCAAACTGCATAAGACGCCACCCGCGGGCCGTTCAGTCAGACCAGAGTGCACGTAGATCACTAGCAAGCAAGCGATGCGCCGCAATCCCTAAGAACGAGACGCTTTACCGGTGAAGACATCAAAACCATGCGCCGCTGGACGTCACTAGCCCTCCTCCTCGGCGCACTGCTCGCGACGCTCGCGACCCTCGGCCTCATCGTGCTCCAGCTGGCCGACGACGGGGGCTCGCTGATCGCCGAGGCGGGCCGGCCGTCGGAGAGGCGGTGCCAACTAACAAAACTCCGACTCCAGGCGCGCCTCGGGGCGCGGCGCAGCCGGCTGCGGAGTGCATTACTCAGGGAGGGCCCGGGTCTCATCTTGGTCGGCGCCTCGAATGACCGGCGACGAGCGGCGCGCGCTTCCATCGCGTACGCGCTCCGTCATGACGAGGCTCTCCCGTGCTGCGGCATGCATGAAGAGTGGGACCTGAGCAAAAGACACGTGCGCCAGGCCCTGCGGAACGCCCGGGGACCTTATAAAGCGTGGCTGGCGCCGGCCGCGTACCACCCGTTCCTCTCGGCGCTCGTGCCCTCCGCCCGAGGCCAGGTTGTGGTGCACGTGCGGGACCCCGTCGACGCGCTCGCGCGGGCCTGGGCGCCGCGGCCGCTTGGTGCGCTGTTGGCGCTGACGGCCAACGCCTCGGCCGCGACGCACGCGACGCTCCAGCGGCGCCTCCCTCTGAGTCTCTCGCGCCAGGCCATGGCCGTCGTGGGCCTCGCG
>Ga0209090_10002168_pt1 | contig 12472 bp, 10 predicted proteins | sample ArcticOcean_MG_C_9_FD_187432 | JGI IMG/M metagenome (GOLD analysis project Ga0209090, IMG submission 187432) | Marine microbial communities from western Arctic Ocean - ArcticOcean_MG_CB2_152 (SPAdes) (version 2) | ecosystem: Environmental > Aquatic > Marine > Oceanic | place: Arctic Ocean... | reverse complement strand
TCAAAAAAAAAAGAAACAAGAAGAAAAAAAAGAACATCAACAAAAACACACGAAATTTTTATCTCCTCATTCTTGAACACACAGTAGTAGTTATACGACGTAAAGTAAAGTAAAGTAAAGTAAATAAGAATGGGGGTAGAGGGTGCACCGGAAGGGCCGGAAGACCCTATAGCGCAGATCTGCATCACCGTAGGAAAGGTGCGTCGTCTCGTAAAAAAAACACGCGCACAGATTTTGAGAGAAGAGAGGTTTTCTTTTTCTTCTCTCTCTTTCTTTCTCTCTCTCTCGAAATCAACCACCGCCGCCAAAGACAAAAAGTCTCTTCTTGTTCTTGTTCTTGTTCTTCTTCTTCTTCTCTCCTGCCGAGTAAAGAATCGCGTGTAATAGTACTCCTTCTGACTGTCTTTCTCTCTTCACATATATATATATATATACACACACACATATACACACACACGCACAGGTAGTCGCCTTGGGAACGTCCGTCGTCGCGATGAAGGATGTGTTCAAAGCTGCGAAATGGCACGATTGTTATAAGTGCGGAGGGTGCAAAGAGATGAAGTGTAAACAGTGCAAAGGGTTCGGAAAAGTCGTCGGACAGTTTCCAGAGGATGAATTCGACGATGAAGGACGGTTTTTAGGCTGGGATAGAAAGATTGAAAAAGGCGACACGTGGCCGTGTAGATTCTGTAGAGGCCGAGGTACTCTTTTATGTACCACGTGCATGGGTAACGGTGGAGAAATATCCCCCGATACGATCGATTGGAGTAAATTCTCTGGAACGAAGCAGCCGTTTCAGCAGTACGCGCGTAGAAACGTTTTCGATAAGTACTACGGTAGCCCAGTCGAGCCGGCATATTTAGAAGTTAAAGAGTACCAACGGTTAGAGAAAATGGATAAGTGGGTGCGACGTAAGGAGAAGTTGAAGAATCCGTTCAATAGGTTTTACGCTAACGTGAGAGGAATCGCCGGGGACCAGCACATGGGTAAAGTAAAACCAAAACTCAGAAAGTACGTAGAGGAAGTTCAAGAAAGGCTGCAACGGAAAGACGAAAAGTTTGGCGTGAAAATACACGCCGAAGAGAGCGCGAAAATGACGAATGCGACGGATAAGAAGAAGAAGAAGAAGAAGAAGAAGAAAAAGACGACGACGACGAATTAACCCGCGAGTAGTTCATTTCATCGATCGTCTTTTTTAATACTCTGTGTAACAAAACTACTTTTACTCTTTATAACAACAACAACTTTCGTCGAAATCTTGTCTCTGTCACCTGTCTCTAACTTGCCTGATCTCTTTTTTCACACAAACCACAAAAAGCGTATCTTTCTCTCTCCTTCCAGCGTCACAAAAGTTTTACTACACATCACACACACACGCACACGCAGATTTTAAATCATCAAAACATCAACGATATCGTCGGTACAATATGTCTCCTTTATCGTTATCTTCATCCCTCGCCGCGACGATACAAAATGGTAATAATAACGATAAGCGAAGACGTGATTCTTCTTCTTCTTCATTGTCATCCTCTTCCTCATCGTTGAAGACGACGACGACGACGAGGACGAGGAACAGAAAGATGGACGGTATGAAAGCTAGGTCCAACAATAACACCATCAACAACAACCAGATCGTAGAGGATAAGTTGAAACCAGATTGGGCCGGAGATGATATCTTATCCAAAGCCGTCGATGCCGCGATTTCCAACAAATTTCTTTACGAAGTCATCATGAAACCAATGGCGAGGAAAACGCTGATTGATACCGCGGAAAAGAACGGCATCAAGTGGAGAGAAGTCGCGGAAGAGTTACAAAAGGACGAACGCTTGCAAGCAAAATTTAATGAGATTGAAATCAGCTCGATGGAATATCCAGAATATTATTTAAAACCATTCCACGCTTACACGGAAGGGAACTTGTGTTGGTTGGCGGCCTGCGAAGCCGAGTCGGCGACGTACTCGATGGCATTGAGAGTGTATCCGAAAGAACGCATCACCGCTATGGAAGCGCAGCAACGATTGCGGGATTCGTACACGACAACTTTGCGAGATCATCGCGAAAAATACAACGCCGCCAATGTCGAACCGGAGGTTATTGTCGATATTGGTTGCTCCGTGGGTATGAGCACGAGGTATATTTCGAGACAGTTTCCGTCGGCTAAAACAATCGGCATGGATTTGTCTCCGCACATGCTCGCCGTTGCCTCGTTACGAGATGAACAAGAAACCGATTCAAGTCAAAGGGTGTGGGTTCACGGCAAAGGCGAAGACACAAAGATGGCTGACAATTCCGTCGATGTCGTTTCGTTAGCGTTTGTGATTCACGAGTGTCCGGAAACGGCGACGGATGCTTTGATGAAGGAAGCGTTTCGCATCTTGCGTCCGGGTGGTACGTTCATTATGACGGATAACAACCCGCAATCTGCGGTAATTCAAAAGCTTCCACCAGCCTTATTCACGTTGATGAAATCCACGGAGCCGCACTCGAACGAGTATTACACCATAAATGTCGTGAACATGCTGAAAGCGAACGGGTTCGAGCACGCGCATCAAGAACAAACGGACCCGAGACATAGAACGGTTTTAGCATCCAAGCCGCTGTAAATTTTATCATTACATTATACAAACTATATTACGAGGTTCTCTACGCCTTTACCAAGCGCTTTGCTATCGTTATCACTATCGCTATCACTACTGATACTATCATTATCATTAATGCCAAATTCCTTTTCTCCTCCTTTTTCTTCTTCTTCTTCTTCTTCTTCCTCTTCTTCCGATGACGACGAATCACTCGGCGGAAAAAGCATCTGTTGTATTCGCTCTTCTCTCGTCAACTCGCCTTCTTTTAACTTTGGACCTGCCAACCATTCGTCTTGCGCTTTTTTCACGTCCTCGGCGGTGGCGCATTCGGAATACGTCTCCAACAGCTCTTCGTTTAAAGTGATGAAGCCGTGTCCCCATTTGAACTTGTTCATCAATTGTTTCGCGGCGTCGCCGTACCCAGCGCAATACAACCCACCGGCTAAGGCTTCTGCGCACGATAACTTACAGGCTTTACCGTAGTTAACCCCATTCGCGGCTACCATCCAAGGTAGCAAACGTGGTGCTGCTCCGTGAATTTTGTTCCAAGGCACATCCTCAAGTCTGTTCCACGAACAGTCCACGACGGCTAACCCGTCAGAGCGAATCAAGTCGTAATCCGCCGGCGATAAGTGTTCCGTCGCGTCTGGCGTTAAAACGACACCAGGGAATCGTTGCGATAATCGCAACTCCTTTAAACATCCTAATCTGTGTAACTTTCTTCCCGTGCATCTTTTTGGATCGCACTGGCCTAAATCCCACATCGCCAATGGCACTGGGAAAGTAGTGTTTGCTTTTCTTTTTTGTTCTTCTTCTTCTTCTTCGTCGTCGTCGTCTGAACCGTTCCCTCTTCTCTCACCGCCCTCGTGTCTTCTTTCGCAGTTTTCGTTCACGCAAGAACAAAAACCACCACCTCCACCAAATCCTCGACTATTCCTCGCCCACGGTGGATTCAAGGTCGCGCCGTGGTGGTTCTTGCCTCTGCCTTTACCTCTGTCTTTACCTCCTCCTCCTCCTCCTCTGCCGCCGGCTCCACCCGATGATGCGTTGGGATTGTTTTTAGATTTACCCGCGCGTCCCATCTCGTTGTTGTTGTTGTCTTTACTTTACTATCAAATATACTCTGTTATTATACGAGTGAATGTCTACACGTAAACGAGCAGCGATATTTGCACACAAGTATGACAAGTATTGAGTTCTCTTTTATTCGCCGCCGTCGTGTGTGTGGATTTCCCCTAATTCGTTTTTTCAGGAATTCTTCAGATGCGCAAGCAAAAACAGAAAACGTGTCTGTCGTCAAACACATTAAACGCGGTAACCACGCGCGCAAGAAGAGTTTCTCTTATTTATTTATTACGCGCACGAAAAACGGAGGAATAAGGATGATGCGCGTGGCTTCTTCTCGCGCGACTACCAATATCGCGTCGCCGTCGCCTTCGTCGAGAAGAGTGAGAACAACACCTATCCTCTGCGCCTCGTCAAAAACAGACGCGACTTCGACGATGCAAGAAGGAAAAGAACGAGAGATTGAGAGTGTAACACGAAAAATCGAAACAAGAAGACGAAGAGGAAACTACGCGCCAACTGAATTGGATGTTCTGAACGATCCGTCCACCTTTGGGGAGTGTATATATTCGCACGCCGATTGGTCGCACGCGTACGCATCCACGAGGAAAGAATCTGAATACACCATCGCGGCTGAAAATATTGTCGGAGAGATACCGAAGGAATTACGCGAAGGTATTTTGTACCGCGTAGGACCAGGGAAGTTTGAGCGAGAAACTCAATATAAACACATGTTAGATGGAGATGGCCTCGCGTTACGTTTTGAGTTCAACAAAGACGGTAGCGTTCAATTTCTCTCCAAGTTTGTTCGAACGAAAGAGTTCAAAGAGGAAGAAGCGCGCGGGACAATTCAATATCGGGGCACGTTTGGAACTATGAGAGAGGGCGGTATTTTGAACAATTTTGGCGATATCCGAACGAAAAACCTCGCAAATACGAACATTTTACATTGGAACGATCGCGTCTTTGCGCTGTACGAAGCGGGACGCCCGGTGGAACTGGATGGAAAAACTCTGAATACGAGTGAAGCTGGGAAGGAAGAATTCGATTTCGACGGGTTGGTCCCGGAAGGCCAAGTTTTAAGTTTTGGTTTACCTCGAGAGGTTGAATCAAGAATTGGTTTGGGCGGGAAAGCATTCACCGCGCACCCACACGTCGATCCAACCAAGGATGTTCTGTGCGCCTGGTGTTGGAGAAGTTTCGTTTACCCGGATAAAGCCGTCGAGATTTCGTTTCACGAGTTCCCCCGAAACTCATTCGTTCCCGAGAAAACAATCGTCGCTAGACTCGAAGGGTGCGAAGCAGCGCCGCATGATTTCGGCGTGACGCCAAAATATTACGTCATGGCGGTCAATAATCTCACAATTGACCCGTTACCGTATATCGCGGGATTAAAAGGAGCTGGAGAATGTTTAGTCTCGCAACCGGATTTGCCTCTCAAGTTTCACCTAATCCCCCGCGACGGTTTCTCCTCGCCGATTGTCATCGAAGGTCCCTCGAAAGCGTTTGAAATCCACACACCATTCGCACACGACGGCGTACCCATAGACGATAGATTTGTGATACCTTCCAACGAAGCTAATGACGAATTTGTGACGTTATATTCCGCAGGCTGGGACGATTTCAAAGAAGGGACGTTTCTCGGCGAATGGGGCGCGAGCCAAGAATGGGACTTTCCGATCGCCTCGAGCTTAACGCCTGATTTCAACAACATAGACTCGACCGTTCTGTGGCGATACGTCGTGAACATAACGAAGAAAACCATCGAACGGACCGCGGCACCGGGTTGCGAAAATCTATGCATCGATCACCCGCACGTTAATCCGTTATACGAGGGGAAGCGGGAGTGTCGTTTCGTGTACGCTTCCTTGAGTAACTTTCGAGGCGTTAGTGGTCCGCCTCTTGGTTACGTCAAGATAGATTTGAAAACAGGCGAGAGAAAAGTGTGGTGGGCAGGTAATCGCACGTTTTGTGAAGAAATAGTAGTAGTTCCGAAAGAGAATGGAAAGAAGGAAGACGACGTGTGGTTGCTCGGGATGTTTTCGTCTCACCAAGACGACTTTCCGGACGGTCAGTCTGGATTGTTCGTTTTAGACGGCGCGAAAGTAGAAAACGGTCCTGTAGCGACGATAAAACTGAACGAGAGAATTTCCCACGGTTTACACGGCACATTTACGTGTTCTTTGAAGTAAAAGGAGAGGACGTAGTAGTGGTAGCATGAAATAGTATAATGTAAATGTAAAGCGCGCATGTGTACACAATTCGGTGAACTCACCCTCTTCACTTCGCGACGCGCAACTTTTCCCGCCGCGACGTCAACGCGAAGAAACGTAGGCGCAAGAATAAGAACGCCAACCAACCCCTCGTCGATCTCGCTTTCGGCGTTTCGAGGGCGTGTCACCACTCTGTCTCTGAGCGAATAATCCTCGTCTTCAGATGGCTGACGAGGATGAATCCTCGAACGTGCCCGTCTCGCGTTGTCCTTTTGGACACGGAACCGCGACGGTGGACCCGTACCCTGGATACGTTCACGGTAAGCACCCAGCTGTGTGTCCGCGCGGGTGCGTCCCGCTCAAGGCTGACGTATCGAAAGCAGAAGCGCCCAAGGACAAGCTCAAGCGCGAGGCGACTGAATTCATCGAGCTGTACGGCAAGGAAAACAAGGTGAGCGAAGAAGATACGATGCGAAGAGTCGCGGAAGTGTTGGAATCGATCGAATCCACGGGAACGTACACGCACACCATTGATGAGATCAGACACGGCGCTCGAGTGAGCTGGCGGAACGCTCCCAAATGTATCAATCGGAAATTTTACAACACGCTCGACGTCATCGACGCTCGCGAGGCGACGACGAATGAACAAATGTTTGAGGCAATCAAGACGCACTTGAAGAGAGGCATAGGCGCCGATCACATTCCAGTGTTGATGACTGTTTTTCGACCGCAAACGCCCGGCACGGATGACGGCCCAAGAATTTGGAATTCGCAGTTGATTCGTTACGCCGGGCATCGCGGCGATGGCGAAGAAGTCATCGGCGACCCAGCAGAGTTGAACTTTACGGATACGATTAAAAAGTACTTTTCGTGGGCGCCAAAGTCTGGGTCGTCAGGCATGTTTGATTGCTTGCCGCTCGTTTTGCAAATCGATCCGAAACAACCGCCGAGCATCTTTGAATTGCCAGAAGAGTGTCTGCTCGAGGTGCCCATTCATCATCCCAATGTTCCCGAAATTTCATCTCTCGGTTTGAAGTGGTACGGTATTCCAGCAGTGTCAAACATCACTCTCGACCTCGGAGGCTTGCACTACACCGCCGCACCGTTCAACGGTTGGTACATGGTGACGGAGATTGCGACTCGAAATTTCGGCGACGAGAGCCGGTACAACTTGCTTCCAAAGATTGCCGAAGCGATGGGAATAGACTCTTCCACGGAGGAGACTCTGTGGCGAGATCACGCCTTAGCTGCAGTCAACTTTGCCGTGTTGTACTCATTCAAGCGCGCGCGCGTGAGCATTGTCGATCATCACACGGCGGCGGCTTCGTTCGCTCAATGGCACGCCGAGGAGTTGAAAAATCGTGGATACTGCCCAGGCAACTGGAAGTGGATCATTCCACCCACGGCGTCATCGACGAGCTCCATCTATTTGGGTTTGAACAAAATGACTGAGTACACGCTCAAGCCTGCGCTCGTCGACGGCATGAGCGAAAAAAGGCTCGTCACGCGAGCCATTGCCAATGGCTTTTTTACGCCCTCCGGACCAGGCGGAGCGATGATGCGGGCGACATTGGCGGCTGCAAATTGGACCAAGGGCGTACGTCGCGTTCACGGAGGCGTGGTTTTGTTTGCGTCCGATGGAGGTCGCACACAGTCTCGTGCGACGTGGATGTGGTCATTCTTACGGCAGCGCTTGCCCATGATTAGGCCGGTGAACATCGCGAACCCGGATGTCGACTTCAAGACAGCCATCGGAGCGTGCGAATTCATCATGCTTCTCGCGTCGACGACTGGTTCTGGACAAATACCCACCGGAAGCCAGCTTTTCTTGGACTGGGTAAACTCTGACGAAGGGAAAGACATTCTCAAAGATAAATATTTCAGCGTTTGCGCCTTTGGTTCTAAAGCGTACCCAAAATTTTGCGCGGGAGGGAAGCAATTCGCAGCCGCGTTGCGCGACGTCGGCGCCTCTGAAATGTTCAACGTCGTCTGTATCGATCAGCTCGATTGCGAAGACGTGAGCGTGCAGAAGTACATGCGATCTGTGTTCGACTGGCTGCTCTCCAAGGAAAAAATGACGCCCGGCGTGAATCAACTACTCAAGGATAGCCTGGCGAGTGGGAAGGCGATTCAGCCCCCGTTTGCAATCAAGCTGCTCCCTCACGACGTGCACGGAAATCGCACAGAATACGAAAGACCTGGTGTCACGGCGACGCTCGTGAAACGCGAACTCTTAGGCTCCGCCGAACGATTGAGTACGGTTTCGGTGACGTTTGAGCTGCAAGACGTCAGAAAAGGCGTCGAGTATTACAAGCCCGGAGACCACGTCGCCGTTTGGCCGCGTACGAGCGAAGCCCAAGGTCGATTTTTTGCCGCGCACTTTGGAATCAGGTTCAAGGAATTCATCGAAATCGTGTCGCTCGAGGATTCATTCTTTTCATTGAACCGCGCCATCGACCCAGCCATTCCGCGTCGAGTCTCCGTCGCCGACCTGTTCACGAAGATTCTCGACATCAACGCCGAACCGCCGGCGGAAATGCTCGCGTCGTTGGCAAACTACGTCGATGAATCTGAGTGCAAGCAAATGCTTGAAAAGCTTGCGCGCGAAGAAGACTTTCGACGAGAGTGGTTGGAGCAGACGGGCGTGTGCGTCTGAACGATCTTTGAGCAATTCCCCACACTGTCGACGATTCACTGCCGTGACAAGACGGTTGGTGTGACAATGCTTCAGGATATACTGCTACAAATCCCCAAGCTGAGAGCTCGCTTTTACTCAGTCTCGAGTGCCCCAGACGTGTGCGGCAACGCGCGCTTTGCGCTCACCGTCGGACGACTGGTGTATCGCAGCGCTGATAAAGCGCGCATCAATCTCGGATTTTGCAGCGATTTTATAGCGACGATACCGATTGGTACGAATGTCACGGTCGAGCTGCGACCGGCGCCCATGTTCAGAATGCCAAAGTCGAACGCGCGACCAATCATTATGCTTTGCGCAGGGACGGGTATCGCGCCGTTCAAGGGCTTTGTCGATCAATTGACTGCGCGCTCTGAACCGGGTGCCGAAACGTGGCTCATCTACGGGTGTAGAACCCGAACGAACGAGCTGTACGCGCAAGACATGCGTCTCGCGGAACAGAGTGGGCATTTGACAAAGTACATCGTCGCGTACTCTCGCGAAGAAGGGCAACCGAAGACATACGTCGACGCAAAAATGCGACAACACGCCGATGACATTCGGCGACTCGTCTTGAATGAGGATGCGCACGTCTACGTGTGCGGCGACGTCCGAATCGAAACGTCTGTGCAAACGGCGCTCACAGAGATCATGGGCGGACCGGAAGCTTTCCGCGCGTTGGAGCGCTCCAACAAATATCACTTGGACATCTTTGGCGCGTTTGACGTGCAAAAGCAACATGTTAACAAGCTCGCAAATGCACGCAAGTCGCTATCGATGCGAGAATAGAAATCTAACTGTAAAGCGCGCATGTGTACACAGGTACATAGTGATGATGATGAAGATGATGATGATGTTATTAATAATAGTACAAGCTCTTTGTTCTTCTTCTCCTTCTTCTTTTTATTTTTCTAACGCGGTTGCGGCGCTCCCTCTCGTCGGAGCCTTTGGGATAATCTTAGCCTGCGACAATATCCGCCTCACCGTATCCGATGGCTGCGCTCCTACTGATAACCAATATTTAATCCTATCTATGTTTAAACCAACGTGTTTGTGCGAGTCCTTGGACGGGATCGGGTCGTAATGTCCGACCACTTCCAAATGTTTCCCATCCCTTGGCGCCCTGGAATCGGCCACGAATATCCTATAAAAAGGTCTGTTCTTCTGCCCGAAACGAGCGAGACGTATTCGCACAGGCATCACTCTTATTCTTACTCTATTCTTATTCTTATTTTTCTTCCTTTCTTTCTTTCTCTCTCTTTCTCTCTCTCGCACTTGCTTTCTTGATTGTGTTTGCTTCCCTTTTTGTTATGCGCCGGAGAAGTTTTTTTTTTCCTTGTCAGCTTGTTGTGTTTTTAATAAATTAATCAATAACTGCATGCAGAGAAACAAACTCTCATCATTCAACGCCATAATAAATAAATAACTCCGCCCACAAGAACAAAGAGAGGATATCAAGAATGCCCGCGTTTTCGAGAGCAGGGGAAGGTGGTATCAGCAGAAAGAACAAGTCCTCGATCGTCAGTCTCCCAATAATCTTGAAGAAGAAAGTAAACTTTGCGAAAATAAAAAAAAAAGGGAAAGAAGAATTAGCGCAATGGACGGAAACCAAAGTGACGAATATGTTATCGTTCGAAGACGAGGTTTTGAACGGCTTAATCGTGAACATGTTCGACGAGTGCAGCGAAACGGGCAAAGCCGTGGATGGGACTAAGTTTTACGAACAGCTGCTCCCATTTTTAGAGAAGGAAAACACGGAGACGTTCATGTCAGAGCTTTGGCAGTTAGTAACAAACTTGGACGAAGAAACAGGGGTACCGAAACAATTTATCGAAGCGCGTGAGGCGCAAAAGAGAAAAAGAGAAGAGAAGGCGGATCAGTTTAGGAAGAGCAGAGCAGATTTGGACCGTAGAAGAGATGCGCGCCGCGGTAGAGATCGAGATCGAAGATCGCAGCACGGATATAATAACGAACGCGGTGGTAGTAGTGGTGGAGGAGGAGGTAAATTTCCGGGGCGTCGGCGTTTCGACTCGAGAGAACCAAAGCGGGAGTTACCATATGATAGATGATGTCAAATGTACTCTAATAGTATTGTAGAAATATTAAGCCATGGTTTTCGTCTTTGGCCACTCTTGATAGATCCAACCTCTGAATTTCTCGCACGCATCCGTGAAACTAGAATCGTTCGAATCGGAAATGACGTCGTCCCCGTGGACAAAGATAGCACGCATTTCCAAATCGATTTCATCCTTACTCGAGGACGAAGCCGACGCTAACGCTTTCTCGTATTCCGCTTTTTCGTCCTTCAACATGTCCTCAACTTCCACGCCCAACTCATTCACCCACGCGTCGTGTTTCAAAGGACTTCCGGTGAGGTTGTTCACCAATCCAAGAAAGCCCGGATTTCCGCTTCCGTGCACCCAATAGTTCTCGATCAACTCCTTCCCGACGCGAGGATTATCGACGATAGTACCATCCCCGGTTTTGAAAAAGTATTCACGAGTTTGGTGCACGGCCATTTCCGCGAAGACATAGCCGTGGTAATAGCAACTCGACTCGTCGGCGAGAATGTGCGGCACGGACATCAACGGACGTCCGGCTAAACCGCCTTGGATTTTCATTTCGACTTCATCCGCGACTTTCAAAACGTTTTCTGGAGTTAAGTCTTTCTCGTCCATTTCGTACAACGCTTTCTCAAAGTAAGGCACCGCAATCATACCACGCAATTGAAAAACTTTATACGGGTGTCTCTCTTTAATCGAGCGTTCGATTAATTCCCACGGAATCGTCTCTCCCTTGCGGTTCTTCGCATAGCGCGCTTGCCAGCTCGCATCTTCGCAGAGAGCATCGAGAAACATCGATTGCGTTTCCGCCAATGCAACGGAGAACGGCGCGCGTTCTTGAGAAAACAAAGGAGATCCTTGGACAATGTTGGAAAAGTGAGCGGCGTGACCACCTTCGTGCATCAACGTCGTCAACGCGGTGTTTCCGGACCCGATTTCATCCGGCGTCGCCAAAGAGGTAAAGTTTGTTTCGGACGGTATAAACGTACCGTCTTGTGTCTTGTACGGCGCAGTCGGCCAGTGGCAAAATCCGTTCGGATATTTACCCTTTCTGTCGCACAGATCCAAACGCATCGTCGCGCCTTTATATTTAATGTTCATTTTCGAAAAGGATCGACCCCACACCTCGGGCGCGTATTCGAAAGGGTAGTACGGATCGGTAAGTTTCGTCAACTCACCGCTCAGCGCGAACCCGGTGTTCCACGGTTTGGTCGCGTCCTCCCCCTTTTCCTTTTTCAACATTTCCAATGCTTTGTCTAGCAAAGGCTTCGTCGCTTGCTCTAAACCATCGAGCATTTCGAAACATTTTTTCTTCGAGAACCCTTCGGCGTTGGTTACTTTCAAGTCGTAAAAGTCTTCAAAGCCGAGCTCGCGAGCGAAGCGGTTGCGTTCTTTGATGATGTCGCAGAAACCGTTATCCAATAAGAACGGACCGTTTTTCCTCAACATTTCCCAACACGATTTCCGAACGCTTTCCTCTGGATCCGAACGCATTTTGGTTCGAATGACCGTCGGCGTCGTGTCGACAACCTTTCCGTCTTTGTCCGTGTATTGCGTCTTCAAGTTGTTTCTGGATTTTTGTAAAGTACCTTCCTTCTTCATCATAGATTCTCTCAATGCTTTCGCATCGTCCGATTCGACGATGTAACACTTCAAAGTCTTTTCGATTTGGTTCAAAACAATTTTCTGTTCCTCGGAGACGCTTCCGTCGGTTCGTTTCAACAACTCTCTCACTTTCTCTAACGTATTCTGGTCACCCAAGAATGTCTCTAACGCGTTGAACGACGTGTTCAAGTTCTCCACGGAGTTACCCTTTAAATCCATTTTCGTCTCCCAAAAGTTATCCTCGTAAGATTTGTGTCTTTGCAAATAGTCTCG
>Ga0209090_10002167_pt1 | contig 12474 bp, 12 predicted proteins | sample ArcticOcean_MG_C_9_FD_187432 | JGI IMG/M metagenome (GOLD analysis project Ga0209090, IMG submission 187432) | Marine microbial communities from western Arctic Ocean - ArcticOcean_MG_CB2_152 (SPAdes) (version 2) | ecosystem: Environmental > Aquatic > Marine > Oceanic | place: Arctic Ocean... | reverse complement strand
ATCTCCTGGTATTAGAGCAGCAACAGCATTAACATTAGGTGCTGGTTCAGGTACTACAATGACAATGAATGCAAGTCAGCGTCTTGGTATTGGAGCAGCTCCTCATGCCACTCATAAGGTAGATGTGAATGGTAACTTAAATGCTACAACATTAAGCTATGGTGGAACAGATCTTGCCACAAAGTTTGTTACGGCTGGCGAAGTATTTGAAGATACTGTTGGTGCAATGTTTACGGGTAGTACACAGACAGGTGGTATCTCAGCCACGTATGATGATACTAACGGAGAAATAGATTTAGCAATTGCAAACAATGGTCATAATCATACTGTAGCTAATGTTACAGGATTTGATGCTCAAGTTCATGCTCTTGTTGGTGCTATGGTAACCAGCAATTCAGAGTCCGGTATTAATGTAACATACCAATCTGGTGACCAGACTCTTGACTTTGATGTTGTTGACCCAACAATCACATTGACAGGTGCCGTTACAGGTGCTGCAACAATGACTAACTTAGGTTCAATAACTATTGCAACATCGAGTGGTGCGGGTAATGTTATTACGGCTGATATTGCAGACAATGCAGTGACTGAAGCTAAGATGGCTGACGATGCTATTGGGCAAGCTGAGTTAAAATCAGTGGTAACATTATTAATAATTAATTCCGCAGGTACAACTGTTAAAACAATGTACGGTGCAGGTGCTTAAAACAACAATTTTATAAATAGGTATATAAGAAATGGCAGTATATTCAGATATCAGTGTAGACCAAGGGAGTGATTTTTCTGCAGAGATTGTGGTGAATGATTCAACTGGAACGGTTGCCAATTTAACCGGGTATACCGCCGCAGGACAAATTAGAAAGACATATACTTCTAGTACTTTCACGGCTTTTGGTGCTACAGTAACAGGCGCAACACAAGGCGTACTTACTATAACATTATCGAATACAGTTACGAATGCTATGAAAGCTGGGCGATATGTTTATGATGTAGAAATAACAAAGACAAGCAATGGTGAAAAAACCAGAGTTGTTGAAGGCCAAGTAACAGTTCACCCAGGAGTTACCCAGTAATGGCATTACAAGGTAAGATTACAACTCAAAGAGTTATTCAAAGTGCCGGCACAAGCAGCAATGTTATTGTAGCCAGGAATATGACTATTGGTGTTGGACAAAAATTAGCGACTCTAACAGATGTAGATACAACTGCTAGAACCGACGGATCGGTCATCCTATGGGATGATGCAACATCAACATTTAAGGTAAGGCCCGATGTAGAAAATGCCAACCTTAAAATTATAGGCGGGAGTTTTTAAACAAATGGATTATAGCGCGCGCAACAAAATTAATTTAATCAGGAGACAGACATGTCAGGTACAGTAATTGTAACAAAGTATAGTACGAGTACTGGCTCGCCGGCAACAGATGCGTTAGCGGTCGGCGAACAGGCTTATTCATTTAGTTCAGACAAGTTATTTATTGGCGAAACATCCGGTTCGAATGTAGTAGCTAGAATAATTGGTGGTCAGTTATACACCGATATGATGGACCACACAGCGGGTGTCTTAACAGCTTCCTCTGCTATCATTGTAGACGCGCAATCAAAAATAGATCATTTAATAGTTGATAATTTAGATTTTAATCTTAACAGTATTATATCAACTAATACTAATGGCAATATTAATATTACACCAAACGGTGCTGGTTATGTTGTATTAGATGGATTAAACTATCCAAGAGCGGATGGTTCAGCCTCACAATTCTTACAAACAGATGGTAGTGGTAACTTAACATTTGCCACAGTAATAAGTTCATTCACAGTTGCTGCCGAAAGTGGCACGGCTGATGTTATTAATACAGGTGAGACCCTCACATTTGCTGCTGGCGAAGGTATTAATACAACAGTATCAGCCAACACAATTACAATTGCTGGTGAAGATGCAAGCACAACTAATAAAGGTGTGGCATCATTTGCAACAGCTGACTTTGCGGTTACATCTGGCGCAGTAACAGTTAAAGCATTAGGTGTATCAAATGCACAACTTGCTGGTTCAATTGCTAACGCGAAACTAGTAAATGATGGTATTACAATTGGTTCAACTGATACCTCTCTTGGTGGTACAATTACAGCACTAGTTGGACTTACTCAAGTAGTCGTTGATGATATCACAATTGATGGTAGTGTAATTTCAACAACAGCTAGTAACACTAATATATCTTTAACACCTCATGGTACAGGTACAATATCAGTACCTTCTGGATATCAAGGTCGTGCTGGATTTACTTCAGACTCACTTGCTAACAAAGCATATGTAGATAGTGTTGCAAATGGTCTAGATGTTAAAGCATCTGTTCGTGTTGCTACAACTGCCAACTTAGCTGTTACTTATGTAAATGCTGCTGGTACATTAACTAACTCAAGTACACAAGCCGCGATTGCTATTGATGGTGTGACTCTTATTGCACAAGACAGAGTTCTTGTTAAGAATCAAACAGCTGCATTACAAAACGGTTTCTATAAGGTAACAACTGTTGGTTCTGGTTCAACGAATTGGGTACTAACAAGAACACCAGATGCTGACGCAGCCGATGAATTAACCGCTGGTGCGTTTACATTTGCTGAAGAAGGTACTGATAATGGAGATAATGGTTATGTTCTAAGCACAGACGGTGCGGTTACATTAGGCACAACTGCTATAACCTTTGAACAATTCTCTGGTGCTGGTCAAATTACTGCTGGTAATGGTTTAACTAAATCTGGTAATACAATTAATGCTGTTGGTACGGCGAACAGAATTAGTGTTACTGCAGACACAATTGATATTGCATCAAGTTACGTTGGTCAAGCTACAATCACAACTTTAGGTACAATTGCTAGTGGCACATGGGCAGCGACTGATGTTGCGGTGGCACATGGTGGTACGGGTGCATCTACTGCATTAGCTGCTAGAACAAACTTGGGTGTTGGTGAAGGTGATTCTCCAATGCTTACAGCGATTAATGTTGGTCATGCAAGTGATTCAACCTTAGCAAGAGTCTCAGCTGGCGTATTGGCTGTTGAAGGTAATATTATTTATCATGCAACCGGCACAGATATTCCTATAACAGATGGTGGTACGGGTGTTTCTTCTCATACTGCAAAAGGTTATTGGGTAAGTAATGCAGCTGGTACAGCATTAAGTTATGTTACTGGTACACAATATCAACACTTAGGCTTCAGTTCAACTGGAGTACCTCAAGCTTCAGGTACTATCGACGGCGGAACGTTCTAACCTAGATAATTTCAAATGCCTTTCGTTTTTATAATGAAAGGCACTTCCAATCTATTATAAATAAAGATATACAACGGGTATATACCCGTTCTTTATATAATAGGAAACCATATATATGGCTGGAACAATAGTAAAGATCAAGCAATCCTCGGTTGCTGGAAGACTTCCCACACATAATACGTCGAGCTCGACAGATATTGTACAAGGCGAATTAGCCCTTAATACAGCTGACCAAAAACTATACTCGAAAGATAGCTCAGGAACTGTATTTGAGATTGGGGCTGGGTCTAGTTTAGCTACTGCTAATAATATTCTTACTTATGAATTTACTGCCACAGCCAGTCAAACCTCTTTCGCTGTAACTTATAGCGCCGCCAACGATCATATAAATGTATACTTTAATGGTGTATGGTTACCTCCCACTGATTTCACAGCCACAAGCGGTACAGCTGTTGTCTTAGATACCGGAGCCGCAGTCGGCACCGAAATAGTTGTTCAACAAATAAAAGCTATAAATCTTACAGCTGGGTCTGATATTACTGAACATGAATTTACTGCTACATCAGGTCAAACCTCTTTTACAATATCAGGTGGTTATGATACTAGTAGTAGTGACCTTGAAGTTTTTGTTAACGGTGTTAAATTAAGAGCCGGTGATTTTACAAGTACTTCTGGTACTACAATTGTTTTAGGAACTGCTGCTGTAGTTAATGATGAAGTAACAGTACGAGTTATTAAAGTTGCTATCTTAGCTGCTGGAATGGTTAATCAAACCTCAACCACCGGCTCTGCGGTGATGCCCTCTGGTACAACTGCTCAAAGAGATGCTTCTCCATTAGGCGGGTATTTAAGATGGAACTCGACATTAAACAGGTCTGAAGTATACAACGATAATACATCAGCGTGGCAAGATGTAGGTCAACAATCATTAACTACTGAACAAGTACAAGATGCTATCGGACCTATGCTCAGTGGTAATACTGAATCAGGTATTACGGTAACATATGACGATGCAAATAATCAGATTGACTTTACGGTTGCATCTCAAACAGATCAAAACTTTACTAATGCAGACCATACTAAATTAGATGGTATAGAAACCTCTGCAACTGCAGACCAAACTGATGCTGAAATACGCACAGCTGTTGAAGCTGCCACGGATAGTAATGTATTTACTGATGCTGATCATACTAAGTTAAATGCTATTGAAGACTTGGCTACAGCCGATCAAACCGCTCTCCAAATTAAAACTGCTTATGAGTCTAACTCTAATACTAATGAATTCTCTGATGCTGAACAAACAAAAGTAAGTAACCTATCAGGTGCAAATACTGGTGATCAAACAATTGTTTTAACCGGTAATGTTACAGGTTCGGGTACTGGTTCATTTGCCGCTACGATTGCCGATGATGCTGTTACGTATGCCAAGATTCAGAATGTTACCGCTACTAATCTAATACTAGGACGAGATAGTGCGGGAGCAGGTGTTGTAGAAGAAATTACTCCAACTGCATTACGTACAATGATTAATGTTGAAGATGGTGCGGATGTAACAGATACTAGTAATGTTGTTGCAGCATTAACTGCAGGAACTAACGTAACGATTTCAGCTGGGGGTACAATTGCTTCCTCATATACTGATACAACATATACTGCTGGCAATGGATTAGTATTAAGTGGTACTACATTCTCTGCTGCTAATATTGCTTTAACCACCGTTCAAACCGCATCTAGTCAAAGTGCTCATCTAGCCTTAACAGCTGAAGAGGGCGACGTAGTTGTAAGATCGGACGAGAATAAAACATATATACATAACAGCGGTTCTGCTGGAACTATGGCAGACTACACTCTCCTTGCAACCCCTACCGATGCGGTACTGAGTGTTGTTGGTCTTACGGGAGCGGTTACCGCCACACAAATTAAAGATGCTGTTGTTATTGATGAAGATGATATGGCATCAGACTCAGCAGTTAAGTTACCCTCACAGCAAAGTGTAAAAGCTTATGTAGATACACAAATTTTAACAGTCCCGGATGCAACTGCTATGGCAATTGCATTAGGTTAATATATAAATAGGATAAGATATGGCAAACACATTTAAATTAAAAACAAAAACAGGCGTTAACGGATCTGCTCTGAGTACGGTATACACAGTACCTTCCTCGACGACCACTGTTATTATCGGATTGACGATTGCTAATATTAAAGGCGCGTCGATTACTGGTGACGTACAAATTGTTACGGCGGCAACAAGTGGAGAGAATGGAGATAATGTCTATGTTGTTAAAGATGTACCATTACCAGCAGGATCATCCATAGAAATAATGGCGGGTAATAAACTTATTTTAAATGCAGGAGATATAGTGAAGGCTGGGGGTTCTAATTCATCCGGTGCTGACGCTGATATCATCCTGTCAATAATGGAAATAACATAACATGTCATACAGAGGAAGAAAACCGCGTCATCCCTTATTTGATAATGGTGATATACCTGCAAATAGTATTAACTCCTCTAAAATTATAGACGGAGCAATTACTGTAGATGATATAGGTCCTGACGCTGTAGGTGTATCTGAGCTTAGTGCAACAGGTTCAGCTTCTACTACAACATTCCTTCGCGGGGATAATACCTGGAGCTCTCCTGGTGGTGGAGTAACAAGTGTGAACGGTGTTACTGGAGCTATAACTGCTGCGCATATTGCAACAGCGGTTGAAGCTGCTTCTAATTCACATACGTTTAATGACGCTGATCATACTAAACTAAATGGTATTGAGACATCTGCAACAGCAGACCAAACTGCAGCACAAATTCTAACTCTTTTACAAAATGGTATTGATAGTATTCACTATGTAAACGGTTCAATTGACAACGAACACATAGCTGACAATGCAATTGACAGTGAACATTATGCGGATAATAGTGTTGATGCCCTTCACTTAAATATATCGGGTAACGGCACAACAAATGATTTCTTACGTTCTGATGGTGATGGTTCATTTTCTTGGGTAGTTCCAACAAACTCAAATACAACATATCAGGCTGGGTCTGGTATATCATTAACTGGAACAACATTCGCCAACACATCACCCAACGTTGTTCAGACAACAGTTTCTGGTAATGCTGGTTCAGCAACTATATTAGCTAATGCAAGAACCATATCCCTTACTGGAGATGTGACAGGTAGTGTATCCTTTAATGGATCTGGTAATGTTGCGATCTCTACTTCAGTAGTATCGGGTGGTAGCTTCCTACCGTTATCTGGTGGTACTCTATCTGGTAATTTAAGTGTTACTGGTACCATTACAGCCAGTGGTGATATAACATCTAACTCAGATGAACGTCTTAAGTCTAACATAAGACCCATAGATAACGCATTAGGACTAGTATTACAATTAGACGGTGTTAGATATACAAAAGATAATAAAGAATCAATTGGTCTTATTGCGCAGGAAGTACAAAAAGTTTTACCTGAGTTTGCTCATACCGCTAATGATGAAATGAAAACAATGTCTCTTAACTACTCTGGTATGGTGTCAGTACTTATTGAAGCTATTAAAGATCAACAAGAGCAAATCGATAATTTGAAGGAAAAGCTAAATGGCGTTTAAAGTTGGCTCAGCAGTTCAGGCTAATATCCCAGCGGGTGTAAGTGCATCTCGCGGTAGCCATCTAACTTCTAATGGAACTGATAGTGCATTTTGGGCGTATATGGGGAGTACTAGTACTCCCGCAGTTGTCAATAATGCTGCTTGGTTATATAGAAGCATATATACTCATGGGTATTTAGCCGGTGGTTATAAAGGATCTAATCCCTGGAGGTCAGTTAATAAAATGTGGCATCCAACTGAGACAACGATGTATTGTGGAGAACAGTTGAGTGGCACGGCAGGTTATACTAATGGTGTGTGGTCAGACCATAATGGTTATATCATTATTACTGGTTGGAATACATTACAAAGAACACTTGGGTCATATAGTTTAACCAATGGTACTATTAGGGCGTTTTCAGCCGATGGCTTTTCATCAGATGGGGTAACTTATGGCTATGTTGGTCATGACCCTAAGAACGAAGGTTTAAGTTATGGTACCGCGGGATTCGCAAACCATGTTGGTGGTATGGCATTAGGTACAGCTAAAAAAGACTGTAGTGCTACACAAGATATTAAAAACCAAGCTGGTTATTTTACTGGCGGAGGAGATACTTCTTGCTATAAAATGCATTTTCCTACTGAAATTACATATGTAACTACTGCTGCGCCTGCTAGCGCTGAAGGAGATGCATCATACGGCGAAACCAAGGGATTCTATAAGTTCTCAACTACTTATGCTATTCAAACATTTGCTACTAATGCATGGACATCCGGAGGTTGGGGACCTAGTGGTGGCACAAACCTTCACGATAAGATGATGGGTTCTAAAGCAGGTCACTTTTATGCGTCTACAGGATCTAATGTTGCGTTACCCAAACACAAATGTAATCAAACAACAGGTGTGGTGATATCTACATTCAATAAAGTTAGAGCTCATGGTGAAGACAACAGTATGGACGGGCAGGATAATGGCTATATACTTGGTCACTATGATGGACAACAAAATAACCATACAATGAGACAATCATATTCTACTGATATTGAAGTAACCCTTGGAGCTAACGCCATGCCAAAGGGACACTATGGACAATCATCAGGTGCATGTTCAACAGGTGCAGCTACATTGCTAGCAGCACACATAATATTATAAGGAGAAGTTAAATGGCATTTAAATTAGGAAGTGTTGTCCAAGCCAATGTGCCCGTAGGTACATCTGCAGCTATGGGTTCATACCTTCAATCTGATGGAGCCGGTGGTGCATTTTGGGCATACCTAGGTAACACCTCAACTGCAGGTGCAATTAATAGCTCCAGTTGGAGATACCGAACTATCTACACTCATGGCTATATTGCTGCAGGTTATAAAGGGGCTAATCCTTGGAGGTCAGTTAATAAAACTTGGCATGCTACAGATGTTACCATGTATTGTGGTGAACAGATTTCACACACACAATCGTATACTAATGGAGTATATAGCGACTTCAATGCGTATATAGTTGCGAATGGCGGTCATAGTGTATCCGGTACTATTATGGCTTCATACAGTTTAAACAATGGTACTATTAGATCATTCTCGGCTGATGGTAGTTCGTCGACTGGTGTAAGTTATGGCTATGTTGGTCATGACCCTAAGAACGAAGGTTTAGGTTATGGTACAGCAGGTTATGGTGCTGACGTTGGTGGTATGGCTATGGCCGTTTCTAGAAAGGATATGCCGGCAACTCAGGATATCAAAGGTCAATCAGGTTGGTTTAACGGTGGTGGATCTTCTACAACAAGTAGAATTCATTTTCCTACAGAGGTAACTTACGCCGGATGGGATTCAGGTTCTGATGGTATTGGTGACGCAGCTGCAGGTGAGCTTCGTGGTTACTTTGCTTGGGGTGCAACTTTTAGATATGTTACATGGTCAAATTCAACTTGGTCTGGCACAGGAAGTTGGGGTGGATGGGCTAAAGATGGTCACACCAAATGTCAATCTACTAAATGGGGTCACCACTATATAGGAACTGGTGGTAACGTAACAGCTCAAAAGGCTAAGTTTAGAGATTCTGATGGAGTTACGTTGACCACATATAATAAAGTGAGATCTTATGGTGAAGAAAATGTTGAGGAAGGACAAGACTGGGGATATCTTCTTGGTCACTATGATGGGCAACAAAATAACCATACAATTAAACAGACACATGCCACTGATGTTGAAGTAACTCTTGGAGCAATATCAATGCCAAAAGGCCATTATGGCACATCATCCGGTGCATGCGCAACAGCAGCAGCATCTATAGCAATTTAAGGAAATATTATGAAATACATTATTACAAAAACAGATGCACTAAAATCATATTTTGGTATGGGGGAGGGCGATCCTAATATGTATTGCCGTGATCTATATACCCTATTTGATCTCAGTTGTGTTGAAATTGCTGACCCATTATTCGATACAGTTTATCCTTTAATCCCAGCTGGATATGAAGAGGTTACTGAAAATGAAGCTAAGTATGGTTCATTATTCTTTTCTGAAGTTAGATCACCCGTTAAGATTGTTAATCCAGCCAGTATGATGGCAGAAACAACGGCAGTACCCGAAGATCAAAAAGTACTGTTTACTATTACAGATGAAATTCAAGCGTATATAGTAGCGTTTATGTACCGCTTTGCTAAAGAGATTATAGAAACTGAACATAACTTTAGATTTAAAAATTTACGAAATACGACTGAACTTGAACAAGCCTCGTGGGAAATTCAAAAGCATGAAGCTAAAGAATGGATAACGTATGGAGCAGGTGACCCAGCACATGTTACACCATTCTTAGATTATCTTGCAACTGAACGGTCTCTTGACAAGACAGTATTAGCTAATAAAATTATTACTAAAGCTGAGTTGTGGTCAGATAATTTAAGTACCTCGTTGGTTAAATACCAAAAACTAATCAAACAATTTAAAGCTTGTACCACTGTATGGGATTTAAATATATTATATGAAAAGTATTTTGGTATAATGGTTCCAGCATCTCAGGCTGTAACTCTTGGTGTTAGTGATGCAGATGGTCTTCGTATATTAGTCCACCCTGATACTGGCGTCGAAATGATGGATATAAATAATCCTAGGTTTGGTAATAAACTTAACTTTTAATTAATTATTGGAGAATGAAAATATAATGAATACCCAAATTACCCCGGCGACTGGGTTTAATACGAATTTGAAACTTTGTGATGCTGACTTAGATATTATTAACGGCGCATTAAATATTAACAGCGGGCAATCGCGATATCAATCAGAACAGTTTGTTGCTAATTCACAATTAACACCGTACCGAATGATTAAACAATGTCTACTTGAACTTGAGACAAGGCATCATTCATGGTTCACTGTGGGTAATAAGCTTGCTCGTAAAAAGATAGAAATCAAAATAGCGCAGCGTGAGATGGATCTATCAGAAGATGAATTAGGTAAGCAATTAATAGCTATTGATATTGAAGATATGGCGCATGACGTTAAGGTATGGAATCGTAAGATTGTTCAGGCTGAAGAAGAGATTATTCAATACTTGGATATGGTTAAAGAGATTGCTAAAGATGATGATGCCTTGATTAAGAAGGCTATGGGTTATGATCACGAAGAAGAACGTAAGTATTGGATTGCTCGTATGGCTAAACAAGCTGCGATGGATATGGTATCATATGGTCGTATCGGCTCTGGTAACATGGACTCAATTGCAATGATGCCAGAAGAAGATCAGATTATGGCGTTAGCCACTACCTTACAATATAATGAACGTCTAGGTCAAGGCTTAGCATCCATTAGTGAAGCGGTAAATGAAGGTCTACTAAATAATAGTGATGCACTACCTAAATTTGATGTACCAGCGATTACAGACCAATTGATGATAAAGGACCTACTAAATAATGTTCAGCATACCACTAAACCCAAAGTTAAATCAGAATCAATTTAACGCTTTTTTATCGTTTGTTAATGATCATAAGAGTTTAATATTTGATGTATACTTCACATGTAGGATAGCACCATTCGAACAGGATGCAATGGGTGACGTTTTTGTTAACGACCATGAAGACCTGATTGAAAATGCTATCATACTTCAAGAACAAACTGGCGTTTCGATTAGCGCCACGTTTAACAACATTCAAGTAAGGCCAACACAAGAAAATCTAGATCTCTGGATTAAAAACTTTAGACCTTTATACGAACGTGGAGTTAAGTCTGCAACTATACCGCATACCCATTGGGTGATGACAGGACAGATACAACAACATTTCCCACAACTTCTTATAAAGAATACTATTCTACGTGAGGTTGCTACGGCAGCTGATGTAGCAAAGCAGGCAGAGTCTGGGTTTAAATATATCAATATTGATCGTGACCTAATTAGAAATAGAGATGAATTAATAAAGATTGATAAGGTTAGAAAGAAATATAATATCAAGGTTGCATTACTTTCTAATGAAGGTTGTGTAGGCTCTTGCCCTGTCATGGGAGAACACTTTCACTTTAATAACACTCGCACAGATGGACCACAGTATTTCACTGACCCTATCTCAAGAGTTAGTTGTCCTAAGTGGGATGTTAAAGACCCTGTCACTCCGTTAAAGACTGCTAACATTGCCCCGTGGAAAGAGGACTGGGATGAGATTCTACAGTACGTTGATATATTTAAAATGCATGGGCGGGAATCACTAGATCAACTATTTAGTACTATAGATATTATTAGTAGATATATGCAAGAGAAGGAAATACTCTTTGATGATTTTAATGGCTATATAGATAATACTAACTTAAAAGGTAAACCAATTAATGCATGGCGGCAGTTCATTAAGAATTGTAAGTTCGATTGTTGGGACTGTAATAAGTGTGATAAGTTATATTATGCAAAGAACGGAAAGCCTGAGCAATCATTAGAAATTATTATAGTGGATACAATATGCACAGCATACCTGGATTAACCTCAAAGAAAGTACAAAAGTTACTTAATGGAATATGTAAATATGCAGAGACTTATTTAGAAGTTGGGTGTTATCTTGGTGCTACGGCAGCAGCTGCATTAAAGGATAATACCCTTGACGCATACTTTGTTGACAACTGGAAGGACCAAGTACAATCTTTTAACGGGAATATTGATTTACCACCAAATGATAAGAATCTATTTATAGAAACAGTTAAAGGGTATAAGGGTAATAATACCATACAAATCTTTGATTGTGACATGTTTGAAGTTGACTTAACTCAGCTCAAGCCTATTGATGTATTTTTTTATGATGCAGATCATAACGGCGCAGTAACTTCTAAAGCAATTCAATATTATAGTTCAGCTTTTGCTGATCAGTGTATAATGATAATTGATGATGCTAATTTCGAGGGGGTTGTTGATGGGGTGATTGATGGCATTGACAAAGCTAAACTAAATGTATCATTCACTAGAATGATACTTAATGATATTGAAAATGCTGAAGGGTGGTGGAATGGATTATATATTCTCGTTGTTAACAAGTAACCAATGGTACCTACTTTACTTAAGTGGCATAATGATCACTGCTGGGTACGCCAAGGATCAACGCTGGTTCGCTCCAGCTTATATATGGATTGTCAATAACACTAAA
>Ga0209090_10002166_pt1 | contig 12476 bp, 7 predicted proteins | sample ArcticOcean_MG_C_9_FD_187432 | JGI IMG/M metagenome (GOLD analysis project Ga0209090, IMG submission 187432) | Marine microbial communities from western Arctic Ocean - ArcticOcean_MG_CB2_152 (SPAdes) (version 2) | ecosystem: Environmental > Aquatic > Marine > Oceanic | place: Arctic Ocean... | reverse complement strand
CTCCACAGAAATAAAAAAAAAACACAAATATGGAAGAAATGATGATCGAAGACACGGAAGAAGAACCGAAACGGCGAACGAGGTCGCCGCCACCACGGGAAGAAGGCGCGCAACAAATCCCAGTTCTAGTAGGAGGCGAGGAGGATTTGGAGAATACTAATAATAATACTAACGCCGTTATTGACGAAGAAATCAAAGATGAATTGGAAATCGGACGAAACGAGGCGGGATTTCTCATCGGAGAACGAGGCACGACGAAGAGAAAAGTGCAAAAAGTATCGCAGACGAAAATCGAAATCGCGGATTCCGACGTAAATCCAGAAACGTCCATCGTGACTATTCGAGGAACAGACACGAATCGAGCGAAAGCGCGGAGATACGTCGCGTGGGTTTTGAGACAACCGGAAGGGAAGATTTTTTGCGATTTAGGCGACGACGTGGTGAGAGAAAACGTCTCCGTGGTGGACGTTCCCGCGGAGGCGATGGCGTTTGTGGTTGGCGCGAAAGGGAAGACGCTGAGAAGCGTCGAGGAGGAATACGGGACGCTGATGTTTTTCGGACACACGGAAAAAGACCAACCGGACACCTCGGAGAAGTTGATCATTTGCGGCGATCGCGAAAACAGGCGCGGCGCGGAGTTGAAAGTGATGAGTTCGGTGGAAACGAAGGTTCAGGGGTACTTTGTCGATTACGAGAAGAACGACCCCGAGTTGAAACAACCGTTGATGCAACCTGGAGACGGTTTGAAAGATGGATTCGCGTACGACCAGTTTCCGTTCACCGAGGAGGAATTTTCCTACGCTTTGGGTAAGTTTGGCCGAGTGAGAAGAAAGTTAGCCAAAGCGTCCGGGTGCATGATGGAATACGTCGGACGAGTCGCAATCATGAGCGGGAACAAAGAACAAAGAGCGAGGTGTTGGGATTACACCAACTGGTTGATGAAACAAAGACGAAACAACGGCACGTGTTCGGTCGATCCGAACGCGCGAAACGATTGCGAAATTTGCGACGTTCCTGGATCGATCGATTTACCTCGCTTACAAGGAAACTGTCATAAAGTCGAAGAAGCTACCGGGACGTTTATTTTCACCACCGATTTCGAAAAACCAGTCGTCGAAGGTCAAGACAAAACGTTGCTCATTTGCTCTCGCGACTCCGCCAGCAGACGCAAGGCTCGAAGAATGGTGGAAGATTTAATCGACGGCAGACGAGACGTGTTCCAAGACAACAACCGAGGAGGCCCGAGAGGAAGAGGAGGAGGAGGAGGAAACAGAGGAAGAGGAGGACAACAACAACAACAACAACAACATCAACATCAACGCGGGATGAGAAACGACGGCGGCGGCGCCGCGGAAGCCTGCCGAAACTTCCAAATGGGTCGGTGTACTCGAGGCAACCAGTGCAAATACTCACACGACATGTCCATGGCGCCGATGCAAATGGGCGGCGGGAGCGGCGCAAACCGAGGCGGGAGAGGCTACGATGACAACCACCCCCGAAACAACAACAACGGCGGCGGAAGAGGAGGATCTCAAATCATAAACCGACTCAGTCGAGGCGGCAACTCCGGTGGTGGTGGTAATGGCAACAGAGGCCGTCCGTATTAAACAACCTTTTATCATCGTAAGAAAGAGAAAGAGAGAAAGAGAGAGAGAGAAAAACACCCCGTAACATTAAGAAAGAATCTTATTATATTAGCGCTTATTATTAGATGTAATACTGACGTTTTATCCGCATTGATCATCCACACGACGAAAAGATATATACATAACACTCTACTACGAGTAATGTCGCTGCGCGGGGACAACCCCTCTCGCTACAGTCGATACCACTTGAAGAGGGACCACGCTGGTGTTTCTCTCAACAACAGCAGCAAGTCTTCTTCGTTGAAACGCGCGAGTTTACTTTCCGGATTGCTTTTCGTGTTCATCCTTCCGTCGGTGTTGAACATCGAACATCGCGCGCGGAAACACCATCACCATTACTCTTCTGAGTATTCGAGAGGAGCGAACAATAATAACAACAACGACGTAAGGTTGAGGTTTAAAACGCGAGAAGAGAACCACAGGGAGAACGATCGATTGCAGCACGAGTGGTGGAGAGACGCGCAAGAAGGGCTCGGGAAAGTTTGGCACAAAGTCTTTGACGAAGAGGACGAATCTTTGACGAATACGGACGTGTACAAGCCGGAGAAGTTTGGACATCAAGTGGCGAAGAAGACGCACGAACGAGTGGTTGGGAATACAGACGAGAACGCGAGAAACGATGGAGGAGAGTTCAACTTAGATAAAGCGATAGCGGAAGAGATGAGCAAAGACGACGACGAGGACGAGGACCACATCGAGGGGACGACGTGGAAAGGCGGCGTGCCCGTGGTGAAAGGACACAAGACGTGCGAGTATTGTTCGAACAGAGGCGCGTGTTTGACGGAGACGACGTGTCAATGTCCGGCGATTTACGAAGGCGAGAGGTGCGAGAAGTTGAGAGATTTCGTGGACCATCCGAGGGTGATGAAAGGGTTCAAGAAAGGATTTGAAGGCGCGAGTTTGTTGGCGAAAGCGAACACGAAGAATAACATGCCGCTGATGGTGAGGAGGAATCCTGGACAACCCGCGCACCCGGGGACGGAGAAGGCGATGGTCACGGAAATCGGGAAGTTGACGAGACCGAGCAGGGATAAGTTGCCGGAGGAAGATCCGTTAGGATCGGTGGTGTTCGAAACGTGCGCGATTGTCGGGTCTAGCGGTATTTTGTTGAAACACTCGCACGGCGCCGATATCGATTCGCACGACGTGGTCTTTCGATTCAACTCGGCGACGACGAAAGGGTTCGAAAAGAATGTTGGGGCAAAAACGACGCATAGAATTACCAATTCCAGAAATTACGGGTTTCGAGAGTACGATTCCGAGTGCGTCGTGCAACACATGCGCAACGAAATGTCCTTGGTGAAGATGTTCAAGAAACGCGCCAAGTATCCGGGGTTGAATTTATACGGCGTGCATCCGCAGTTGCACGGGTGGGTGGATAAGTCGTTTTCTTTTTTAGTCACCAGTGGTTTATTTGGAGCATTAATCGCCGCGCACAAGTGTGCTTCGGTGGATTTGTACGGCTTTCAAGTCTCAAGACACCACGGCGTGCAGTACCATTACTACAACGCCGTGGATGAACCGGCGAACGAGGAGAGAGACGGCGACGAGTGGTTAGCGGTGAAATCGTTAGTAGAAAGCGGTGTTTTGCACTTTGCGGAGGATCCGTGTATCATTGAATGTCACGAAAGCGCGCGAGCTTGTTTGAATTGTCAGGAAGAACACGGGGACGACGTGCATTTGAGTCACCACGCGGGAGGCGCCGGTGGAGATTCGTATTCTTCCTCTTCTTCGTATGGTGCGACGACGACAAATAACGCGCACGGGAACCGAGGACGACGAGGTGGTGCGAAGCACGCCGCGAAAAAGAGTCACAGCAGCCACGATTTCCAGAGCGAGTTTAGAAGCGGTAGTAGTGATAGCGATAGCGACAAAACCGAGGACGACGACGACCAAGTTTCGCAATCGTCCTCCTCGGACGAGTTCACGCATTAGATAATATATGTATATAGAAAACAACCTCTAATAGTAAAAGTAGTAATACACTCCAGCCCCTATAACTGCAAAAACTGTCCCGCCAACTGTCATCGCGAGCTCTTTATATTTCATCCCTACCGCCACGAGGTATCGCACCGCGCTCAACCCGAGCGCCTTCTTCGCGCCTTTCCCCGCCACTCTAAACAAAATCACCCGCAGAGCCGCGCCTAAAGAATCTAAAAACAAAAACGTTCGTCTCCGACTGCCTCTTTTCGCCATCCCGTACGCGAAGCACGTCAACGCTCCGGGTAAGACGAGTAAAATGGCGACTCCGTACGTGCGCATTAAGCGTTCGCTTTCTCGCACTTTCGCTTTGCTCACTTTCAACCAACTCCTCCTCTTCTCTTTGGTGAGATACGCGACGATATCTTTCCCGTACCATCTCCCGCTGAAGAAGTACAAACAATCCTCGATGACTCTTCTCACGACGCCGATGAGAACGAACGAGTAGAAAGGCATGTTTGCCGCCGAGGCGATGGTTAAGTTTACATCGTTCGCGTTTAAGAGAAGTAATAACGTGGGCATTTGGCCGATGATTAGGATTAAAACGTCCGCGAGTTTCCCGAGAATGTTGACGAATGAAATCAGGAACACGCACTGGCGCAAGGTCAAAAGAGGGGGTCTTATTTTGGTCGCGCGATTACTTGAGGAGCGCGTGGAGACTACCATTTTGATGATGACAACGGGATGTAATGAAGCAAATCTCTCCATTAGAGGGGAGCAAAATTAGGGGATTTCACTCACAAAGATGACGATGCCAGACGATGAGAATAACGCCTCCTCCTCCTCAAAAATCGTCTCTGTCGTCCTGGTCGACAAGCGAGACCAACCGTGCACGCACGAAGACGAGCTGAGGAAGTTTGGTTTGCTCTTATCCTCCTTTTCTTCTGATGAAAATGATGATGACAAAAGAGCGACAAAACGACGGAGAAAAGAAGAAGACAAAGAAACGAGGGACCTAAACGTGGACGACGACGAGAGAAAGAGGAGCATAATTCGATCGAAATTCGACGAGTATAACAGCCAGGCGGATGGTTTCGTGGGAAGGTTTTGCGAGGAGGAGGAGGAGGAAGAGCAGCTTCGGCGTCGGTTTGAGGATGATGAGGGTGTGAAAGAGAGAGTGCACGTGCTAGGGGATGCGTTGGTGGCGAGATGTTTGAGAAGAATGTTCCACGGCAAAAAGGATGGAGAGGAAAGCGAATTCATCACGGAAGAGGACGTTTTAGACGCGGATTTTGAGAAAAGCGAGGTTTGGGACGCGATTGGAGCGCGTAGGACTAATGGTAGGAGCATCGAGGATGGCGATGAAAACGATTCTCGAGTACGCGTCGTCGTCGTCTCGGCGCTGGAGTCGTTCGAGTCGCGGGCGAAAATCGACCGGTTGTGCAAGAAGTTTAAAGTCATTTTAGTGGACGTCGGCATTGAAGACGATCGAGGATCGGTTTTTGTGGTAGATTCGAAACAAAACACGACGAGTTACGAGTGTTTGCCGAGAGATTCAGATGAGAGTAGTTTAAAGAAGAAAGAGAAGGCGCCGTCGTGCGTGTTGGAGAATTTCCCGTTTCAGTTTTCGCACTGCGTGGAGTGGTCAAGGCACGTATTTGAGAGGATTTTCGTGAAGGAAGCAAAGGATCATTACGAGGAGGAGTTGAGAAGAGCAGAGGAAGAAGGAGGTGAAAGAGTTTACGATGAAGGTTTCGTGGAGGCTGATTCGGCGAATCGCGCGAATCGATTATTCGTCGAGCTCTTTCAGACGAAAATAGACGCCATTCGCGAGAGTTTTCCGAGAGATAAAGACGACGGGAAGTTTTGGGGCGACGAGAAAGGAAAGAGGTTTCCAGAACCGGTGAGTAACTTTAAGACCGAAATGAAACGAGTGCACACCGAGTTTCTCTTAGCCGCCCAAACTTTGTACAAGTTGAATTATCACAACGATAGGCCGACGTGGGATTATAGTCTACGAAGATTCGAAAGCTTAAACGGTAAAGCGCGATGGGACCATGCGATATTCGTGGAAACGTGCGCGTTACTTCGCGCGAGAACGTATCGTATTGACGTTCCAAAGTATACGTACGAAACGCATCGAGACGTTTTGTTCGATCTGCCTCGGAAAAATCCAGTCGCCGGATTCGTGGCGGCAAAAATCGCTTCGAGAGAAATCAAGAAGATTTTGTTGAATGAAGAAAAAGAGCGTCGCAGTCAAAACTCTTTCTTCAACGTCGTCACGAACGATTTTGTCGCTTCCGAGTGTCCATCGGCGTTTGTAGAAACAACCACGAATCGAAGTCGAAATCTTCCGGATTTGCAATGGACAATCTGGTCTGTTATCGACATCGATTGTTTTCTTCCTGGAAAGAACACGCTCGGAGATTTCTTACAAACCTTCCGCGAACAGGTTGGTTTAGAACCAGCGTCCGTTGGCGTCGGCGCTGCGCTCGTGTATATGGAATTTATGAGTAAAGAGAAACGAGCTATGCGAGAGAAAATGTCCGTGGTGGATGCGATTCGAGATACGTTGAATAGTAGCGCTAGCCTTAGTAAAGAAGCGTTCGAACCAATCAAGAGGAAGAATGGCGAAGAGGAATACGTCGTGTTAACCGTCCAAGCCGTGGACGAGAAGGATGAGGATAAAGATATTCCGGATGTGATTGTTCGCGTTAAATAAATGAAAGAATTAGAAATAATAATAGATTTTTAAAAAGACATCAGAGAGAAACACTCTAACACGGCGCGAGCGAAGCAATAAATGATAATAATAACTGTGATGAATACTTACAACTCTAACTCTTGATTGACTTTGCGTTTCCACTTGTCCGCATTCTCGTACGCGTTTGCAAAACTCAACCCATCGCCGTCGATGCTGCATCCTGGAAAAAGCCAGTATCGCATCTTCGCGCCTAAAACTTCTCTTAAATTTCCGCTCAATCCAAGACTGTACGGATGTTCTATTTTCTTAATCGTGGTGGTCGCGTTGGTTCCAGTTGCTTTATTACTACCATCGCCGCCTTTGCTACTACTCGTCGTCGTCGTCGTTCTTTCGCCATTCTCTCCAATTGGGTGCGTCAACGTCAGTTTTGAACGCACGCCTTCGTAGTGTTCAATCGTCGTGCAATTCTTCGACGTTAACCACACGTGCCACGCAAACAACAAACCGATCGCAAACAATAAGGGGAACGAAACCATTAACGCCGTCACTTCACATATTGCGTCCAAATCCCACGCATTACTATCACTATTACTCCCTGTCGTCGTCGCCGCCGCCGCCGCAGCCGCCGTATTACTCGCTAGTTTCTTCTTACTATTACCGCTTTCGCTCGCCACCATGTTCCAACTCAAAATCATCGCCGAGTGCCCAACCGCCAACACCGCGTAGAATAAAAACAAGAAAAACGCTTTATAATTTTTATGCCCGACGCAATTATTAATCCATACGCAGTGATGATCCATCCTCAGCACGCATTTTTGGCACACTCTGCAGTGATGCGCTCTCGGCGGCTTATAGGCGTTGCACTTTTGGCAAAAACGTTTCAAGCCTTTCCCTTTCCGCTTCACCTCCCAAAAGTTATTCGCATCTTCCATGTCCGGTTGCCAACCGTCCGGGACTTTCCCAGCCTCGCACATCACCGAAGCTACGTATAAACACAGCGCTAACGACGTGGTTACGAACAAAATCGAACGGTGAATGGTCCCGTCCACGCTCGTCTCGAATCTGCCCCACAACACGATCGTGCTCGTCGTGTAATAGAGGAATCCAAAGAGAAACAAGACGAAGAACACCGGCAAGGACATCTTCTGCCAAACTCTGCGCATTACGCGACGCGCGCGCTGGCGCCGCGTTAAAGACACTTTCGGGGTCGTCACCATCGGCGTCATTGGAAACGTCGTCGTTTAGATAATAAGAAACGACGACGGGCGAACAACAACAACAACAACTTCTTTGCTCTCACTTTCTGATTTTCCCGCACTTGCACCCGCTCCCGCACTTGCACCCGCTCCCGCACGAGCAGTCTCTCCACGGACACCCCGACGATGATGATAACGATGAAGATGAAGATGAAGAAGTCGTCGTGGCCGGCGGCTTGGTAGCAGCGGTTGAAGTTGAAGGAGTAGATTTGTTTCCGAACCCGAAAAATCCCATTTGTGTGCCTTTGAGTGAAGATTTTTGGGGAAGAAAAAGAGACGTCATTTTTAACGCACAAAAGCGCTCTCTGCTCCCGCCGCTGCTCCTGCTTCTCCGCGAAGACGACGACGAGTTCGATGATTTTCGTTTCGGGAGGATCTCGTTTATTTTCTCTCGCGGTAAAAGTCGAAGATACCGGAAGAAGACCACCTTCTTCTCGTCGCAACAAAACAGCATTATTAACAGTTGGGGAGAGAAAAGGCAAACGACGACCCCGGTATGGGACGACGGTGAACGAGAGCAGTAAAACTACTACTGCCTCGACGAACAATAATAGTAATAATTCGAACAACAACAAAAACGTTTCAAAAGATTTAGAACTCGCGGAGCTGTTATTCGGCGCCGCGTCGACGTCGTTCGCGTTGACCGTGGATGCAATCACCTCTGGTCTCGATTTCGTCCAAAAAGTCACCTCGACTGAGAAACCTTCGAGTAAATATCCGCCCGGGCCGGATTTCGATAGCGCACTCGAGATGGGACAAAATCCGTTGAAGTTTATAGAGGAAGTGAAGAGCAGGTACGGTCCCGTCGCTGGCTTGCGGTTGGCTGGGGAAAACGTCGTTTTAGTCTCCAAACCGAGCGTGGCGAAACAGGTTTTAATCGACGACGAGGCGAGCTTTACGAAGAAAGGAACGGCGTTTTTCCCGTCCAGTCGATTGGCCGGAGATGGTTTGTTGGTGACGGATGGGGACGTGTGGAGATCGCAGAGGAGATTATCGAATCCGGCGTTTCGAAAAGCCGCGGTGGAAACGTACGCGAAAGCGATGAATGAGTGCATCGAGGAAACCATTCGCACGCGATGGCGAACAAACGGAGAGAGGGATATTTACGAGGATTTTAACGAGGTGACGTTACAAGTAGTCTGCAGGACGTTGTTTGGAGAAGATGCGGTTGGAACGAAAGGGAAGGAAATTGTGGATTCAATTCGAGTCGCGTTCGAGTATTTCGCAAAGAGAAGCAGCGGGATTGAGATGATTTTACCGGAATGGTTTCCTCTGCCCTCGAATATCTCGTTCAACGACGCGGTGGATCGGCTCGATAACGCCGTCTACGCAATCATCGATAAACGATTAGCAGAGATGGAGGAACCGTGTTTCATAGCTTGTGCGACGCAAGAGATGGATTTACTAGACCGATTATTATCGGCGTCGTTGGACGATTTAGTCGAAGACGAGGAAGATCGAGTGTTGAAAGGAGCGATGGCGAGCTCGTCTAACGACGACGACGACGACGCCGTCACCAATAATAACAGAAATAAAATGTCCAGGAAACAACTTCGTGACGAAGTGATGACTTTAATCGTTGCCGGTCAAGAAACCTCCGCGATCGTGTTATCCTGGGCGGTGGCGTTTGTCGCCAAAGACGAAAGTTTTGGCGAACGCATCGCGAAAGAAGCGACGGAAGCGCGCATTTTAGCCTCCAAAAGGTTGAAGAAAATCCCCTTAGAAAAAGAACAAGAAGAATGCACGATCGCGGAAGAAGTCATCGACGACGACGATAACTGCAAAGAACCAGAGTCGGACGTTATCGCGCAAACCGAGTTGACGTTTGAATCCATCAAAGACTTACCGTTCACCGAGGCGATCATTTTAGAAACCATGCGTCTGAAACCGCCGGCGTACATAGTCGGTCGCTCAAACTCCATCTCGGACGTGCACTTGGACGAGAATAACAAATACGACATCCCGCGAGGCTCTACAATCCTCGTCAGTCCGTACCTCGCTCACCGCGACGGTCAATACTGGAGTAAACCGAACGAGTTCGACCCGAACCGATGGCTCGCCCTCGACCCGGAAACGAACCAACCGTACGCTCGAACCGCCTTACGAGGCATGGGGTACAAAAACACCTACTTCCCGTTCGGCGCGGGCCCGCGCGTGTGCATCGGCGCACAATTCGCCATGTTAGAAGCCATCATTCTCCTCGCGTGTTCCTGCGAAAAGAGGCGGTTTGATTTGCTTGACGATACTAATGATAATACTAACAACAACAACTCACCCGGTAGTAAAGGCGGCGGGTTTCCCAAAGACGCCGCTGGAATCACGTTGCGGCCGGAGAGTCCGGTGAAGATGAAAGTTTCCGCCATCCGGAGGAAAAATCTTTAATTACGTTTTGTAATACAGTACTTCTCGTTCTACATTTTTAATCTTGTCTAACACCCTCTTGGGGAAAAAAGGAGATAGAACGCCCGTCATATTTATTCCGCTTCTCTTATATGTAAAATGACCGACCACGGTTCCGCCACCTGGGAGGGATGGTATTGCGTCTCCGTCGTATTCCTCATGTTCGTGTTGCTTCTCAAAAACGTCGCCGGTCCGGACATACTCATGCTCGGCGCTTTAGCGCTCGAGCTCGCCGCCGGCATCGTCCCCATCGAGAGCGGACTGAAAGGATTCTCCAACAAAGGTTTACTCACGGTCGCGTGTTTATTCGTCGTCGCGAGTGGGATTTCCAACACCGGCGCGTTGGATTATTACATGGGGAAGTTGTTAGGGACGCCTAAGTCAGTCGCAGACGCGCAGTTAAGGTTGATGATGCCCGTTGCCATCGTTTCCGCGTTCTTGAACAACACCCCGGTGGTGGCGATTATGATTCCAATCGTCCAAAAATGGTGCCGAAAGTGTAAGATTTCGCCGGCGCAGTTATTCATCCCACTTTCCTTTTCATCCATTCTCGGTGGGACGTGCACTCTGATAGGAACGAGCACGAATTTAGTCGTCGACGGGATGAGAAAAGAAAGGTACCCGGAGGAAAAAGCGATTGGATTGTTCGAGTTGAGTAAATACGGAGTGCCGGTGTTGTTGAGCGGATTGTGTTACATGCTCGTGGCGAGTCCATTTTTATTACCGGGCGGGAAGAAAGAGAATAAAGAAGATTCTGGGAACGGCGGAGGAGATATGAACGATTCAGAAGATTTAACGGTTGGTGCGGTGGTACCGAGAGGAAGTCCGGTGGTGGATTCACCCGTGGCTATTTTGAGAGGATTGAACGGTTTGTATTTAGTGAGCGTGCAGAGAGGCGACGTGGTGATGCGCGCGGTGCAACCGGAGTTTCTCTTGGAAGCGGGCGACGTTCTTATTTTTACCGGGTTGGTGGATAAAATCGGCGAGGTGTGCGAAGAGCACGGGTTGGTGCCGTTGACGCACGACGTGGAGGAGAAGATGGTTGGAGGCGCGTTTCCGGAAAGCGTATCGATCGGAGGGAGTCAAGGAAATAGTTTAGATCCGAGTCCGAAATGGGCCGGCCCGGGGGATCCGTTTAGTAGTAGCAGTGATGGTGGTAATAAAGAGTTCGCGAAAGGCGGCGGCGCGAAAAAAGGGAGCAGCGCGCACTCGAGCAGAGTGAACACGCCGACGTCGCAGCAAGGAGGCTCGCCTAGGTTCCAAGACGATTCGTCCATCGTCGGTCTAGGGTACGAGCATCGTAAACGCGAAACGGAACTGCAACGAAGAGCGTCCGTGGACGTGCATAATTACGAAAAGTTGTTGCGGAAGTTTACCGACGACGGTAACGAGAACAACAATAACAACAACACCAATAGCGCGGCGAACGGTGATGACGAACAATCTATGTTGCGAAAACAGTCGCACGAATACATCGATAACCGACAACAATCGTTGGCGGTAAAAAAGCATTTCGTTCTGCGGGCGAGAATAGGGGCGAAATCGACATTAATCGACATGTCCCCTCGAGAAGTGCTGTTTCGAAGGAAATACAAAGCGTCCATCATGGCGGTGCAAAGAGCCGGAAGCACGAGCACGTCCTCGAATGTAGCTGAAAACAGGTTAGGCAAAATTATCTTTCAACACAACGACGTTCTGGTTTTACACGCGGCGGAAGATTCGCCGCTGTTGGAACAAAAGAGAGAACGAGAGGAGGCGAAACTAGAACGCGAAAAAGTTCAACAAGAAACGAAAAAGAGTCGATTGGCGCAGAGCAATTCTTCGCCGGGTGGTATTTTCCGAAGCGCGTCAAAGGGCGATTTGAGCGGAAGCGATATGAAACATCCAAGCAGATCGCAGTCGAAGAGTAATTTAGACACGAGCTTCACCAACTTGAGCGACGTGGAGGGATTTGAAAACACGTCGGAGTTTACCTGCGGGGACGACATGGAAGTTTTATTGGCGGATGCGCAGGATTTGAATTTTAGCGAGTTTGCGATTCCCATGCGCGTGGTCGCCGGAGGCGCTTTAGACGGGAAAACCATTAGAGGCGTTGATTTGGTCAACACACCGGGTCTGTTTCTCACGGCCATGCAAGAAGGTGGGGCGAAAGGTGTCACGAAAACCGTCGATCCTGAAACCATTTTGCGCGGCGAAGACGTTTTGTGGTTTGCCGGGGACATGAGCGGCATGCAAACGCTTCGACGCATCCCGGGCATGGTGCCGCAAGACGACCAAGTCGCGAAATTGTCCATTCGTAAAACCGATCGACGACTCGTGCAAGCTGTCGTCTCGCAACACTCGATTTTGGAAGGGCAGTCAGTCAGAGACGCGCATTTCCGAACCAGATACGATGCGGTGATCATCGCCGTGCAGCGATCTGGCGGTAGAATTCAAGCGCGTATCGGCGACATCGTTTTACAAGCCGGAGACGTTTTGTTGTTGGACACGTCGACGTCGTTTTTATCGAACCATAAACGCGACGCTGCATTTGCATTAGTTTCTGAGATT
>Ga0209090_10002165_pt1 | contig 12478 bp, 14 predicted proteins | sample ArcticOcean_MG_C_9_FD_187432 | JGI IMG/M metagenome (GOLD analysis project Ga0209090, IMG submission 187432) | Marine microbial communities from western Arctic Ocean - ArcticOcean_MG_CB2_152 (SPAdes) (version 2) | ecosystem: Environmental > Aquatic > Marine > Oceanic | place: Arctic Ocean... | reverse complement strand
CACACAATGTAGTAGATTTAGTAATGAATGGTATTTCATTAGGTCCACCTATTGAAGTACAAGAAACATTTAGAAATTGGCAAGACCCAGCAGTTGATGTAAGACGAAGGCATGGGAAACGTCAATGGCATGAAATTGAAAGAGCTATAGAACATCTGTCACCGTTAAAACACATTGATAAAAGATTTATTGTACAATGTTATAAAGAGTTTGATATTGAAGACCTTTTAGAAATAACTAATAGTTGTATATACCCACAAGGGAATTGCGGTGAGTGTTGGTGGTGCCAGGAAAGAAATTGGGCGTTAAATCAAATAATTAGATAGGAGATGATATGATAGAAGAGCTTTTTTCCAAAAGACGTCAGATTAGAGCGGCGTGGGATCAAACAAGACTGCCTTCAAAGGAAACAATAAAAGACTTATTAGAACGAACAATAAACATTTCAGCATCTAAACAGAATTTGTTTCCTTTTAAAATACATGCCTTTGGACCCGACGACGAAAAAGAAAAAGATATTATTGCACAAATATGTTGCTTATGGAACAAAGGTGCAGTAAATAATTGGAATAATGATAGAGACAATAATTTTAGAATAGACTCTAAACAGCCTCCCTGGGTTTTTGTTTTTGAACCAAGGTTGTGTGCTCCTAATACATTTGTAAAGGAATACTCTAATTGGGTAGAAGAAGAACATTATTGGACTAGGTTTACACAATGCGATAAGAATAGATTCAGAGAATTAACTAATATAAAATTAACATGTATAGAAGTAGGAATGTACTGTAAAATATTAGCAGGACTATGTCTAGAAAATGATCTTGCAATTTCATACATAAAATCATTTCCGGAGTGGGTTTGGAAAGGACAACAAAATAAATACAGTAAGGATAAAAATAACCAGGGCCTCGATTGGGACAGTTTACCACAAATTACAGAAGCACCTTTACTAGTTATACAAATTGGGTATAAGTCTAATATAAAAGATATATTAGCTACTAATGCATTTGATCTTAATAGACCTTTATTAGAAGACAAACCGAGTATAGACACTATTGTACAATTTAATCGAAAGGAATAATATGAGTATTGAAGAATTGTTTTCTAAAAGACGACAAATTAGAGCGGCCTGGGACCAAAAAAGGTTACCGTCAAAAGAAATAATACAGGATATATTAGAACGAACAATGAAAATTGCTCCTTCTAAACAAAACCTATTTCCATTTAAAATACATGCTTATGGTCTGGACGATTTAGAAAAGAAACAAATTATAGGACAAATTTGTGCTTTACATCCTACCGGTTCTGTTAATCATATGGACAGTGAAAATAAAGGCGGTATGATTAAATCAGCGGCAGGTACTATTAATGTAAAAGATCATGTATTAGATGACGAAGGTAATGATATGCGTATATCACCTTGGGTATTAGTATTCGAACAAAGACTATGCGAAGCAAATAACTTTATAAAAGAATATTCTAAGTTACATAATATATCAAACGAAGCTAGATTTGCTCAAATTGATCTAAAAAGATTTAGAGGAAACGCTAATAAAGCACTAGCATGTGTTGAGATTGGTATGTTTATAAAATGCTTGGCGGGACTTTGTTTAGAAAACGACTTAGGTATTTCGTATATTAAATGTTTTCCGGAGTGGGTTTGGAAAGATCACCAAAACGAATATAATAAGAACAAAAATAAAAACGGGCTAGATTGGGACAGTTTACCTGAAATTACTGAGTCTCCTATTATGGTTGTACAAATAGGGCATGTAGCCGATGTTGATGATTATTTTACTAGTAATAGTATGAATCCTTATGGTATACATTGGGAAAACAAACCAAGTATAGATGATATCGTAAGGTTTAACAAATAATGGATATAAGAGATAATATAAAACATGCTGTAGATGTAACTAATAAAGCACAACGTAACTATGATCTAACTAAATTTATACCACAAGAAGATTTAGATACACTTATACATGCCGCTGTAAATTCTCCTAGTAAACAAAACGAAACACACTATAGTTTACATGTATATACTGACCAAAATATAGTTAAACAAATATATAATCATACAAAAAAGTTTACAATGATTCGAGATCAACAAGACCAAGACGAAAGTTTTAAAGTAGAAAACGATGTCTTTATACAAAATGATACAAAGTCAATAACTAACTCTCAAATATATGCTAACGCACTATTCGTGTATGTTGTAGAACAAGGCAATACTAGAGGAAGCCAACATCGAGCGGCAAAAGAAAATCCAAATAGTACTGCGGCAAAAGTATACAGCGAACAGGTAGCATATTCTATGGGTATATCAGTTGGTGAACTTATACTTTCAGCAGGATTACTTGGATATAAAACTGGTATCTGTTCAGCATTAGATACAAAACCAATACGTGATATACTAGGAATAAAACAAAATCCTAAATTGCTTGTAGGTGTAGGATTTCCTAATGAACAACTAGATCGTATTCAACACTCAGATGTATTAAACAAAGATGTGCCAGAGAAATTTAGAACAGGCAAATTAGATGAACACTGGAACTTTCCTACATTTGATAAAAATGTAAAAGTAGTGCTAAACGGTAAGTCTACCAACTAGCATATAACGTATACCTCTAGTATCTTTTATCTCGTCTTCAACTAATATTGTAGAGTTACTAGGTAATTGATCTTTAAATTCTTGAATACTGCTTACACAATTAACATGTCCTTTGATATCATACATATTATTTGACGTTACTGCAAAATAGCTTCCGTTATTCCAATAAGGCCATTCTTTCATAGGCAACATATGCTCGCAAGATGTATTGATAACAAGATTAATATTAGAATAATTTAATTGTTTAGTAAATACATCTCCAGTTGACCAGCTTATGTTATCGTACTCTTTAAAAAGTATATTTTTGCCTATACGTACTACATTGTCATCTAAATCAATTGCAGTAATCTTTTTAACCTTAGGTGCTAGTATCGGCATTATTATACTTCCGTACCAACATCCAAGAACTGCAACTTCTGTATCTGAAGATATAAATGGTTTAATACTTTCTAAGAGTTTGTCTTTCGATTTAAATTGATTATCGCTGTACGAGTCAATAATATCCAACATTAACTCAGGTTTTTCTTTAATTGCTTTTAATACATTGCGTAATAGTAATTCATTAAACATTTTATTTCCTAACAACATAATTATTAATTACTAGTATATCAATTGCAGTTTCTTCGTAAGTTTCATATGCTTCGTATGGATTTTCTACAATAGGTTCTTGGCAGTTAAAACTAGTATTAAGTAACATTGGTATGCCTGTAATTTTATAGAACTCATTTATAAGATCATAAAACTTTTCATTTTGCTCTCTGTTTACAGTTTGTATTCTTGCTGTACCGTCGACATGTGTTACACCCGGAATCTTGTCTGACTTAACTGGCATAATCCTACTCATGTATGGACTTGGCTGATTAGTATCAAAGTATTCTTGGTAATATTCTTCTAACACACTTGGAGCAAACGGTCTAAAGTCTTCACGCTTTTTAATAGTAGCATTAATAATATTTTTTATGTTAGGATTACGAGGATCAGCAAGTATACTACGATTTCCTAATGCTCTGTTACCGCTTTCAGATAACCCTTGGAACCATCCAACAATTTTTCCGTTTGCAATATCTTGTGCAACTTTCTTTATATCTAAGTCAATAAAATTATCAGATAGCACATAATCAAAATGTTTACCTGATGCTGTTTTAGGTAAGTGTATATTTTTGTTTAGTACATAATCGGCATGCATATACGTGCCAAGTGATTGGCCTTCATCTCCCACTGCTGGTGGAACATGTACATTTGTATAATGCTTAGTAAACATTTCATTTACGTAACCGTTATATGCAACACCTCCTGCTACACACAAGTTATCGCATGTTTTTAAAGGATATACATATTTTTTAATTAAGTCTTCAGTTACCCATTGTAGTGTATAAGCAACATCTTCTTTTAAGTGTTTATCTAAAACTTTCTTTGACCAATCAGGCAATTCAAAGTCATTGTTCATGTAGTAATCAATCAACGCATGTATTTGATAATCATACTGTCCATACCCTGCTAACCCCATAACTTTACCAGCACCTAAATATCCAAAGCCTAGTTCTTGTGATAATCTATTCCATAGGCCGCCAATTGATAGTTTATCTGATAAGTCGTGTATATGTCCGTGCTTGTCAAAAAACACACAATTAAATTTCCAACCTTTACCGTCAATAGCAAGTATGTCTGACTGTTCATAACCAGAACTTAGAAAAGCATATGCGGCATGACTTTGATGGTGGTCGATATAATAAAAGTTTTTAGTTATAACTGCTTCCCACAAGTTACTAGGATAAAAACCTAAAAATTTTGTACCAAACTTTTCTTCGATAAGATCAATTACAAATTCTTGTCCTAAATTAGAAACTGTAAAACATAACATTTCATCTTCTGTTTTTACATACTGCTCAAAAAATTCTCTACTAGGCTTTCCGTCATGTGGATCAGTATTTAAATTATGTTTTCTACGAGTATGACGTTCAACCTGTACATGTGTCTCACCGTTATAAGTATTATGGTCATGCATGTTTAGTGCTACAGAAAATAATTTCATTTTATTTCCTCTAATGCTATTTTTTCTAGTATTGCTTGTCTACGTCCTTTAGGGCGTGGTGGAATTATATCCATACAAGTTGTACAATACTTTTCAAATTGAAATAAGTCATGTTCCATCATTTTAGTAATATTTTCTATTGTAATATCAAACTCACGTGATCCGTTAATTGCTTTTCTACTGCAATGTCTAATCTTTTGTATTTCAAAATCAAACACAGGTACTTGTGGAAACTTTGCACATATGCGTCTTTCTAATTCTGGGGCTTGTTCTAGTTTATGGTCACTAAAGAAATCAGGAGACCTTGAATTATATTCTTTAAATTCTGTATTTTTATGATCAATATGACTTATATCGTGCTTGTCTCTATACTCAAAGTATCCTGGTGTTTCGATAATAAGATTATAGTTGTTTAAGTCATTAGGTTCAAACCAATCATAGTTTCCTAATTTTTCAATTTTATCTTCATAAAAATCTAATATCAAATGTTCTATATAGATGACTTCAGGATCTTCAAGTATGTGTGGATAAAATTTACGAACCAGTGAGTTAGATAATACTTGCGGTATTAGATTAGGATATTTTTTAATCTCTGCTATAATTTCATCTAAGTTTTTAATAAGTCCAGGCTCACCACCTAGTAAGCAAATACGTGTCTTATATGGTGCAAGTCCTTTTAGAATAGTTCTTACCAAATCCATATTGGTATCTAAGTAACGCATTTCTAACGTCCATGCAGTACAGTAGTGACAACTTTTATTACATGACTTAGATAGATAAAAGTCTACTGTCCTGTATTCTTCACTTTTTAGTTGTTCTAACGTTTTAACTATTCTCATATTGACTCCTTAACCAATCAAAATTATTTATTAGGTTAAGACTAGAGCTGTTAGAAAGGCCAAACTGCATACCAGCATTAGCACCTCGTAACGCATCTCGCTTATAGCTTCCAGTAGCATAAGTAGTCCAAGTTTTAAGTCTTGCATTAGTTTCCTCCTCGTCTTGTCTGTTTATTGTTTTACTTGCTAATTTAGCACATTCTCTAAAAGCACTTTTCCAAGTACTAAAAGCATCTGTATCAAATGCTGTAATATTACTAACTTCGTTTATTACTTTAAATTTATCACTAATACTTGTAGTCATATCTGTAGTAGTTATGTCCATATTGTGTGTAAGTGTAGTAGGTAATAGTTTTACGCCGCCGTAACCATATGTTAAATCGTTGATAGGATTAGCACTATGGTAAACATGTACTATATCTCTTTCCTCTGCTGTATGAGCAAATTTGAAGTCTTGTACGACCTTTGCATCGCCATCAACTACATAGAAGTAACTAGTTTTTGCAAGTTTAGCCGCTTCAATATGTGCATTGTGTATACCTTTGACATTAGAAACACGCTTTACTCTATCACCAAATACACCAACAGTATTAAATCTACTGTACAAATCGTCAAAATTTTGTTCCGCATTTGGTTCGTAATAGCTTATAAACACTATATCATACACTGTTTACACTCCTTGTAAAACTCTTTCATTTGAGGGAATACTTCTAAGAAATTAACATTTCGACGCTTGTCGTATTGCTGTATCCATTCGTAGAACATTCTTCTTCCTTCAATAGCCTCTTGTTCAAAGTCAGTATTACCTTGTCTTACATCTAAGTCTTTTACAATACGTTTCATTTGAGACTTTTCTCTGTCATCAAAATTATTTTCTTCCATATAGGAAATACACGGGTGTAAGTATTCTTTGATCAAATCTTTTGTAGCAATTTTAGCATCTAAAAATCCTGGACTTCTTACATAAGGTATATCTACTTTAATAATATTTTCATATCCGCTTTTAAGTCTAGCAACATATTTTAAAAAAGGTAAAAACGTAGGAATACTCAACACATTAAATGCACTCATAAACACACATCTGCCTGTTGTTTGTTTTAAATAATATTTAACATTATCTGTAAACATTGTCCAATCCATACCATATCTATTGTATTCTTGTTGAGCTCCTTTGCCTTCAGCACTTACAAACAGTACAAAGCGTTTAATACAATTATTTTCTTCTAAAATTTTAATTCTATCTACAAAGTCTTTCCATTGTGTTTCTCCTGGCGGACATGCATTTGTGTTTATTGCAAATTCTAAATTAGGCTGAGGATTTTGAATTAAATATTCTATTACTCTATTAGTATGTTTGCTCATCAAAGGTTCGCCACCTGTAATACGAAACGTGTGCATATGTGTCACTGCTTCTGGAAACCATTTCCAAAATGCATCAACATAGGGATTAGCTTCTCGTTGTGGTATTTGTTTTTGCGATTCATCTGGTTGGTTATATTTCCAATTAACATATTTAAATTTGTAAGGACCATGTTCTTTAATTTCGTCAGTCCATTTACTACTAAATGCCGGACCACAATACCCACACTTAAAATTACAGACATTACTAAAGCTAACTTCAACATAACGTGGATAAAAATTTTCATCACCAGTCATTTTAGATATAGTATCAAAATCAGACCAACTGTACGGATCTCTACTTTTAAAGACTCTATCACTTGTCATACCAGTGTTATCTTCAATGCGCCAACAGTAATCACATTCGTTTGGACGCTCATTGTTAAGCATCTGTTTTCTTACATTCTTTTTAAATCCAGTGTTGTGCAATGCACCTGGATTTTCTGCAAGCTCATTTAAATCGATTGGGTGTGCTTTAACATGATGACAACTGTGTGTTAATCCTGAACCTAAATGAATCGTTACTTGAGTCCATTTAGCCAAACAGAAACCACAACCTACGCTGTCTAACTTATTTTTTACAATAATAGTATCTTCTAATGATGTCATCTTATTTGTGGTCCTTGATATACTGTTTTAAAAAATTCACTTTGCTCTTGGTTAAACGGCTGAATAGCAATAGGAACTTCTAATTGATTAATTAAATCATTTCCATAATTAAAAATTTCATTATGTAAAACATCTGCAGGCATTTCATCTCTACCGCCCCATAACTGATTAAGATATTCAAAGTCACGTACTTGTATATAATCCCAATCACTAAGCATTGTCATACTAAGTCCTTCTCTAGCACCTAGTATAGCCCAATCACCATTAGGCACATCACTACCAACCATCATCCATACATATAGCATGTGTAGATTTTTATAATGATTCTTTGTAAAAAAATCTTCTTTAGATATGCGTTCGCCTCTATCAAGTGCTAATTTTACACCTTCTCTAAATCCTGCTCGCCAGGCTTGTTGTGCTGTTGCATTGTTATGTGTAGTACTAAATGTATCTTTTACCTGAATGTATTGTGCGTCCCAGCAAAAATCTACTTGTGCATGTGGATTGGTTGAATCTGCGTTTTCATGAGTACGCATAGATAATACATATTCTTTTGGCCAGCATTTAAGTCCGCCGTTGCCATACGTAAGTCCATTAATAATATTTTTGCCGCACCAGCTAATTACACACTTTGATAAATCTTGTCCATCATCAAGGTCAATAGTTTGATTTAAAAACTTTTGATCTATAGTGTTGTCTCCGTCAACTGTAATAAACCTATCAGTTTCACATAACTCAGCACAGGCTTTGTGTGCGGCATCACTACCATAAACTCCGTGTACACGCTTTGCCCACGGCACTTTACTTAATAAGTCGGCATAATTCTCTTCAGCATTAGGTTCATCATAACTTAGGTAGATAATGTCTTGTTCTGCAATTTTTAATTTCATTACAACTCCTTATACATACAAGTTGCCATATCACTACTTGCATAAATGCTATACGCATCTTTTATGCTAATTTTTGCTTCTTTTGGATCTGCAATATTAAATGTTACCATATCGTATAATATGTGCGGATCACCTTTCTTTGTAAAACTAAAAGTAATTTCTTTTTGTAAATCTACGTTAGTTGTTTTCATTGTATCTAATAGTTCTATACCTGTACTAATATAACATCTTTTAGCCTTATTGTCAACCGTTAAAAGCAAATCATACATTGCAGATTCATCTATAGGCATAATCTGTGTAAACTGTGCTTCATGTTCGATATAGATATTCTTTTTAAGTACAAACTTCTTTTCAGTTCGATTATAAGCTACAATATAATCAGTCATGTTTGTTTTAAAAGTTTTAATAGGCTCAATCTCTTCTTCAGTAACTGCAAAATACTGATAGCCTTCTTCAATACTAGGTCCTACACTAAAAATTTCGCCAGTCTTTTGATTAAAACAAACATATTGCGGAGTATCTACTTTAATGTGATGCATCATATTCTCCTATAACATCTTCACAGAAACTTTGTTCGACATAATGAAAAACTCCGTGTTGCATAAAATTTCCTATTTTTAAATTGAAAGCTTCGTCAAAGTAGTAAGGTACTCTGTCTCTCCAATTCTCAGGTGCATTTGACCATCCTTGTACTTTACTTTTCATATGTACAAAAGATGCAGAATTAATAGTATAATCATCTATGCCACTATCAAGTAATGCAATAGCATGATTTATATCCATGCTACTTAGTTTAGGTGTTTGCTTAGGTGTATATATTTCATAATATTTTTCAAAATTTTCGCATACTCTATTTAAAGTTTTATAATATTCTAATGCTGTATCATCTTTTTTAAAGTAATGAAATGCACAATATATGTTTGGAAGGTTATTTGCTGTAAATGCTTTTCTATAAAAGTCATTATCAATAATATGATTTCTATAATCTCTTACATTACTAACAAACCCTACACTTTTTTGTGCAAAGTGTTTCCACCAATGCGATACATCTGTTAAAAATAACATATCAGTATCTAAGACAACTGTTTCTTCGTAAGGAGTCAAATGAAATACTTTCCAACGGTGTTCTGTTTTATAAAAACTTTGTGAGTCTTTATCGTGCCAAGGTACTTCAATAATTTTATCAAATATAGATTTATATTCTTCTGGAACTATATCACTTGTTATTAAAGATACACTTTTAATAGATTGCGTAGCAACGATACTTTTAGCACACAAATATGCTTGCTTTACATAATCATCTCCCATAGCTACCATAATATACCCTTTAGTCATTTATAAGTTCTCCTAAACTAAACTTATTCATAACATGCACATTACAATCTTTAGTTGATGCTAGTATGTACTCACCTGTATAATTTTCTTTCTCTAATAAAAATGTGAGAAAATTATCTTTAATTGTTTTTATAATATCTCTATCTAGTGTATAAAACATTTGACCTGGTAAAGTTTTTGCCCAATCACCATTTGTAAATCCGTTCATCATATGAATAGCAATACTAAACACATGATCATTTCTAAAGTTTCTGCTACCTAAATTATATACTTGTTCGTAGTGTTTCCAATTACTTACTAGGTGCTGTAATAAATTAAAAAATATTTTTGTTTCTGATGTTTTTGTAAAACAAAAACAAGTTGCCCAATAGAAAGGAATTCCAGAATCATTGATATAATCAAACTCTTTGTACTTGCGCCATTCGCATAAATCAATACCGTCTTTATATATTTGAAAATCGTGTATACTATCAAATGCATGTTTAAAAGAATCGTTACAAATAATATAATCTGTATCAAGTACAAGTGTAGTATCATAAGGAGATAATTCATAACTTCTTACTCTGTCATTATTTTTAAATGATAATTGTTGATGGTGAAAGGATCCGTTATAATAACGCTTTACGTTACTATTATCGTCTTGTATTTTAATTACATTGTCAAATACTGTATCTTGAATAATATCTTGAGGCGTTGATGTAACTAAAGTAGTTGGTAAATTTAAATGTTTCTTTACACGTTTTGCAAGAAAATCTGCTTGCTTTAAATAATCTACTTTTCCGTTATTGTGTGCAAAACATAGTACACCATTATTCATTAACTAGTCCTTCCACACTACGTTTGGTGCTAAGAATCTTATATTCTTCTAAATACTTATTAGTTGCATCTGTGTAATGTTGAGTTGCTTTTAGCATAAATTCTTCAACATCATCAATTTCAATAGGAGTTTTGTTACTATCTATCAATACAGTTTTGTTTATGCTTGTAGAAGTTAACATAAAACAAAAATTTAAAAGTTCTTTTGAAACTGTAAACTTACCGTTGTTGGAGTACATTACTAGTTCATTTAAGTACTTCTCATGTAGTATGCGTTTTTGTGCATTTAGTGTGGAGGTAAAGTTAGAAAAATCTAAAGCCTTCTCTAGTGCTTCGTCCATAGTTATACTCCTAGTTTATAGTATAACTATTTACTCTTATAGGTTGTCTGTGTTGGCGAAAGTTGGTGCCGCAATATTTACACTGCTGGCATTGTTGGGCCTATTTAACTGTGCAGTACTAGTTGTAGTTGCTGTAACTGCTTCGTCAAAGTTTGGATTTGGACCTTTATCTTCGTTAAACGTAACACGGAATGTTAAAATTGCTCCGTTCTTATTTGCTTCAATTAAGTAATCGTTAGCACTATAAGCACTTGCTGTTTTATTAAAAATTGTTGTAAAGCCACTAGGCAAGTTTGAGTATCCGTAGTTAGTACCTACTGAACCGTTTGATGTAGTTGCTCTACCAAATACTACTGTACCTACTGATGTCATTAAGTTACGCCAGTCATTGTTGATAGTTGTATTACCACTACCAATAGTACCACTTAAATTTATAGTTCCGCCTGCATTAAAAAACACACGCATATGATCTGCACCACTAACTGTAGTAACACCACCGTCACCGTTAGTAACTGAATAGCCACCAAATGTAACTGTAAACGTATGATTAATATCAGTTGACCAGCTTGATGATCTTGAACTACTTGTACCTGCTTGTAAGCCTAATTGGCTAGCGGCTACACTTAATCTTGCCGCTTGAGCTGTTGTACTTAGACTTTCGTACTGTACATAGCCTTCTTTTGAAGTTGAGTTTGAATCTTCGACTGTGTCACCTACACTAGGTGATGCAATTTCTGTAGGAACTGATCCTGATTGATGTAATCTAATCTTGGTCATGTCAGTAAACAAGTTTGTCATATCTTGTGCTGTAATTGTTGCACCTACTGCCGCTGTACTACTTGTACGAGCTTGACCATAGCCTTCGTCGCCGGAACCTAATCCAATAACTGCCGCTACTCTTGCTTGAATAATGTTATACCGCGCCGCGGTAATTGTATCGCCTACTGCCATAATTGTTCCTTTTTAATACTTATACTTTAAGTACACACTCTATTAGCTTTTCTGACTCATCGTCACTAGCTTCTAGTGCAATACCAACTAAACTTGTTGCCGCAATCGTTGAACACACACCATCTTCCCAAGCGTAAATTGGATCACCTTTTGCTACAATACCTTTTACTCTTACTGGAACACGCCCTTTAAGACCAATTGCTTGACCTTCTGCTTCACTGTTCATTAAGTACGCAGGTTGTGCAGATATAACACCAATACAATGACTACTTGTCTTTGCCGCTGTAGTTTCAGCTTCTCCGCCCACACACATTGCTGTGCCTACTGGATACTCTTGGTCTGTTGTATATTTTTCTGCTAAGTCAGCATATCTTGCACTTGTTGATACACCGTTAAATACGTTTGCTGATATGTTACCACTCGAGTCACGCACTGCAACTGTATTATTTGTTGCATTTACATCACCTGTTCTATAGTTTGAACCAACTTGTAGTGCAATCGCTTGTGTTGCTAATCCGTTAAATGAAGTTGCATACATGTTTCTCCATTTATAGTTTGAATCACCAATGTCATACGTTGCTGTAGTTGTTGGAATAAGTCCAGTTGCTTGAACATGGAATGTTTCTGTTGTTACACCACCACTTGACTTAACT
>Ga0209090_10002164_pt1 | contig 12481 bp, 8 predicted proteins | sample ArcticOcean_MG_C_9_FD_187432 | JGI IMG/M metagenome (GOLD analysis project Ga0209090, IMG submission 187432) | Marine microbial communities from western Arctic Ocean - ArcticOcean_MG_CB2_152 (SPAdes) (version 2) | ecosystem: Environmental > Aquatic > Marine > Oceanic | place: Arctic Ocean... | reverse complement strand
CAGGGGTCCCTTCCTGGGCTGGGTTCCTCCCCCGGGCCCCGGGCCATCCTGTCAGGCCTAGCCTGAGTGTCCCAGCGTAAGCTTCCACCACCACAAGGAGTTACTTACCTCTGTATTTTTTCATACGAGCCTCAGGCAGAGGGCTGTCTGATAGTCCGCCAGCGGCACCGCGGTGCGTGTCGAGAACGACCTAAACGGGGCCAATGCGGCCACCAGGAGGACGAACGCTTCAGTACAAGTGGTCAGGGCCCACGTACGGTACACAAACTCGGTACTGCGACGTTCAATCGGCCCAACCGGTCCCCAACTCGCTTCAAATTGGCATTTCGACCTCGTTTCGGCTTGTTTTTGCTTCACCACGGCCCGAGATCCCAACCTTCCCCGGTAAATTTTGTTTGTACACGCCTCATAGACCCCACCGGTCTTCGATCCGGAATTGCCGGTGCAAAGCTCATCGAGTTCCTGAGCTAGGGGGGCTTTTACTTTGGTGTCCCCCCCCTATCCCCGCCGCCCGGGCGTTTAAATCTCGGGCCCAGGCGCTTAGGCTTTCGAGTCTCGGGCCGAGTCTAGGATTCCGGGGAAAGTACATACACCCCACCGCTTGGGCAAATTCTTTAGGAAACTATAGAATACGAAAGAGAAATCTATACTACATGTAGTAGGAAGAATGTACAATGCTTTGCAGTTTAGTGGCACCTAACTGAGCAAATCTTTTGTCATTTAAGTTGTTGAGCACGTGAGCCTCTTTTGTACATCAGAGAACGTAGTAAATACCTCACGTGGCCTTCCAGTTAACGCAACGGTTTTTGAGCAATTGAGGTAAACTGGCTTATGTTCGCGATTCTGTTTTCTCCGGACTTTGCTTAATTATAGTGCCCTTTCACTTGTGTCTGAGTTACAAGCCCAAGGGTCTCAATGCCGATCAAGGCGATATTGCATGTACCACAAATGTGGCCTTTCATACTGTTTGTGTGAGCAGATTTACAAAATGAGCATCGTTCGAGCTGATTTCCTCGATAAATAGGGTCAAGGCTTTTACAATTGATCTCAAAAGGATTTCGCTCATCATAATTTAGTTTGAACTCATTTCGTGCTTTTTGCTCGCTCTTCTGAAGGACGGTCTGCGCTTTGTTGTGTAATTCTGACTTGCTTTGCACCGAAGAGTCTGGTAAATCTAGCAGACGACGCGCAAATGCAGCTGCCGTGATAAAGTTCCCTCCTTTGTATGCTTGCGTCATGGCCAAATTAAGTGCAAGTGCAAGATGAGCGGGCTGTAGATTGCAGTGCGTGAAATAGGCGGATAGTTCCATTTGACGGACACCTTTCTCGATCGCATTTGCATGTTTTAGACGGATTGCAGTGACATATTCGCGAGTTATGTCCATCAGCTCTCTCACCTAAGCCCCAGTAAATGTTAAATAAAGTAAGAGAGAGGATGAACCAACCTCATTGGCATGTGATCGGCTTTCTGCTATTATCAGAGGGATGCACAGCAATATGTGATGAAATATATCCTTGGAAGCTTGGAAATTGCCTTTCTGGAACAACCGGTAAGAATTTCTAAGAGCATTAATGAGTTGGGGCATTGAATTTGCTATTCTAGGGAAGCAGCTATCATTAGCCACATTGCCGTCACGCAGCATTGCAATCTCATATGATAAGGAAAGGGGCAAGCCGGGTACCGAAGATTTAGAGGCAGCATGTAAGAGCAAAAAGCGTCCCTGCATAGGACTAAAATTGACTATTGATATTTGGCGATTGAGAAAATTCATTGATGATCCAAAAGACCCAGCCGCAGCATGATCAGCAGCATGCGCAGAGTTTTTGCACCAACGATTTCCGGGACAAATTCCAGCAACGGGGACTTTATATGTGCAAGATACTGCGCCATCTGCCTTAAGATTCGAGCTTGCATAATCGGCATCGTCATTTGCCGCATCCTCGATGTCTAGGTCATCTCCCCATCCCCCCACCGCATCAGCTTCCACCTCAGCATTATCAATTTTGACGTCGTGTTCGCCTAGATCAAGGTCAGCATCCCATCCTGGGGAACTGGTGTTATCAACAGTGTCACCGTGTTCACTTTGCTCCTCATATGAATTCCGAAACGTGCTCTTCGGTATCGCGAGTAGGGGCCAATTATCCGATCGTAAGATTGGAGTCGGAGGGTGCATGAGCTGTGAATTGTGCAATACGATTGGAATGGGGCGCCCTGCACTTTGCAGCAGCTCTTTGATTCGGCCTGCTTCCCCCAGCATCCCATGTGAGACTGCTGTCACATAAGCAAGAGGAGACTGACCGGCCTCTTCTAGAACCCGCGTGCGTTCAGAGGCATCACCAAGAAACAATGCGTTGTGGAAGCGCCCCATGATGTCTCTACGCATCTCTGCAATCTTCAACATCTTACGAAGTTTCTCGATATTGCCAGTTAATAGATAGAGGAAAGAAAGCCGCTCGAAATTCTTCGTACGTTGATATGACATTTCAACTACCTGGTGATTGCCTTGTCGAAGCGCCTCCATACCAAGCCTATGCCAACATTCGTCATCACCAATTTCGTACGCAGTGTTCATAGCCACTTCAATATTTCCGCAAGCAAGTGCTAATTTGAATCGAGTTTGTAGGTCATCAACAAAGTGCAGGGCCACTTCAGGATACCCTTTCTCTTGTAAGTAAACGATTATCGCTTTGCCGCACAGCTTTGAGTGTTTAATCATGTCCATAACCTCCAGGTAGTTTTTGTCCTCCAGGGCAAGCTTGAATACGGCCTCTGTGTTATCAACAGAAAGAATACAATGCTTCAACTCGCGATCAAGACAGTAGAGCTGTTTCTGATTTGCTTTGGTTATGTATACTGGGACATCAAGAGTGCGAATAATACCTGTATCCCCATTTGTCAGACAATACTTCACATGGCTTAAAGTGGTATAGAGAAAAATACGATCGTTCCAACCTCCACCTTTCACGCGAACAGTTTCAGTCACACTACACAGCTGCTCGAGATCTCGAGAGGCAATAGTTATGCCTAAGTTTAAGATCATTAGACTATGTGAGACTAGAGACAACGCACCGTGTTTGCTCAGAAGTGCAACCCTGCTACAATCTTGATTCCATATTACGTACTTGATTCGTGCAACTTGCAATTCAGCAAGAACCCTTCTCGATTGAGGCTCAAAGAGCATGATTCTGTCGTCTGTACGTAAAAGAAGGCGGCCAGATGTTCCAGCAAAGAACATGCAATCAGTACTGGGATTAGGAGGAGGAACACTTTTTCTTTTCTCATTATTGAGATCCTTGATGATTATCTATGACAGATTTGGTTCTAGGAAGGACACAAGGGCTAATCAACAGTACCTGACGATTTTTGTCCAGGACTGCAAAACGATTTCGAGAGAGAAAGACAGCAGATAAAGCCAATCCGCGCTTGAGGTCTGAGTTTTCACTCTGTTGATTTGAGGCAATAACGTCACCAGGTAGCACAAGCAACTCGAAGGACCCACCATCCTGCTGAGAGAAAAGTATTACGCTGTGTTCGGACGGGTTCATTGTATTATATTCCAAAGATCGAGGTCCAACACACAATCCAGTCTGCGCGTGGCCGGTGGCGCGACGTAATGATAGCATTGGCAAGTCTCGGCGGGTGCTATATTCGTGAATGCGGAGATAACGATCTTTCACGTAGAACAGAGTATCCAGATGAGAACCAAATGCCGGTCTTTCACGTTCAAGTTTGAACACAATCATCCCAGAGTCATGCCCAGCAGCTAACAAGTTTTGCACAGGGTGAGCTGCAAGAATCCAGAATCGATCATTTTCACGGCGAAATGTCTGCACACCAAGTCGTTTTGATATGTCCCAGACTCGGATAGAACGATCTTCAGAGTTTGACACTATTAACTCATGCTTTGGATGGAAAACGACACAAGACACGTTATTACTATGGCCGCGCATGGTATCAACTTCCCAGGCCTTGGTCTCGTTCATGCGCCATAGCTTCACTTGCCTATCATCTGCACCACTAATCACCAACGGTAGTGTTGGGTGAAATGATGCCCAATTCACACCACGGTCATGTCCTTCCAAGACATACTTGACAATGGCGTCATTTCCTCCAAAAAGATCGGCATTAACTCTCGAGACAACACTACTTGCACTACTGCTACTGGCGCCAAGCTCTTGCAATGATGATGAGGCGACATGGGTTCCGATTGCGACTGGAGGCCCCCGTACGGTTTTCTTTCGGAGACCAGTGATGTCCCAGACCCGTACAGTTTGATCTAAGGATGCTGAGACAATAAGGTCGTCTTTGGGATGAAATGAAGCACACATCACATAATGGTTGTGTCCAGTCAGTACGCTGACACACGATCGACTTTGCCAGTTCCAAATGCGGATTGTTTGATCGTCACTCGCAGAAACTACCCAGGGATATTCGTTATGGAAATTGACAGTGCGAATATAATCCAAATGCCCAAGCAAAGTGAACAGACATCTTCTGAGTTTATAATCCCAGACTTTGATACGATAATCATCACCACCACTGACTAATAATGGCTGAACACGGTGAAAATCGATGCCTCTGACAGGACCGTCATGCTCGTCAAATCTCTCCAGCAGCGTACCCATGCGATAGTCCCAGAGTTGTATTACTCCATTGTGCAAACTAGTTAAGATCCATGGTCTCTGAGGATGAAACGCTAGTCCTTTCACTCGATTGCTTTTGGATTCAAATTTGGTCAACATTTTAGCACGCTGTAGGCAATAATAAGATACCCTAGACTCAGGGTAAAATTTTGTCGCCCCATGACGGCGAAAATGAAGCACATGACGCCCTGCGCGCCTTCCGGCTCGGCGCGATAATGGGAGACAGAAAGTGGCCCCGCATCGTAGCGCGGGGCATACGACTAGCTTCTAATTGTCCCCGGGTGACAGGATCACGGCCGCGCCGCCGATGGCGCCTTGCGCCGCCATACGGAGAATAGGTACTGACATTATTTGGTTAACGGCATTGCAGTCCGCTATCTCAACCAGATCGTAAAGTTAGACCACGGGCACACTTACACAATGGTTTATAATCTTGCGATCTACTGAAGTGCCACTGGGTGCGACGCGCGCAGATGCCGGCGTGGCGAGATCGAGCGCAGGCGTCGACGACGGGTAGCACCGCTTCAATGGTTTGGCTGCCTCTGAGTACCGCTTTTTCTGCGCTGTGCGCCTCGTACGCACAATATAAGACGCTGCGCGCTTCCCTCGTGCGCTCTTCAGATGCCCTCGTTCGTGCTGCCCGTTGCTGCTCAATGCAGATGTGGTTACAAAAGTAACCATTTGGTGCATAGGGGTATTCTCCACATGGCCAGCGAGCCTGAGCCCGGGCCTGAGACAGCTCAGGCTGCGCTCAACAGTCACAGTGCTTTGCAACTCAGGAATGGTCTTTGATGACGCTGTGATACCGAAACTTGGCCGAGCAGCCGTCCATTAGCAGCGAGCACGGCTTATACTAGGGCCCGGCCGGGGGTCACCGGCCATGACTGGCACGGTCCTACTCAGGCTAGCCCGAGTAAAGCGCCAAAGCCGAGCGTATCATGATTTGGCCTTATTACTGCCCGAGTTCCTCGAGTTATATCTGTTCGCTTCGGCGGAGATGATAAAATAGTTGTAGCACTTTTTACACCAATTTCAAGATTTTAGAGGTAACTCGAGCCGTAATTATTTTGATTAGAGGTCGCACTACCTCGCATGGCTCGGCAGTACCTCAAATCAAAATAAGTACAGGTCGAGTTGCCTCTAAATCTTAATATAGGTGTAAAAAGTCCATACAAAGTTGATGGTAAGATAGGGGGTAATATCAAAAACCCGAAATTCAAAATTAATATTATGAAATCCCCGAATTCAGATCCGAAACTGAATTTCATGATATTAATCGGTGTGTCATGTCCATATCCAAGTTTACCAGATATAAAACCGTCCATTCCTGTTCTACTTGGTACAATTATTCCATCATAGAAACAGCAAAGTTCTCCCTTTTTATGTCTCGTGTTGCGAATACTCCATTTCCCATATCAATGGTTGCTCTAACCTCGACGGGAAATTTATAATCGTGGTGGTTTTTAGGCATAACAGGGTCATCATCTCCGTAAGATCTCTGTGTGATATAATATCATCATTATGATCTAGGGTTAAAGTGCATGATTTTTTGTTGCTTTTCATAAGCATCGGAGTACCCGATAAGCTTTGGTTGCTTGCAATACCGCGCAGCTTATCGTGCCAGATGTAAAGCCGCTGCGTAGCAATTTAAAATCATGGATTACAAAAAGGGCGGCGGACTAATTCTCTCCTCAGAGCGAGCGCAGTTGGTTGACGGGCTGTGGACAATTCAAAAGTACGGTGATTTTGCTCCTGGGGACAAGCGACTGGCGCGTGTGTTTGTGACTGGCCGAGTAGAGATGCGGCAACTCGGAGGACTGTTTAAATTGTCCTTTGATGGCTTGGCTGTGCAGCGACTGGCAGATAATCCTACGCAAAGTCCTCTTAAAGCAAGGGTGTTCCTTACTCGCAAAAAGTCAAAAAAACGCATGGCAGATTTGGAAGAAACGGGCTACAGTGTGCCCATCTCGTATGATTTAGATAAGAATGGATTCGTTTGTAGTGGAGACGCGACCCTGGGCACATTTGACTTGACACTGAGGAACGTACCCGAAAACCCGCTACTTTATCGCGGGCTGTGCATAGCAAAATCGGCCCGGGACACGCCATTGACAGAAGAACCTGCGGTCTATGGATTCGTGAGGTTCGTTGACGACCGACCACAAATAGCTACCACAGAGAATGTCCTCGGTCTCCATGAGAACCAGGATTTGATGGGGAAAAAGATAATCATGCATGATGGCACAGACTTAAAATACAAGCCAATCCAGGCATACACGCGCACCGCACGGCGCAGGGTTATTAAATGTACATTTCATTGATTGTTGCCAGAGGCGGAACTGTCTATCCCTAGGCGCGAAAGGCATGGAAGGCACTCGAGCTTGTTGAAGAACAGCAAATCAGCTTCGATGAGTTTAAACGCGCCCTAGATCTCCTTGACTTAACACTTCTGGAAACACGTGCCATGCGACTTTTTGAGGCTGTTGACCTAAATCGATCAGATCAAATTGGCATTACAGAATTTGAGATTGCTCTCATGATAAATGATGGTATGTTTACAGTATAATATAATAAACTAACCAGCTACGATTAGCTCACTCTAGCCGACGATTATAGGTACCCCAGATTTGGGCCTTACTGCAAATGATGCCTTTCGTATGTTCGACCTTGATCAAACTGGTAAAATAACGAAGACGGCATTCCGGAGGGTTATTAGCGCTCTGGGGGCGGGTGCAAAATTACCCGGGAAGACAGTGGATAGTGAGGAACGTAAGGTGGCAATTGAGGCGTTATTTGACAAACTCGACCTGGACAAAAGTGGCGAAATCAGTTATACCACGTTTAGAAGCGCCTGGGTAAAGCTAGTAGATGTAAATGCAGAGTTGACGAAGAGACATAGAAAACCGCATTCAGTCCCACGGGCTCTTCAGATGTTCAAGTTTTTGGCTGACATACTCAATCGTGCAACTCTTCTCGCACTATCTGCAGCAGAGGAGGCGGAGGAGAAACACAGTTTCCAACGCGCAAGACAACATATAGACCGGTTGAGAGTGGAAGCACGAACACGCCGAGATGAACACCGCCGAGCACGACAAGCAGAAAGGGAGCGTGTGTCACTGGTAGCTGCCAAAGACATTGCTCTCCGAAACAAGGATAGAGCTGCGCGGCTGGTGCAGGAGCAAAAGTTGAGAAATAAGCAGCGCGCTGAAGAGAAATTGATGAAAAATCGCCTGGAAGCAGAGCAGGCTGCTGCGAAGCGCCGACAGAATGCAGCTTTAAAGGCAGAGAGAACAAAACGAGAAGCCGATCGTGTTGCTATGATCAGGATGACCGGTGCAGATCGCCTGGATTGCTCTCGGCGAAGCTACCGCTTGCTACCAACAGAGCTGTACGTAGGACGTGATGCGCAAGAGGCACTGGCGGACCTGGTGATGTTAGATCTTGGAGAAAATTGTCTCGAATCCTTGCCAACAGGATTCCTTATGTGGTTTGCGTCCCTGAGATATCTCAGGCTCGCTGCAAATCGCCTGGAGTATCTCCCCAAAGATGAACTGGGGGATATGGGTCAACTAGAGGTGCTAAAAATAAATAGCAACCAACTCGTTGATATTCCGGATTCTATTGGTGAGCTAAGTATGCTTAGGGAGTTGCATGTGAGTAATAATAACATCAGGAAATTGCCAAGTTCAATTCAGCGCGTTGTGTCCATCGAATATCTCAACGCATCTTCCAATCAACTTGTTTCACTGCCGGATATGTCCGGGTTGCAATTCATGAGAGATCTTTGTCTGCGGGGAAACAAGTTATTTGAGCTACCAGAATCTCTACCCGATATGGTATCGTTAACAAGACTGGACGTGCACAATAATCAAATTCATAAACTACCTCAAAACATTGGAGATTTAAAAAAATTGCGCGTACTTAATATTAGTGCGAATCGAGTAACAACATTCCCAGATAGCGCTTCTGGCTTGAGTGGCTGCGAGTCGTTTCTTCTGCAGGAGAATGAAATTCTCCACATTGGCGTTTGGGCTGGTGGTTGGAAATGTGCCTCGTTTTTAGACATGAGAGGCAATAAGATTGAGCATGTTGACCGGGCTGTGGGGTCCCTTCGAAATCTAACCGTTATACGACTGGACAGGAATAAAATAGAGCAACTTTCTCCACAAATAGGCCTCGCCCAGTCACTGGAAGTCTTGCATGTTTCTGAAAATATTCTAAAGAAGCTTCCCGTGGAGCTTGGCGCCCTAACGCTACTGCACACTCTAAAACTGTGCAAAAATTTTATTTTTAAGCACTTGCCAGAGCAATTGGGACTGCTAAGGTCGGTCACAGACTTGGATATTTCTCAGAACATGATTGAATCACTCCCAGATACAATTGGTGGCCTTGGAGAGCTTGTCAAACTCAACTTGGCACATAATCGGCTGTCTACTTTACCGGAAACTATCATCCAGTGCACACGATTGCATGAGCTCTATCTATCTTCAAATCATATCAAGCGATTGCCGATGCACCTTGGAAAATGTACCGCTCTCCGTGTTCTTGATCTGCAGTCTAATCTCATCGTGGAAATACCTGCCAACCTTGCATGCCTGATAAATCTTCGATTTCTACATCTTGGGAAAAATCTTTTGCGGGCTCTACCTCTTGATATCGTCTATCTCTGCGAGACTGCAGAGAAGCTTAGTTTGGATAGAAATCCATTCACTGACCTCCCACCTAGGTGGGCCAGATTTGCAGGGTGCTCTGCGCACGAGCGGAGCCTTTGGCCTTCAGGTTACGACAACGAGCTGGCAATTTCCTGGGTTAAGGACCATTCTGCCTTCTACCAAGCTGCCTCCGAGGAATGGCAGGTGACTGGCCCCATGCATGTATCCAACCGATCAAATCTTGCCGCTTACGAGGCTGCCGTCAAAAAGCGCTGCGGCCCTGCTTGGCAGCCTCACCTACTTTCTCTTGTGCGTGCATACTATTTCAAGGCAAGACGTACTGGTAGCTGCCCGAAGTTTAATCATTTAACTGCAATAGAGTCAAAATATCGTTCCAGAGCCAGAAAAAGAATGGCTTCAATCCGCACTAGCCGCCATCGGGTGGCACTTGACGCTGCGACAGAATACAATACTGTTTTAACAGAGCTATACTACAGCAATCTTCTGTGTCGCATGGGTAATACTCAAGACCTTGGGCAAATCAGAAGCAGAAACAGAGCCTCGCGCCACTCCAAGCCAAGGAAATCTATTGCTCTCAGACAAGCTCATTTACTCAAGGCCAATCAGAATCGTGAGGAACGGATTGAATTGGAAGAACTCCACGCGCACCTTTGGGGCTCCTTTGGGTGTCCAGCTGATGGTGAGCATTTTTTCCCTTCAGGATGTACACGCTGTTGATACGTTTGAATGCGAGTCAGGGATATGTACAAGACGGAGCTTAATCAAGCAAGTGTATCTTGCCCCCTTGGCGCCTGCTGTGGTTGCTGACGAGTCAGCATAAGAAATGGGACGCAAAAATGAGGTTGCCCGTATTTTCTCTTAAACTAGACAGAGCCTCAAACTAACAAGAGATCGAGTGATATGAGCCCGTAGACAGAGGTTAAATAACCACCCGGAGACATACATGTGAACAAACTCTACGAGCCCATTGACCAGGTTCAAGCCGAGAAAGCTGGAGTCCGCTCGGGTGTCCATGATCGACCCATGACTGGTCCATCACCGTGCACCGACTGGATGCTGCATTGCTATCAATTTTGCTAGCCCAGCACGCTCACGCTATGGCGGGCTAGTCTAGCGTGGGCCTGCTTTAGAGACCGCCTGGCCTAACATCGCACTACTGTGAGTCTCTATGCCCCTGGCGAACTGTATTTAGAACTTGGACTGTGCTATTTGGCCTGGGCTGGGCGGCCCGGGCCACCGGGGCCAGTGACAAGTCCAGTTACTCAGATAAGTATATAGAACGTCTACTCAGGCTTAGTACCCAGAAATTAGTCATCTATGATCATCTATGATGGGCAAATTGCCGTGATCATTCTCCGGGGCTGCAGTGCAGATTAGCGGGGGAACCTCCTCTTCGCGCGTGACGAGCGACCAGCGTGACAAACAAAATTGAGATTTATGGCTGACGCGCGTTCAAGTGTGCATGATAGTGCCAGTAGACTCGGGTTATATCTGGGTGTCTCGGAGCCGGTGGCGCGGCGGCGGATCGGAAAATTGAAGTTCTTTTTAGCTCGCACTGGCATGATGATGCGCGCTTCAAGTTTAGGCCCGCTTGAAGCCAGAGTGCCACACATGGTAGTGAGTGCCCGTGATTCCGCACGTTATGTCACCCGGCTCTTCTTTGAACCTATGCAATCTGCCTCGGTGGTGCCAGTGATAGAATATATCAGGCTCGATGGGTCGTCCGAATTGCATGTTCCGACGCCGCGACCGGCGCGCTGCGGTACTAGCACCATGCATGTTTCGGTCTAACGCAGCCTTAGGCCGGTTCCCATCGTCCCCGCACTTGCGATGGAATATTACCAGCGTTGGCACGGTCACGGTGACGATTATGATAGCTTCGATACTAAATTTAGCACACTTCGCCTTTTTTTACTAAGGTAGCGCATGCGCTACATTAGCCGCTGATGAATTGCCGACGAGTCCTTTAAGAAAAAGCCCTCAGGACCCTCTAAGAAAGGATACAACGCTACTATCATCGAGAAGTAGGACGACCGGGCGCCGCCCTCTGGCTCAGTTTCACTTGGTAGCCTAAGGGCCGCGCGTTAGGCCCCCTGGGGTATCCTAAGGGCACAGCGAAACTAGCTTGCCACGGGGTTGACCCCCTCGAGATGGGGCGAGTTCAGCAAGCCTGAGTTGAAAACAAAACTCACTTATATGCTAATTTTGCCCCCGAAGCCCCCGTTGATACCCGTTGCGTCGGTAGTGCGCTGGGCAAACACCGCAACTTCCAGTGTAGGATTTCCCAAAAGGTCGCCTGACGCGGCACGAAACGCCACTGGCGCGATGTCCGCGGGTACGTCCTTCCGCCCCCTCGCTTGTTCAGAGCCTCACGCTTGGGCAGAATGTTAGACACCCCCTGTCATTCCTAGCTAGTCTCGGCACATAAGCTACAAACAGGAAGGCGCTACAGTAAGTTCAAGTTGTCAGTAACAGATTTACTAGTCGAGAGTTCCGACCCTTACCGGCGGCAGCTTCGTCGCGGCAGTATCGGAACCGCGGGGGCCAAGATGGTTGTAAGTAGACAGTTGAAGGGCAAATGGCGAAGGGCAGCGTTTGGCGAGCGGCTCAAAAAACTAACTGACTACTACTAGTAGTAAATTTACCCGCCTCTCATGGAAACCCCGAAGGAGCCACTAGAGACCCATACCGTGGAAACGCAAGAGAGCTCGCACCGAGGGTGAAACCGTCCAGGATCGCGTGGCGTGGTGGGACAGGTGGTGAGGCATGGGTGGATTCGTAGCGGAGGCGCCTCCTCTGCTCTTCCGTCACTGGCATGTTTGTGGCCCAACGAGACGGGGGAATGCAGTCTCCGCCCTGGTCGCGTGGCGGTGTATCTCCAGGTCTGCCCATGACGCCGTGAGGCGCCACACAGACGACGCAAAAGAGGAAATTCACCTGCGGCAAGGCCCCGGCCCTGGGTCGTCACGGCTGGTTGTCGTCATTGGTGTGTCTTCGTCACGATTGAGGGTTCTTCACACTTTCAGTCTCCTAAGCCTGGTGGGATGGCCACTGTGACTAGACGGCGCGACGGCGTATCTAGACGGTACGCCGCGCGCAACCCAAGCTCTTGAAAGAGCCTGCCTTCGTCTCCGCTGGCTTCCAACACCAGCATCGACGACGAG
>Ga0209090_10002163_pt1 | contig 12485 bp, 12 predicted proteins | sample ArcticOcean_MG_C_9_FD_187432 | JGI IMG/M metagenome (GOLD analysis project Ga0209090, IMG submission 187432) | Marine microbial communities from western Arctic Ocean - ArcticOcean_MG_CB2_152 (SPAdes) (version 2) | ecosystem: Environmental > Aquatic > Marine > Oceanic | place: Arctic Ocean... | reverse complement strand
CGGGAATTTCACCCCGCCCGCCGGGCCCCGCCCGCGGCCGCCCGCCGCGCCCGCGCCCTTGACCGGCGGTCCCGCCGTACCGCGGGGGGGGCTTAAGTAGCCCTGGCTGGTGCTACCGTGTTTCATGGTGGTTACTAGTACTGGTGCGGGTAGGCCCTGGGGCCGTGCGGTGGGTTACTGGGCTCAGAGTTACTACCCCAGGCCCCCCCTGCCAGCCTGAGTGCCGCCAGTGATAATATCGGCCTCGTTTACACGACGGGCCGAGCTCCCCATACGCTGCCCTGCGCTCAGGCTGGTGCGGAGGCGGCTCTCGGAGATTCTCGGATTCGGAGCCCCCAGGGGGGGTCGCCAGTACCCAAAATCGGCCCTAGCGCCGCCGCATTCCAGTCAACTTGGGGGCAACTCGAAATTTAAGGGTTTTGGGTCCCAACAGACCCCTGTGCAAAGTTTGGTGCAGTGCTGGCTGCGTCGCGCTGCGAAAATGGGGGGTGCTGGTGACATTGGGCCTTCGTAACCCCTCCGATGCCGCCTATCGAGGCCGTTCGGGCCATCGCAGTGTCGGATATCATCGACTATAACCCCGCGCCTGTCCTCGACCCCATAGTTTCTCGCGCGGGCGACCTAGAGGCTCTCAATTCGTCTCGCGTCGACCTCGACGCGGTCGACGCGGTGTTGACTAGGAGGTCGTGCGGGTAAATAGGGGGGCGAAATAAGCAATTGCGGCTACTCTTCGATTAAACTGGGCAAAAATGCCACAGCGGACCCGTTTTGGTTACGCTCCCGCGTCCACACGCTCGGCCGAAGCCGGCGCAGACGTTCCTGCCGCCAACTGCGAGCGTTCTTGTCTGTTACTACGCGCAGGTAACATTGAAAGCGAATGCTAGCAGCATAAATATTACACGTTGTTTAAAGCAGGCCGGGCCGTGTGGTCTGCAAACAAGTGATACATACTCAGCCGGTCCTGTTGTAGAAACAATCCGCGTAGACAGATAGTCAATTGTGACACCTAATCCATCTTTTGATGTAAGATGGATCAAGTTGTTCAGCTATTGCCTGTGCAACTGGCAAATAGGCACCACTCAGGGTATTGTAATCACTCTTGCAGAATACAAAACAATGACAGGAACGACTGCTGCAAACGATGCGGATCTTTAATCTGACCCGCGTTTCATCAGGCACGAGTATCATGGCATCACCGAAAAATGTCTGGGGACCGTACATTTCGTCAGAAATCGTGTCTGTGGCACGCTCGCTTGCGCTCTTTGTGTACAGCACGTTTACTGAACCTTTCACTATGAAATGAAGCTCGCGTGCACAGATTCGGGCAGAGTTGATAATCTGGCCACTAGAGTAACTGGCCGGTCTTAGACTTCTGAGAATAATAGCCACGGCACCCATGTGCTTCTGTTCAATTGTTGAAAATAAAGGTAAATAGGGAAGTACGGCACGATAGACATACACGATAGACACCGTTTGAATGTGAGGTGGAAATAAATCCGCTATTCTTTTTTCATCAAACACGCCGCTAATCAGAAGAAAATGATGGTGATTACGGCGCACACGAAGGAGGAGCTCTGAAGTTGGAGAGATGGCATGAATTTCGCAGAGAAAATCAGAAAGATAGCTTTTTTCTGCCTGCAAATGCCTCTTTGCCTGATCAAGATTCGTCACTATGCCAACAAGTATCCCAATGACATAAGCAAAAATCATGGTACCTAGGACCTGAGAAACTATGGTGACTATAAGGCTGCTTGCATTATCAAGGACGGCTTCTCATCTCCATATCCGACTGTAGTCATCGTAGCAAAAGCCCAATACATCGTTATTAAATATTGTGTGGGTCGCTTTTTGGATTGACGCTTTTGGCGGGAAGCCCGAAAAAAAAAACACGTCAAAGCATGCGCAGCTGCGCCCATGACAATAAGGGGCTTGAGAAGCTTTAAGACTGAGGGATTCATCCCAAGATTATCTTCGATATGCTCAGCGAGTTCTCCAAGTTTGAGCTTCTGCTGAATTTTGACCAATCGCACAAGACGCATTGCACGGAACAACTTAATTGCCCTTAAACCAGCATTTCTTTTCTTAAATACACAATTTACCTAATTTCCGGCACATTAATATTTTGTTACTTAGTTCACGCTGCCACGATGACCAACTTATCAATGGGGACTGTCGACACCAGATCAATTGACAACCAGCCCGAGGTGTACCTCCTTATGATAAGTTTCCGTGAGAATACTAACTTTTGGCTGGTCTCATCAAAATATGCCGTTTGGAATGAAAGGATCATATCCAAACCAAAGCAAAGGTCTATGCAGAGGTCTATGCCTGCCAAAAACTCGTAAAGCACTATTATTTCAAGACGCAGCAATGACCCATCCAAATATTTGTTGGCAGGGAGCAGGGTCGCTCTATGATTTCAAAACAAATAGTGTAGGTGATTGCAACTATGGAGTAAATGATGAAGAAACAAATCATTGCGTCCCATGTCACTTTTGCTGGGAGTTCTGGGTGAATGATCCAGTGCTGATGCCAGAGCTTGAGGGAAGATATCTCCAGGACTGCCACGTTGCAACTATTTTGGCTAAAGCCACGATGAGCATTTACATATCCTGAAGTTGCAACACTAAAAGATGGAGACTCCTTTGTTTCTTTAACATTCGCCTCACTCATTATAGTACAAGGTGATCCATTGAGTCGAGAACGACGATCACTTAATTGCTTCTGAGCTTCAGAGGCAACCTGCATGAGGTCAGTACGAAGGGGATCGTGGCCCGCCAACGCTTCCAGTAGTAGTTCCTTCTTGATAGAATGCAAAATTGCCTTTTGCTGCACATAAGCAGAAAATGGGTTGATTAATGTGAGCAGTATGGCTACATCGCCAAGAACCTGTCCTGCACTAAAGGTGCCGCAACAAAAACCGGCTGGAGATGGAATGCTTATATTATCTGAAGCATCTCCAGACAGCTTCACTAATCGATTATGATTGCTAACAGAATTGACATTCAGCGCAGTCAATAGAACAGAAACAACACCAGAGCCAATTACAAATAAATGGGTTCCAACTGAACCCTCAAAAAATAGAAACTCGCCGTCATTGGCATTGCATGGTAATAGATTTGGAGCAACTGCGATAATAAACTCACAATGAGCTCCATGGAAAAGTGATGTGTTGTAAACCAACTGATTATAGCATGTATATACCAAGTCATTGGCAGTTGTTGCTGGGAGCGTTTCTAGGATAGTTTGCACGTCGAAGATTCCATCTGTCATGAAAATGTTTTTAAAGTGCCTTTTGATTTGAGCGGCGAGTACTGGGGGATACTGTCGGTCATATAGATACTCTTTGATCGCGTCCATCTTCTCATTGTGAATCTTTGATGAGAGATCAAGATTTTCCAGGATTGAGGTGACACCACCAATGATGTAACCAAAGCATGCGCCGCCCACAATCATTGCAAACATCGCTACAAGTCTTTCCGTATTATTTACAATCACGATATCTCCATAACCAACCGTCGTCATTGTTGTAAAGGCCCAGTAGAGTGCGACACGGTATTTGTAGCGAGTTGTTTCAAGAGGGAGGGAGTTGGCATTCACCCAATGTCTCACACGCTTTGGGTCACCCCGCTGGTGTTGAAGAACCACTAGCCAATACCAGACCTACACAAATAATTGCTGTCTTACACATTTCCGCATACATAATTGCTGCCACACAATAGTGTACACAACAGAGCATATGAGCTATCACAAAAAGTGTGAGAAGCATACGAACTGCAGACACGAAACCGGGCTGGAAAAGGATAGACGGCTCTCCCGTAGGATTCTTCTTTTTGCTTCGGAGCTTCATGAGGCGGGTGAGTTTGAAAAGCTTGGACAATCGGATTACGCGGACAAATTTAGTAATCTTAGTTAGAGTGTCCTTGACATTGCAAAATCTTAGGATGTATGGCAGCAGTGTGGAAGTGAAGTCAACTTTGAAATCGTGCGTGAGGTAATGCGCACCAATCTTCCATGGGTCTCCTACCAGAGCTCCTGTGGGGGTTTGATATGCAGTGAAGCACGAAAACAACATATCCAGCAAGAAGCTTAGGTCAACCACAAGATCTATACCAAATCTGATGCATGCTCGCCATGGCTTGTCTGATAGATGAAGACCCAGGATGTGACAACTTGCCTCGGCATTGAAACCCATTGAATAAGGCATTGTCATAGTGAGATAGACCACACAACAACAAACAAATGCATCCCAGCAGATTTTACGCCGACCATATGGATTTATGATTCCACTGGGTAAATTTTTAGGTTCTTCACACGCCTCCACAGAGTGTGTAGATTGGATTGTAGGTTGCTTTAGGCCGCCAACTTGTGCTACCAGATCACACCACATGGATGAGGACTGGTCGTGATATACTCTGATGGCGCTGCCCACTGCCGGCTCATTGACGGCCTAATTGCAAAAAAAAAAGTCGTGTAGACGGGACACCCCGATGGGACACTGAAAGGTACCGAAGCATTTGGAGTCCGAGTTGACCAATGCACAAGAGACATAGTCACGTGAGCCAGGAATAGTGTTTCATCAGGATCCATCGTTGCGTTATATTTACATCTAAGCAGTAGCGTAAGACCTTGATTCAGCCACTTGACTGTAGATTATACTTGTAGATACGAGATAGAGATACAGGATATAAACCTAACGACCAATATGTCCCCCCGAATGCTCTTAACGCAGCACGGTAGAAGGCGACGGTTTTACACACCGGAAGAGGTAAAAGCACACAACTCCGCTGACGATGCGTGGTTCTCTTTGTTTGATAAGGTGTTGGATCTAACAGAGCTCGTAGCAAAGAAGACTGCTCTTGCAACCCCTCTAATAGACTGTGCTGGCAGTGACATATCCCATTGGTTTGATAGCAAATCATGCACCGTAAAAAGTTACTACAGTCAAACTAAAAAAGTTGCGCTTCCATATATTCCGATGGGAAGATTTATTCATGTTCTTTTGTAAGAGATTTCATTTCTCCAACAGTGTCTCTGTCTTGTTGCTACACGTGGCTCGGCTGATACCTGGCATAGGTGCCGCCTTCGGAACCGAGCTCAAAATGGTGTAATAGTGATTCTTCGAATAGGCTCGAAGAAATTCCGTGGTTGTTTACTGTGATCTTCTAATCAGGGTCAAAGAATCCCTTAGGTGGAAAGACACTAGATACATAATTGGAAGCATATCTCGAAATGTTCGCAAGTTGAGAGTAGTGAATACTCTGACGCAACAGTCTGATGTCTTTGAGGTTTGTGGTGAAGAGACAATTAAAGAAATCCAAGCTCGGCGCGATCCAGTGTTTTCTGGCATGACAAAATCCTTACACACGCGCAGTAAAAATAGCTACACGGAATACAATGCCCACGCACAGTCTTATACATGGAAATATCTGAAAGATCACACTTTTGTTCAGATAGAAATGAGCAAAACCTTGGAGCAACTTGGCATTGTGGATGAGAGCAGAGTATTTGAGCATGTGGGAATTAATGAAGACCACTACATGCCCATCGTGCACATTTATTTTAATGATGATTTGACATATGACTAGATTACCAGCAAGTTGAGGACTCAATTTGGGCCCTGCTATCCGCTCTAGTCCCAATTCTGGACCAAGTTGAGTCGGGTTAGCTAACTTAACAATAACAACGACAAGGCTATCAGGCATTCCCAAAAATATTGCAAACTCGTAAATTTGCTTGGCCACCCGCGCGCTGTAAGAGGACATCTACCAGGACGACCTCGCCGCGACTCACTATCGGTCGAGGAAGACTCCTCGTTCTTAATCGATTGAGGCTGTCTATGCCATCGATGTGGAAGTTCCTCCGAGTCATCTGATCACGCGAACCCCGCTCAAAACCGTGCGCTGAGTGTAGCTGCTCAAGCGAGCGACAGCCGATGCGGGCCCCCTGGCACACTATGCTGTACGACCACCTTTGCCGCCAGCCGCGCGAAGTATTGAGTTTAGACTAGAGGCGCGTGATACGGCGATGACTTGGTCCTGGGGCAAAATCCCGCCCTCCCGCAGCGCTACGTGGGTGGGCTGACTCCATACCGTGGCCCACTGCCCACTTCCCCACTAATAGATGGACTCGGACACTTACTATGTACTTCTAGTAGTAGAATGGACGCCTGGGACTTCTTGGGTGGTGCCAGTGCCGGTGCTTATGCTAAAAGCGGGGGACTAAAGCCCGAGCCCATGTCGCAAATCGCTGCCAGTGGGAGCCGCCCCAGCGCGGAGTCCAGCTCGCCGGCATAAAACGAGGCGAACTCGACGGTGACCTAGGGTGCATTTTACGCGGAAAAACGCATAGATTACGCGTCACGGTACTAATAAAGCACCGCCGCTGGAGGAGATCCCACGTAAAAACGGCGTAGTAAAAAACAGGGTATTCAAAAAAAACAAGGTATTCAAAACCCCCGCTAGGGCCCTTCTAGGAGCCGACGGAGAGGTACGCACCCGTTTTGAGGCTTTTGGAGCTTTTTAGGGTTGTTCTGCGCGACCGACGCCTTCGCAGAGTGTGGCAGCCCCGAACGCTGCGGACGTGGTCAGTGCCATTGCTGGTTGCGTATTGCTGTGAGCAATATGCGCACTTTATGCACCGCACTCGTGCTGCTTTTGGCTAGCGTGGGTCCTTTTTTGATTGGATAACTATAGTCAATTCGGGTTTTGGGACGCGCGCGCCTAGGGCGTATGGTAAAAAGGTGGCTAAATAGCGTTTCTCGAGCAACCAAGCGGTCTACGTAGCTCACACGGCCCCTTCGAGGCACCATGCCTACAGGTCTTGGTCGTGGTGCCCGTCTCGCACTTCGCGTACACGTCGTCGAACGCACCTCGTTTGACGCCCGCGTTTGCAATCAAAACATCATTTCACCGCAAAACCCTTCAGACCAGTCGTCTGTGGGCTATGGGCGAGCATTACATCGAAAGATGGTTAAGCTACGACCCAATTACGGATTTCGTGCCGGAGAGCAACACGCTGTTCACCAGCGCCGCGCTGCGTCCCGGGGGACAGCTCGTTTTCATCCGGCCTTATGATATAAGCACCGACGCCAGCACTCGCTGGTATCTAACTGGGCTTCAGGGCCGCGTGCGCGCGGTGCTCTGCTGGGGCAGCCCGAGTCCTTTTATTTGCAAAGAATAGCGAAATGGCCTTAGTTACCGCCCTTGTTTACACGGACCGACCTTTGCGTAAGCCCCCCTGGGCTCAGGCGGCCCTTAGGGGGCTCTACGAGCCCCCCGGATCAATGCGCGGGGTACAGGCGCCCGATGGAGCGAATCTCCACGGTGGGTGCCAGGCCCTTTGGTGGAGGTCCCGGGCCACTGTGGGCTCTCCGTTCATACACTGGCACCGTGGCCGTTTGGGGGAGTTTTTCGTCACTCGATTAACAGGAAGCTCAGTCTTACTCTGGATGTATAGCGACGTACTCTTCAGCAAGACCAAGAGCGTCGTCATCTCTATCGTGTCGTCGCCCCTTGCTACCTACACGCGAACGCTGTTTGGTCGAGGCAGTGCTCGGTTATCCGGAGGACACGCACCATGGTCAAGTTCTCTTGGAGTCTCATATACCGCTGGATATCATCGTGATTAACGCCGGCGGCGGCCCGTCATAAACGGTCGTAGGTTTATATTTGCCTTACGATAGATTCATGTTGCAGGTGCTTAAGAATCGAGTTGTTTGGTCGGTCGACAAACAGTAACTTTTAAGATGACACCTTGACATTCTCAGCAACATGCCGCCGCCGCCGTAGGCTTACTCTCACCCGCAAGGTCAGCCCGCTTCCTGCCTGACATCGTGGAGGTGACAAGAACAGGGTTTTCGAGGATCTTGTTGACGACCTCGCAGAAAGCCTGGGTGACACCGACTGCAGCTTTGGCTGACGTTTCGACGAAGAGCATGCCCCGGCGGCGGGCCCAGCCTGCGGCCTCAGTGCGCGGGACGACGACTTCGCGGTCGATCTTGTTGCCGACGAGCAGTTTCACAACCTCTTCGCCGCCGCCGGGTGTGTACGCGTCGACCTCCACCAGCCATTGTTGAAGATCATCGAATGTCGCGCGCCGGGTCACATCGTACACAAGAACAACTCCCTGCGCGCCACGATAATACGACGACGTCAGCGTCCGAAAACGCTCCTGGCCCGCCGTATCCCAGAGTGTCAGTTTCACGCGTTTCCCATCGGCCTTAACCGTCTTCACCTTGAAGTCCACGCCGATCGTGGACCCAAGTGCATCGTCGAACTTGTCCTCGGTGTAGCGCAGGAGCAGCGAGCTCTTGCCGACTCCGGCGTCGCCGATCAGCAAAACCTTGAAGAGGTGATCGTACGACGCCATCGCGACGTGCCTGTCGGCAGACACATAATAATACAACCCTGTAGACATGATATGGGTTTTACAGCTCTCAAGCAGATAATGGTAGTTACGAAATAGAAAAAGTTTACGTCTGTACTCACGAATATCAAAAAGAAAAATGAAAAAACCAAAACTGTCAAAAGCAAGTGAGCGATCGATGTTGGATTTTGTTTTGTCAAGGGGGTTGCCAGGGACGATCGCTAAAGATTCCGATTAAAAAAATAAAATTTCAAATTCTCCGCCGCAGAAACGCAAGTCCCCCGTCGGCGGTCTACCCAGGCGCCCAAAAAAGCCAAAGAACGACGACCAAGCCCCCACCCTCTTGGAAAAGTTCAGGTTGCCGCTGGTACTATTTTTGCCATGGATTCAGCCCGACGGCGGGATTTATACGCTCTTAAAAAATGGCAAGAAAGGTCAAAGAAGCTATTGTACCATTCATCGAATGATATACCCTGTTAAGATCAAAAGAACAGCTATCGTGTCCAAATCGTGCACCCAAGGTTCCAATCTACCTCTTGGTGCTCTTTAGCTACTCCCCGCACTTGGACTGGAAATCCTTCTGTCGCGCTGTGGGACAATCGATCAAGGGCGAAGAATCAGCTGAAATTGATCACGTCCTGCAGGTCCACAAAAAATGCCATTTTGCCTACCTCGAAGCCGTGCCTGGGTTTTTTCCTTCGTTCTCGGCGGCTCCGTCGGCTCGTAGCATCGCTTACGCACCCATATGAGAGCGATGCGTCCCCACGCTGCGGTTTGCTTGTCTACGAAACGTGTGCGACGCGCCGCACGCCGCCGGTCGACTCGCGCCACGGCCACTTTGACCTCGATGCGACCGAGCGTACCGCGCCCTCCCAAGGACGCCACCGGTGAGTCGGTCCCCCGGTTTTGGCCGATAACAGCCCTGCTAGCCGCGGCGCGGCGTACAATTCCGAGTTGCTTTTAAACGCGCATCGAAGTCCTCCGGGGCTCCCGTGGTGCGCCCCTTCTACGCGCCGAGGCGCACTCTTACAGTACACAGCCCCGGGGCCCTCCAGATGGACCTCCTATTATCTAGTCCCCAGCCTTCGGGCGGCGTCTATTCGCTTACTCCCCGATAGCGTTCGCTTACTCCCCGATAGCGTCCGATAGCGTCCTATTAACGTGAATAGAGTCAGGATAGGGGGTCGATCGCACCTGCGGAGCCGGGCCAGGCCTCGGGCCTGTTGTTCGACTCCGCTGGCAGTTTGAAACGGGGTTTTGGTATATGGAGGAGACTCGGATGTACCAAAAAAATAACCTGTGAATCGGCTTGATCTAGTAGTTAGCACTTGTTCAGCTCGTCAAGAGGCACATGTGGTTTTTAAAGCGACAGGTGCCTCCTGAAGAGTTGGTCTCAGGCCTGGTGTCCGCAACATTGGAATTGACTTCCACGAGATACGCGAGAATTCAAAAGGGAACTGCTGGCGTGGACAAAATATCGCTAGAGATTGCAACCAGGGCTACGACAGTTGTGGCCACGCACCTTCAAGAACTCGGCTTAATTCTGATTGGTATCACATCTAGAAACAAGCAGTCGACTAACTTCATGCCATTTGATCATAGGTGACGCTGAGATTGATCCTGATGAGAGCAGAGGAGCCCGGGTTGCAGCCGCGGCTGCTGCGCAACCTGGCTTTGCTGCAGGCTTGGTCTCTTGCCTTGACCTTTTGCCATTAGAACAACGTAAAAGTGCAGCGCACGTCTTCGCCAACTTAGTGAATCGAACAGATACAACTGACTTTGCTACAGTAATTGCACAGAGCCCCATAATCATCTCCTCACTTACAAATGCCTACAAAGATGAGACCGCCGATCTCGCATTGATCCGCGGTATGATGTGAGTGAGCGCCCAAATTCACCAGAATAAGCATGCTCATCGACCAAATCTGAAGTTTATCATAAAATTAGGCTCCGGGAAGCAGCGCGACATGCGATAGTGGCAAAGTCACTTTTAGAGGCCCCGAATTTCTGGCTTTTCTTTTTCATCGCATTCAAGCAGTGCCACTTGTGACTCCAGGGATCCAAGTACCGATCCTTCTTTTTAGGACTTAGTGCGGCTAAAAAGTTTTGAGGTAACATCAGATGCATTCGAGTTGCTAAAGATCCTCCTCATGGGACATGGTGTCCTGGCGGCGAGATTTATCCAAAAGAATTATACAGCCTTTGTGTGTCATTTCAATCTTTTGCTTCAATCAAGTAATTATGTGACATGCCGTGAAAGTATCCGGCTCCTGGGCGAGCTCCTCCTTCAGCGTGAGAACTTCAGTATTATGATGAATTACATTTCAGACCGTGAGAACCTCAAGATACTTATGAATCTGCTCAGATGCAAACGAAAACGCATCCAAATTGAAGCTTTCCATGTCTTCAAGGTAGTTTTTCAAATTCATTTAATGAGTCATCATGGTAGATAATACAGGTATTTGTTGCAAATCCTCGGAAGCCTGTAGATATTACCCATATTCTGCACAAGAATCGAGATAAGCTAGTTACATACCTTCGTAACTTCCACATCGACAAGGATGCTGATGCCCAATTTGCTGAGGAAAAAGCGCTCGTTGTTGAGACTTTGCTTGGCTTGGAGGTTATTGAACGCTAATTGGATCTATTAAGAAGGTTATGGAACGCGCGCCATTGGATTTTCTATTTTCTTGTTGCGTCTATCATCCATTAATTACTACGACACTACAAGCATAGCCCGGGCAATGGAACGCCGTGCGTTTGCCTAGTGGCCCCGGCCGGCGTCAGGGTGAAAAACAAGACAGCGGATGTATATAGCCCAGAAGTTGAAGTCAGAGGGCGGTGTACAAATTCACTCGGGGGAGCGACGGAACACCAGTGGCGAAGCAGCGCGGTCTTTTACTAGCAATTAATTCTCCAACCACAACCTAATCCCGCTACCCCAGAGGCCGACCACCGTGACGGAATAACTTTCTAGAAAGTTATTCCGCATATACCCTACTAGCGCAAGATTATTCCACTAGAACCGGGGTCAAAATCTGATTGGCCCTGAAACCCGAAAGGAATCGCCGATTAATCGCCAAAAAGTAAGCCCTATTAGACGGTCCGACTCCGAGTGACCCTTCCATTACACGCTTCCGCGGTGCCAAGGGCAACAAACTACGGTCAATATATTTAGCCGAAAGTTTTTATTATTCGTTTATAAAGGATATACAAAACCCTGGTTTATAAAGGATATTATAGGTTGTGTAAAACCCGAATAAAAACCAAAAGCCGTCAAAACGAGCCGCGCATGAATTAAGACCGTGATGCAGCTAAACGCAAAAAATGCGTAAAAGCCGACCGTTATCTCGCGGGTTGTGGGTCAGGGTCACCGCCTCGAGCCTCTAACACATCGGGAATCCCAGTAGGTATAAAAGTTTTTCAAAAGAAAAACCCGCGAGACATGACAAAATAACTAATTTTCTAAGCCCCAAAACTCGCCGAGATAGCCTCCAGGCCCAGGCTAGGTGCTACTAGGCAGTCACGGTGGGCTAGCCATGTTTTCCATAGTGGCACTGTAGCCGCGATGATCCAAAGGAAGGAATACACTGTGAGAAGGGGGGAAAGCCACTGGCAGGCCAGCCTGAGGATTGCTCCGCAGCGAATACAAAGCGTGACGTAGGAGTCCACGCGCCGAGTTGCATACTCCGGAGTTTGGGCTTCTTAGCTAGAGACTCAAACTTTGACTCAGAGTCATAGGAAGCACTACAGGCCGGGCACACACCAGCATCCCCCTACTTAAGCTCAAGCGACGATATCCCGACGGGCTTTCCCCCAATCACTCCGCAACTTTGGGCCCCACACCTCCGGCGGGGTGTGGCGCGTTCCCCGAAATAAGCGCGGCGTCGTGGGGACAGAATACAGGCGTGCTAGGCGACATTGGGTCGAGTTAAAAACCCGTATATATATAGAAAACCCGCAATGTAGAGTAATTTGTGTTTGCCCGGGCGGTCGGTACCTAGGTGCTCTGGATGAAGCCCAGTTTCAGCGGTGCGCCACCTTTTTGGGCGGCAGCGCCAATTTTTTAGGGTTTTTGGGTAGCCAACTTTAGTTAAACAAAGCTAAAAAACGGCAAC
>Ga0209090_10002161_pt1 | contig 12491 bp, 8 predicted proteins | sample ArcticOcean_MG_C_9_FD_187432 | JGI IMG/M metagenome (GOLD analysis project Ga0209090, IMG submission 187432) | Marine microbial communities from western Arctic Ocean - ArcticOcean_MG_CB2_152 (SPAdes) (version 2) | ecosystem: Environmental > Aquatic > Marine > Oceanic | place: Arctic Ocean... | reverse complement strand
GATCGTGTTCAACACGAACGCGAACCGTCTCTGACCAACCCTACTCGTAAACTCTACGATTTCATCCGGATGTTCCGGGAACTCAAACTCGTGAAAAGACCAATCCGGCGCGAACTGGCCGTTTTTTGCCGGTTCAAACTGCTTCATCGGGTTCCATTTCTTCGCGCGAGCTTGCAAGCACTGCGAAAAGTTCGTTTGTTTCCCGAGATTGTTGTACGCGATGGTTGGAAACACTTCTCGTCCTTGTTGTTGTTGTTGTTTTTGGTGTCCTTCTTTTTTTAACTGATTTCGATTAGTATAATGCGAGGACGAATTCGTATTCGTGGAGGTGGCGTTGGCGCCTCCGTGTCGTCGCTGCTGCAGCTGCAACTGCGACGAGTTGTTGTACTTCGCTCCCTCTTCCTCCATCCCTTCTTCTCCTTCTTCTTCTTCTTCGATGAAATCATCGTCGTCCTCCCATTCGTCGTCGTCATCGTCTTCATCTTCGTCCGAAAAATCCTCCGTTTCGAACGCCTTAGAAACTCGTCCTCTCCCTGTTGTTGTTGTTGTTCGAGTTGTTGTTCGAGTTGTTGTTGTTCGAGGGAGATGTTCTTTTCCCGAGTGTCCCGAATGCACCGACGACGACATCTCCTCTTCTTTGTCTTTGTCTTCTTTGTCTTCTTCTTCGTCTGATCTGCGGTTTTCCATTCTGGCAAGTTTGGGATGTCATTAGTTTAGGGTTTATTATCAATTAGGTTTACAACAATTAATTTTTCTTTACCATTCGCTCTCTTTGAAATCTTTGAGAAAGACGCCAAATTTTGGCGGCCAGACTCTTTTTCTTCCTTCCCTTCTTTCTCCTCCTCCTCTTCTCCCTACGAGAAAAGGCGGCGAGGATGATTTCGCGCGACCACGGGTTTGTTCTCCTTTTTCTTTCTCTTCTTTTTCTTCTTCTTCTTCTTCTTCGTCGTCTTCGTCTTCGGCGACGCTTTCGAAGATCGGGCCGACGACTCTCGCCGCCGCGTCTTCTTCGTCGATGGGGGTTTGGAAGTTGTGTTCTTTAGCGATTCTCGAGGCGACTGGGAGAGGGTTTTCGTCGTTTATCCATCCGGTGTCCACGCAGGTCATGTATATGAAATCTTTTTTGTAATCCTTGGCGCACGTGGCGGTCATCATGTTCAACGCGGCTTTGGCCATGTTCGTGTGCGGGTGGTTGGCAGTTTTGTAGCGGTAGAATTTACCTTCCATGGCGGAAACGTTTACGATAAACGCGCATCGTTTTTCATCTTCCTGCATCGCCTTTGTCGTCTTCGTCGTCTTCGAGGGTACCGGAAGTTCCATCGCCGTGCGTTTCATGAGCGCGCGTAATTTGCCATTCAAAACGAACGGCGCCGCGGCGTTTACCGCGAGCACTTCGAGCAGTTCCGGTGTTTCGATCTCCCCGAGTTTCATCGTCCACGAATTCTGCGTTCGCAAATCGACCTGTTGTCCATTGACGTCGAAGACGTTTTCCGGAAAGACGGCGTTTGTTTTCGTTTTTGCGGTCGTCGTAATCATCGCCGACGTCTCGTCGGCAGCGGCATACTCTTTATCTTTTTCGAGAACTTCGAGTTGCGATTGCAACACAGACGTAGGCACCGTCCATTCGTCGTCGTCGTCGTCGTCGTCGTTGTTGTTATTATTATTATTATTAGTATCATCAGTAGTAGTTGTTAAAATTAAGTTGTCATTTTCTCCTTCTCCTCCCCCGTTTCCAATCATTCTTCGCTTTTCGCGACGTTCCTTCTTTTTTACCAACTCACCCTTCAGTAAATGTTTATAGTACGTCGGCGGTCTCCGAACGGTTTGACACGCGTTGTTTACGATGACGTCTAATCTTGGGAGCTCTTTATTTAGTTTCTCGCACAGTTTTTCGAGCGCCGGTAAGTCTCGCAAATCCATGGCGACGATTTTCAATCGACTCATGAAAGATGATTCTTTCTGCTTTTGTTTTCTCAACAACTCCTCGTCTGTTCTCTTAAACCGCTCTCGAGCATCTTCCGGGAACCTCGTCGTCGCGACGACGAACGCTCCCGCTTTGAGCAATTTCAAAGCGACCCGGAATCCTATTTTAACTCTCGCTCCGGTGACTATGCAATATCTTCCTCTCATGTCGCACGTAAAATGTCGTCGAAAATAGTTTTCCTCCGCGCAGGATGGACACATGGAGGCGTAAAAATGGTGCACTTCGGTGAAACGCTTTTTGCAACAGTAACACGCGTTTGGATTGTGTAGCGTATTCTGCGTGATCGCTCGTTTTTCGTCGTCCATGTTCTCTCCGTCTTCCTCCTCGACGACGCCGTCGGGTACTAACCACACGCTGGATTTTAGCTGTTTTTGTTTTCCTTCCCGTTCGTCTTCGTTGGTCGTTTCCTCCACCTCTTTCTTTTCCTTTTTCTCCTCTTCTTCCGCGCAGGCGCCACCATCCTCGGTGCCATTTCCTAAAACGCGCTTCCCCGCGTCCGTCTCTCTCTTCCACTCCAACAACTCCGCCTCGGAAGCGGCGTTAAAATTCGTCTCCTCCAACCGTCTCAACTTTCTCAACCGTTCTTCTCTCAACTTTGTTTTCGCCACCGCTTCTCGATCCATCGCTCTCATTCTCTGGTTTCGATCGTTTTTCGCCCTCTTGGATTGCTTTTGCTCGCGATATTCCGCCGGGTCTTGACCTCGGTAGAGTTTCGCCGTGAAATACTCCACGAGCGGTAGAAGCGACGTCCGCAAGCGCTTGTGTCGTTTAAGTTCCAGAACGGTTTTAAACGACGACGACGACGACGACGTTAAAGACGACTTCTTCTCGGCAGCAGCAGCAAAGACACTTTCGGTTCCTTCTCGTTTCCTTTCTCCTTCCTCTTCTTCCTTCTCCTCTTCTAACGTCTTCTCGTCGTACGCTTTGGTATTCTTCGCCGGCGTGACGTTTTGGAGCACTTTCACGCACGCGTTCAATTCCTCCTCCGAAAAGCCTCGAATTTTGTTCAGCTTTTCCTCGAACCAATAATTCTTTTCTTCTTCTTCTTTTCGCTCGTCGTCGTCGTCTTTGCGGTGCTCTTCTTCCCGACGACGACGATGGTTTTGTTTCTTTTCCTTCTTCATCTCTTATTCTTTCTTTCTCTCTCAAATTAGGACTACTGTGACGACTCTCCGTCGGAGACGAATTGTGATTCTCGATGGAAGAAGAATCCGAGAAGAAGAAAAAGAAGCCTTTTCCCTTCTGTTCCTACTGCGCAATAATAACGTATCGCTCAAAACGTGGTGGTATTACTTTTGTCGTCATCGCAGAAAAGAGAGAGAGAAGAGACTCTGTCTGCCTTTACTATGAAGAAGAGAAAAGAGGCAGAGAATGGTCACACCACCAGGTGGTGTACCACTGGAAAAAATGGTACCCTAAACGTACGCTATTATAGGGGAGAACACCTTAGAAGGAGGAATAAAAAGAGATACAAAATTCAAACGCTCACTCAATTTGCGCGCGCATATAAACTTCATATATAAAAGGGTGAAAATTTTTCCTCAAAAATTTTTTGCCCTGAAAGTCGGACTGGGGCAGGAGGAGCTCCAGGGGATACACCACCTGGTGGTGTGACCATTTTCTGCGAAAAGGGGAAAGAAGAGCAAGAGTTGTTTAGGGTGTAGGGTGTAGAGATGCACGTGCCGCCAAAGAACACCTCGAGACGACAGACGAGAGAGAAGGACGACGACGATGGAGAAGAGGAAAAGGAGAGAAGGAGAAGAAAAGCTTAATCTTAATAATACCCACACCGATGATACTATTATTACTACTACGAATAATACTACTAAGAATCGTCTTTGTCTCGAGTGGCGCTCTTCTCGTCTAGAGAAAGAAGAAGAATCATCATACGATGATGAATGCGGGGAAACCATCGAACGGTATTCGCGTCAGATGCGCTTGCCTGTATTCCACGAAAACGCAGGAGGGCAATCTCGCCTCTTACGCGCCTCAGTTTTCATTGCTGGCGCTGGCGGGTTAGGGTGCCCATCTCTTTTGTATTTAGCCGGCGCCGGCGTCGGATTCGTGACCGTGTGCGACGAGGACACGGTGGAAAAGAGCAACTTGCACAGACAGATATGCCACCGAAACGAAGACTGTTGTTCTGAGAATAAAGAGGGAAGAACGAAAACGAACAAAGCGATATCGGCGATTCGAGCCGCGAAAAGTTTGAACCCGACGTGCGCGTTTCGAGCAGTCGAAGAAGCAGTGAACGAGCAGAACGCGATGGAGTTATTGAGAGATGCGGACGTTGTTTTGGATTGTACGGATAATCAGAGAGCGCGGTACGTGTTGTCGGACGCGTGCGCAAAGTTGAGGACGCCGCTGGTGAGCGGAGCGAGCGTTGGGGTGGAAGGGCAGTTGGTGGTGTATAACGAGAGCGGGAAAGAGGAAGCATATGACGGGTGCGGCGACGCGGAGAGAGGACCGTGTTTGAGGTGCGCGTATCCTTCGCCACCTCCGGCGGACGAGTGCGGGTCGTGCGCCGAGCAAGGCGTGTTGAACGTGGCGCCGGGGATTGTCGGGACGTTTCAAGCGTTGGAGTGCATTCGAATATTGTTGTCCGGTCGGTGCCGATATCGCGGGAAAGAAGGAGAAAATAAAGAGAAAGCGTCGAAGTCGTCGTTGGCGTCGTCTTCGACGTTCCCTCACCGGCCGCTCGGGTTGATGACGCTTTTTGACTTTGTGCAAAATCCTTCGCGACCGACGACGTGCGTGAAAATCAAGAGGAGAAAAGATTGTTTGGTGTGCGCCACGAGCGAAACGAGAGGTGCGTTTGCGATTGAATCTTACGATTACGACGCGTTCTTGAATGGCGGCATTGCTGCTCAGCGGTGTAAAAATAACGGAACAGATAACAAAATAGAAGAAAGCATTGGCGAGGACGGGACGCAAAGGAGAATAACGTGCGAAGAACTCGCGCAGTTGCTCGTCGAAAATAGCAACAAAAAGAAGAACAACAGCAATACCAGCGTCGCTTCGCACGAACAAAAACACCACGAGAAGACGAAAAGTGTTGTGCTCTTTGATGTGCGAAACGAGATCGAGTTCTCGATAGCGGCTTTGAAAGATGCCATCAACTACCCGTTCGTAGACGAAGAGAACGAAAAGAACGCGATGGAGACGATGATAACAACGAACGTTGTTGTCGCCACTGTCGACGAGGACGGAGGCGAAGAAGAGGAGAAAGCAGTAACTGAAGTAGAAGTAGATGTGATCGCGTTCATCTGTCGGAGAGGCAACGACAGTCAACTGGCGAGGGAAAGATTTAAACAAAAACTCTTAGACGGCGACGAGAGTGCCAAGAACAAAAGACGAACGCTGACGATAGAAGATGGAAGCGACACCACCCAAACGAAAAAGAAGTTTTGCTTTGATGCTGAGAAATGTCAAATCGTCGATGTGATTGGTGGATTGCGACAGTGGAAACGCGCGATAGACTCGACGTTCCCGAACTTAGATTGATTAATAAGTTGTTAATTTTTAGTCATTTATTATGTTGTGATGTGGTAATTTTTGTTGTTTGTGATATTACATAGTACACCAGGATAGCTCGTAAGGTAAGAAGATTTCATCTTCCCAAAACTGCTCTGTCCTTGTCGCTGTTACTTATTATTATTTCTCTCTCTCTCTCTCTTTTCTATTTGATGTGGCGCGCGCGAGCGCCAAGCGCAAAAAGCGTGCAATTAAAACGAGCCGCACAAAAAAGATTTCCCTTTCTCTTTCTACTCCTCAGAGTGAGTTTACTACTTTTTCCCTTCGGCTTCCTTCTTCTTGTTCTTCTCCTCTTCTTCGATTTCGTCTTCCTTTCTTAATTCGAACATGAGCTCCAAAGCGTGCATGTTGACCAAAGTCTGCGCTACCGCCGCTCTGTCGCTTCCGTCCGATCGCAAAGCTTGCATCGGTCCATGCAAAAGCTTGTTCACGATACCTCGCGATAACTCTTCGAAAACTTTCTTATCTTTATTGGACAATTCGCCTTTGATTTTACTCAAAGCCTTTTCCAACTCTTGCGATCGAATGCGTTCGGCTTTCGATCTCAATCGTTTGATCGTCGGCACAGTTTCTAAGGAATCTCTCCAAGCTTCAAACGCGTTCAATTCTTCCTCCAACAGCTGTCTCGCGTCTTCCGCGGCTTGGTTCCTCTTCGCTTTATTGGCCTCGGCGAGCTCCTTGAGATCGTCCACGTTGTAGCAAATAGTCTCCGCGTGCTCCGAGCAACTCGCGCAGACGTTTCTCGGCACGGCGATGTCGACCAATCGTCTCTTCCCGTCAACCTTAGCAGTTGCCATTGGCATGGCGTCCAAGTGCTCCTTCGTGATGATCGGTTCCATGGAACTACTCGCGGTAAAAATAATATCGTGCTCAGCTGCCAACGGGATGAAATCATCCATCAAGTGAATTTTCATGTTGACGTTGGGAAACTCCTCCGCCAACGCCTCCGCTCTCGGTTTTGTTCGGTTCAAAATCGTCATTTCTGTGCACCTCTTCGACTCCAAGTGCTTCACCAACAACTTACTCATCGTCCCAGCGCCAACAATCATTACTCTGGTACCTTCGTAAGACTCACCCGGTAATTTCATTTGCAACAACTCCGCCGCCGCCGAGGAGACGGAAACCGCCCCGGATGCAATCGTCGTCTCGTTTCTCACGCGTTTACCAGCCACAATCGCAGCTTTGAACAATCCAGTCAAATGTCTCCCAAACCCTTTAACGTTCTCACCCATTTGAAACACCGATTTCACTTGCGCTAAAATTTGACCCTCGCCCAAAACGACCGAATCCAAACCGCCCGAAACCGCCAACAAGTGCGTACACGCGTCTCGATCCTTCAACAAGAAAAAGTGCTCTCTTAACTCCGTCAATTCTACCCCGGACCATTTACTCATCCAGTTTTCCAACTCTGCCACCGCTCGATCGTACGATAACCCGACAATAGTCACCTCCATGCGATTACACGTGGACAAAATAGCCGCCTCTTCGACGTGCGGGTTCTCGTCCACCAAAGACGTCACCGCCTCTTCGAATCGATCCGCCGGTACCGCCATCTTCTCTCGAATCTCAACCGGACACGTGTGAATAGAGAGACCTAAGGTGATGATGGATGATTTGCGCTCGGATTGATAGACTGTTGTTTATATTTTCCGTAATATAAAAAAGGAGGAGAGAAGAAAGTCAGTTTTTTTTTATCACTTAATAAAAATCATTGAAAAAAAGCAGAAAAGAAGATAAAGATCGGCAACAAGGAAAAGAGAAGATTTTAAAATCTTTCTCTCGTTTTCCTCCTGTTTTTCCCCTCTTTTCTCCTCCCTTTTTGCTCATCAGTAGGGGCTCTTTCGTAAGGAAAACGCTCTCTCGTCTTGGTCCCTAACTACGCATATCTATCCCCGGGAAAGAAAGAAGAAGAGATGCTACTTTGATGTCTAATGATTTAAAAACGAAACAAAAACGCACCATTAGCACCTCCCGCGGCTCTTAAGTTCGCCAACGCGGCGTCACTGTTCACCGCGGCTTCCGAAACCGGGCGGTTCAGCGTCGACGGTCGAGGCGCTCGTTTGATTGATTCGCCTCCTTTTTCGCCATCATCTGTTCCCAAAACTGAGGAGGAAGACGGAGATTCGCCTACGTCGGAAATCTTCTCCGTGACATCGGACGGCTCCTTGATCGCTCGATTCTTGTGCACAGATCTGCTGGAAATTCTATGTCGAGTAAACGTCGACGCTTTCTGGGCGGATTTTTTCGTCGCGGAATGCAGTGTGCGCGCGTTGTTCGAGGCTAATAATGCTAGTGACGCCGACGATGACGCACAAGGAGAAGTTGCTATCATCTCTCTAAAATTGGCTGTGTTTTTCGTATATACAAAAGTACTCTCTCTCTCACTCTCAGAGAACGCGCAAAGGACGAGGATATGAATTCAAACTCGAACAAAGCGGTAGTATGCAAATGCGCACAATCTCGCACTTTTACACGTTCGCGAAGTGACAAAAACGTCTCGACGCTCCGGAGGAATGGAGAGCGTTTCGCGTCTTTTTCTGGGTGGTCGTGTTTCACCCACGAAAAAGCCGAAGAGATTTATTCTTTTTTAATAAGATCTTCTCTCTTCAGTTTGGATTGCCAAAAATAGGAGAAGAAAAGGCAAAAAACATGCGAGAAAAAGGAAGAAACATAAGAGAAGAGTAACAATATTCTTCTCAGTAAACGCGCTTTACGCGATGTTCTCTCTCTTTCTCTTTCTCTTTCTCTCTCTACGTGGTATATATTTTATAACAAAGAAGCGCGAGCTAGTAAAAATGATGATTTAATAATAGCGTTGTTGTTATCATCAGAAGAAATCCGTCGGCGCGAGATCGCTGGGCGTTAAACTCGCTCCGGGGAGCAAAATCAAGAAAGCGACGGCGATGCACGCGAAAGCTAACGTTGCTCTCGACTCGTCGACCTCTGTGACGTCGTCTTTTGGAGCGTAATCCGGGGTGCGTTGGCAAATGAGGATGAAAATGAGCCACGGGAGGCTCAAGGTGGAACCCAAGATGCCGAAAGTGAGACCGACGTAGGTACCGAGGGAAGTGGCGGAGAGCACGCGGCGTCCAAAAGCCGCTTGGGCGACGCGACCACCGTCGAGTTGACCGACCGGGAGGAGGTTGAGAGCAGTCGTGGTTAACCCGCACCTGTGGTTAGAGAAGAAGAGAGGTGAGTATTTTTTCAATCTCGTTGATTAAAAATAGCTCCTGCTATTTCAGAGAAGAAACAGAAAAGAAGAAGAAGAAGAAAACGAAAAATTGGGAGGAAAATTCTCAGAGTCATGGAAGTTTTTGCTTCTGCAGCCGACAAAACGCGTAAAGCGCAAAGCCGCTTAGTGGGAAGTCGGTAAAAACGTTTGTCTTCATGGAATTTTTCTTTCGCTGTTCATCTTTTTCTTCTTCTTCTTTCTTCGCGCCAAAACGCGGGCGGCGAAAACGATGCGCGCGACCAACAAAATTTTCAAACAAAAAAACAAACACTTACCATCCGGCTATGAAATACGGGTGCACGACAATCGCGCTCGTGGCCGCCGCAGCTCCAGTAGCTGTTGCATCGCCGTCACCCATCGTCAATAAAAGTTCGCTCACGCCACCTAATAACAAGGAACTCCCGAACAAGTTCCCGGGTATGGGCACGCACGCCGGGTCGTGGCCAATGGATAAAACTAAACCGTACGAAAATAACGCCAAAGCGGTGACACCACCACAAAGAGGCCCCGCGATGGCCACGTCGAAGAAATCTGATCGGTTCTCTGGTATGGATTTTATTTGCGTGATTGTACCAAACGTCCCTAATTGTCCGTTGGGAATCAAATACGGGATGGACAATTTCACGTTTCGCATGGCGCCGACGACTCGGTGTCCAACTTCGTGCGCCAGGGAGGACAAAAGAACACCCGCGGTGACTGGTAAAGCAGCCTCGACGTACGCGACGGTATCAAAGTTTTCTAATCCTGGCGGAGGCGCGCTCGGATCGATGCTCGGGTCTATACCAGCCGCGCCGCCACCTTCCGCTAACCATCGCATGGTCTCCTCAGGCAGTCGTGAGACTTCCGCGACTAAACCCAATTGGACGGCAGATCCGACGGTAAAACCAATCAAAGCTAACGCGATGAGGTACTGCCAAAACCCAGTCTCTTCAGACGGACCAGCTCTGTCCGCGGGAACGACTAAGAACGAAACCCTCGGTCCTCTGGTGTTTGAGACTGATTCACCCGGTCCGGGCGAGTTCGGCGACAACGCGTCCGGTTCTTCGAGCATGAAAATTTCGTACTTGTTGTCAAACATGTCGTAAAGCTTCGCGCGAACTTCGTCCCAAACTTCCTGACGATCCTTTCGCAAATTGCCTCTGAACAACGCACCAGTACCACCTTGACCCATGGAGGAGTTTCGTCTTCTACCGCCTGAAGAGGTTGCCGCCGCGGCGTTGTCTCCCGGACCCGCTTCCATGTCGTCCAAGTCGCCGCCGATAGTCTCCACCGACGTCACGAAAAACGTTTGCATACCAAAAATTTCGTTCTTGATCACGTCCACGTCTTCTTTCGATACCGGTGGAATCCCAGGTTCTTCTAAAATATCCAACAACGCATCGAATTGCTTCTGAAGTTCTCTTTCCTCCCTTTGTAACTCGGCCTCGTCGTCTTCGTCCGACGACGCCATCTTCCCTTCCTCTTTCATTTTCTTCCTCTGCGCAATCTTACCGAGATCGGCTAAAACTTTCTCCAACTTTTCGTCTCTGCTGCTGACGACGTTATTATTGCTACTATCGATGCTCTTACTACCGCCCTCCTCTTTTCCTCCTTCTTCGCTCTTTACCTCGTCGTCGTCGTCCGACGGTGGTTTCAACAAATCGACCAATCCGTCTCCACCGGACGACTCCTTGCTCAAATCCACCCGAAACTTCTTCCTGTTCTCCTCTCTAATTCTCCTCGTCCGCTCGTCTAAGCTCAAATCGTCGTCTGAGCTGCTCTCGTCCATCGATTTCTGTTTCATCTCTCTCGTTTCTTTCAACTTTAAATATTTCGCCTCCTCTTCCTTCTCTTTGCGTTCCTCCTCCAATTTTTTTTCGTCCGGTCCCAACAAGAGCTCCAAATCCGCCAACGTCGTCGAGACGTCCAAATTCATCATCGGTACTTTGATCGGTTTTAAAGATTCTATTTCTTTTTCTTCTTCTTTAATGTTCTTCTTCGAAAACTCTGTATCATCGGCGCTTTCTTTCGTTGATGTCGATGTCATCTTTTCTGCGTTCTCGTCGTCGTTTTTGTCAGTATTTTTTTCTCCTTTTTCGTCTTCTTCGGTTTCCTTTTCACCACCACCGCCGAAGAGGTTCCCGAGCCAACCTTTTCGCGCGACGATCCTTGTCCTTCTCCTCCCGAAAATCGTTTTAGTCGCGTTCGAAAATGAGGATCTTTGTATCTTCTCTTCTTCTTTCATCGTTTTTGTCATCGAGGAGGAGGAGGATGAAGAAGAACGACCGCAAAGAACCGCGAGACTTCTGTCTCTCGATTTTGATGACGGCGACAGGAAAATTGTCTTTCTTCTCCCAAGAAAACCTCTAACATCTTCTCGGTCGTTGTTCGAACGAAAAGAGCAAAACGACGACGAAACGACCACTGGTGTTTGAATTATTATTGCGTTCGTGCTCATCTTTGATAAATCTCTCTCTCTCAGTATGCGTAGTGTGTGTATGATTCTTTTCTCTCTTCTGTGCTCTTAAAGTGTGACACACGGGTTCAAATGTGCTTGCTGTTTTCCAAAAAAAAAGCACAAACAAAAGAAAGCACAAAAAGCACGAAGAAAGAAAAAGAACAGAAAAGAGAAGAAAAAAAGAGAAAAAAAGCAGTTGTTTTTTGAGGAAGAAAACGAGAGAAAGACTTCAGAGAAAAAACTTCTCGTTCTCGTTCTATGTCATAAAAGAGAGCATTACGACACTTTTGTTGAGAAAGAGAGAGAGTATATAGAGTGTTCTCGCAGAAGAAGAAGAAGAAGAAGAAACGACGGTGATGATCTTTTCTCCGACCTTGGCGGCGGCATCGAGTAGGACGACGACGACTCTTTTTACTCCTCCTTTATCATCACTTTCGAGAAGGAGCATCGTTAAGAAGAAGACAAAGAAGGATGTCTTATCATTCTCGTTACTTTTAACGAGGAGTAGGAGTGATAGTAAAAGAAGAAGAAGTTTTGCGACGACGACAAAAACGACGGCTTTTAGGAGGTTTCCATCATCATCATCTTCTCCAAGAGGAGGAGAAGGAAGAGGAGGGAGAGGAGGAGAGAAATGGCGAGCAAAACGAGGACCGTCTTCTTCGGACGAGGACGACTTTGAGGACGAGCTTTTATACCCGGATCGCAGATTTAAATCACAAGACGAGCGACAAGCCGCCATCGATAGGCTGTCACCTCCGAAAGAATCATCGAAGGACGAAGACCAACACGGGGAAGAGAAAAAAGGAGAGCTCAAGTTTGTAAAGAAGGTGGAAAGTTTAAGGCGAGGGACGACGTCGTCGTCTTCCTCTCCCGGGAACGGGAACGACGACGACGGCGGTAAAAATGAATTCGGAAAACTGTCCTCGTCGTTACCTCCGGAACGACCACCGAGAAGAAGGACGACGACGAGAAATAATGTGGGATTGAGCGAACGCGAGAAGAACCGCGCGGTAAGAAGAGAAGATCCGGATTTGGGTCCGAGCGCGCGAGAGCGATCGCAAATGAAAAAAATGGAAAGACGACAAAAAGAAGCGGACGAGAGGATGGAGCGCATTTTGTCCATCATAGATGATTCGAAGTTTGGGATGGCGTTTAGTATGGTGAATGAGAGCGACAGTACAGGCGGCGCGGAGCCGGCGTTTTTCGCCTTGTCGCAGAAGAAACAGTTGGAGTATTTGGTCGAGTTGCAAAAAGAGTTGGACGACGCGAATATTGGTTTGATTGAACAACTGTTTGGCTTGTGG
>Ga0209090_10002159_pt1 | contig 12494 bp, 7 predicted proteins | sample ArcticOcean_MG_C_9_FD_187432 | JGI IMG/M metagenome (GOLD analysis project Ga0209090, IMG submission 187432) | Marine microbial communities from western Arctic Ocean - ArcticOcean_MG_CB2_152 (SPAdes) (version 2) | ecosystem: Environmental > Aquatic > Marine > Oceanic | place: Arctic Ocean... | reverse complement strand
AGGAAACAGGTACTGGTACCGGTAATATATATTTAAAGCGCGTGTCTTTCTCTTTCGCTAAATTCTGTTTTTACAACCTTATGAGTGTATGTTTTTAAAACCTTCGCGTCTCTCTGAATGTTGTTGTTGTTGTTCAAAAATCACTTTGATCATCATCATCATCATCATCATCATCGTCCAATAATCACTGGACGATGCCGCCGAGTAAATTTAAACACCTCGCGACTTCGAGTTTAGATCTGTATCTCTTCCCGTTCGGGTCGATATAGGTGACGTCCGTGTGAAGCGACACCCGTCCTCTATCCGTCCTCTCGCGCCTCGCGACTTTCGCGGACCAGTTCGCCGGTAGGTGGCCGACCATGGTTTCGATGTACTCTTTGAGCGATGCTAAGGCGGAGTCGTCGGTGACCGTAGCGGCGGTAGCTACTTTTCTTTTCTTCTTCTCTTTTTCCTTCTTCGCGACAACTTTTGCCTTTTTCTGCTTCGGAGGCGGCGAAAGATCCTTTGAAACCTTTGCCGGTCGGCCACGCTTTTTCCTTTGCACCGGTTCCGCTGGTCTGGCTCTTTTTGGTGGTCTCCCACGTTTCTTCTTTTCTACCGGTGGTGGATGAACCATCGTTAAAGCGCCAACTAACTGCGTTTCCGGAACAACGTTTGCGTTGGGATCGACGCCTCCGTGGATTCTCATCGCTTCTCGATCTGGGTAGCGTGTCGATTGTTTTCTCGTTTTTTCTTTCTCAACCGTCAATACCGTTGGTTTCTGAACCACTCCAACCTGCTCCTCAATCACAACTCCTTCTTCTTCTTCTTCTTCTTCTTTCTCGTCCAACAACGGATCCAACGCGCTCGACGCTTTCACCTTCATTGTGTGATAGAGCGTTTCAATTTTTCCGAGCTCCATCGTAAACGGATCTCTCTTCCACGTCTTGGACCCGTCGTGATACTCCTCCTTCATCGACAAAACGTCGCCATCCTCATCGTCCACGGCGGCGTCGTCCGCGGCTTCAAAAAATGGAGGTTCGTACGTCGCCGGCGTTTCCTCAGTGTACGTTAAGTTCAAATTCGCCGCGCTTCCATCCGGCAACGCGTCTAGCGTTCTCACCAGCGACAAAAGCGTTCGGATCGTCGCGATCGCGTTTTTTCGAATCCTTTTTGGATCCGTCAGTCTCTCCTCGTCTCTTTTCTTCCCCGTCGCATCCGCCGACAAAAACCTTTCTTTTTCTTTCGCGCCGCCGCCGCTCGTCAACACCCTCGCTCGCTTCGCCTCGTCGTACTCGACGGTGAACAAATACTCCTCCAACAACGTCTTCGGATCGTCCGGGTGCGAAATAACCAACGCCACCGATCGCAAGTACCCTCGCTCCAGCGCATCGAACACGCCGTTTTCCATCGCATCGAGCAGTCGTTTCGATTTCGCGCACTTCCGAAGCATCTTTGGCACGTTCAACGCGTTCGCGCTATTACCACTACTCTTATTCGTTTGTTGTTGCTTCGGTTCCGTAAAGTGCGTGTTCGCGTCAAATATACCTGTAAAATCGTACGTGGAGAAAGAAGACCACACATGCCCCCCCAAAGCGGTAAAGAGAGAAGAAGACGAGGTCAGCACCGCGAACGAGACGTCGCGACGAGAAGACCAAGAAGAAATAGAAGAGAATTCAAAAACCAAATCTCTCTCACATACCTCTCTGATAACACACCACGTCTAACCCGATTCTGAGTTGATTCTCAACCATCGTTCGGCTGGTTTGTTCCGTGATTTGTATCTTTTGCGTGAGTTTCGTCGCCATGATGATGATGATAACAACAGTAGTAATACTAACACTATCCTTTATTCTTCTTCTATCTCTCGAATGTCTTGAATGTGAAGCGTGTTTTCTTGAGAAAAAAAAAGTGGCCGTTTTTTTGGTGAATATCTGTTTCACCTAATAATAGAGAAAAACTTAGTAATACCTCTGCACACATTTGTGAGAGATTTTCTTGCTTTTGCCCCGCCAAAAATGCACCAAAAAACCCACCACACAACTGTACGCGTCGTTCAAGTTGTCTCTTAAAGTTGTGCGTCTTTTCCTTTTCTGTGTGGTGAATAGTATCCGTGCACCTCACAGAGAACTTAGTCATACCTCTCTGCACACACTTTTGTGTTGTGAGAGATTTTCTTGCTTATTTTGCCCCAAAACGCATGCACAAAAAAAATTGTTTCCCCCACAAAAACAGACTTTTTTATGCGCACATCCACCCTTACAAGAAGACTAAGGGTTTGGGAACAACTTTTTAATCAAACACAGACTGGCAACAAACTCAGAGGCAAAGGAGGCGTTACGACTACCAGTGCGACGAGGATGAAAAGCGACGGAGTCGTCTCGATGTGGTCGCAGGTGGAAGCCGCTCCAAAGGTACAAAATGTCATTTTTCTTTCTTTTATCTCATCTCTTTTGGGGGTTTTCGGCCGCCAAAGAACATCGCGAGTTGTTGGCGTTTTGCAATCGGTCTCGTTTCGAGAGAAACCTTTCGCTGACTTTGTTTTATATCGCTCGCGTCTCGTTTTGTTGTTGTTTCTCTCGTGATCATCAGGACCCAATCTTGGGCGTCTCGGAACTGTTTCACGCGGACAAAGATCCGTCGAAAATGCTCCTCGGCACGGGCGCTTACCGAGACGATAACGGTAAGCCTTTAGTCCTCGAGTGCGTGCGCCAGGCGGAGAAGAAACTCATCGAAGACGCGAAGAACATGGAGTATTTACCGACGCAAGGAGATACTCAGTACATATCGAGAAGTTTAGATCTGGCGTACGGGAAGGAGATTGGAAAGGCGGAGACGATTGCGGGGATTCAAACGTTATCCGGGACTGGAGCGTGTCGCTTGTTCGCGGAGTTCATCGCTCGGTTTAAGAAAGGGGCGGTGTGTTACGTTCCAGATCCGACGTGGTCGAATCATTTGAACATTTTTCGCGACGCGGGAGTGGAGACGAAGGCGTATAGATATTACAAAGCGGACACGAGGGGATTGGATTTTGACGGGTTGAAGGAGGATTTGGGGAACGCGAAGGAAGGGGACGTCGTGTTGTTGCACGCGTGCGCGCACAACCCAACCGGGGTCGATCCGAGCGAAGAACAGTGGTTGGAAATCTCGAAATTGTTTAAGGATAAGAATTTGTTTCCATTCTTGGACAGCGCGTACCAAGGGTTTGCCAGTGGCGATTGCGATAAGGATGCCTTTGCGTTGAGAATGTTTAAGAGAGACGGGCACGCCATGGCGTTGGCGCAAAGTTTCGCCAAGAACATGGGGTTGTACGGGCACAGAGTTGGGACGTTGTCCATCGTGTGCGCGTCCAAAGAGGAAGCGACGGTCGTCGAGTCGCAGTTGAAAGTAATCGCGAGAGCAATGTATTCGTCGCCGCCGTTGCAAGGAGCGAATTTGGTGTCGACCATCTTAGGCGACGAAAAATTGAACACGTTGTGGTTAACCGAGGTGAAGATGATGGCGGATAGAATTATCGACATGAGAGCGAAATTAAGAGAGGCGTTGGAGAAGAGTGGGAGCACCATGGGATGGAAGCACGTGACCGATCAGATTGGTATGTTTTGCTACTCTGGCTTAACTCCCGAACAGGTGGATAGATTAAAGGATGAACATCACATTTACATGACCAGGAACGGACGAATCTCCATGGCGGGCGTGACGAGTAAGACGGTCGAAAAGTTGGCGCAAGCCATGCACGCGGTGACTACTTCCTAAGTGCTTGTTTAATTCATTCTTTCGAGTATTATATTTTTAGAATTTTAAAAGTATTTTGGTTACTTCTTTCCTTTGTTGCCTCCTTTGCGGTTCTTCGCTTTCGTCGCCCCGGTGGAGAACGAACTCGGGTTCGTAAACGCGGTCCCGGAAAGCCAATCGTCCTCTTTACCCCCACTCTTCTTATTCCCGTTACCCGCCGCACTACCTCCTTCGCTCATCTTCTTCGCCGCTTCCGCTCTCGCCGCCGCCATGTTAATTTCGTGCGTCTTCTTCTTTTGCTTCTTGCTCGCCTCGATGGCGTTCTCCCCGATAAAAGGTAAATACGCGTCCCACCCAAACACTCTCAACACCAAATACAAAATACCGAGCGCAAAGCTCCCCACCGCGACGTACACGAATGTCAGTTGAAAATCAACCGCCACGTTTGGATCCAACACTCTCACCGTGTGATTAAAAAACGTCGTCGCGTACTGTTCCCCGTCTTCTTGGTAAAACGCCGTCAACGCCAACGTAAAATCCATCCCAGCTAAAGGCGTCGGTAACTGAAACGAATACGGCACCGTCAACTCTCTCCCCGCGTTCACCACCGACTGCTCTTTACTCGTGTACAAATTCTTCGCCGCGCCTGTTTTCCCGCCGGCGGCATTTCCCGCTGCTCGGCGTTTCGTCGCCAACTTTTCGCTCCCAATCTTCGGGTTAAACGACGCGAACTGTTCCTCCTCTTCGTCATCATTCATACTGAATTCATACTTGGAAAAGTTTGCCACGAAATAATGAAACGCCTGAGGTGCGTTCACGGATCCGGCGATCGCTTGTAACTCAATCGTGGAATCGCCGACATTTCGTATTCCGAGTAACGCGGTGATATCCTCGGCTGCTGGGAATTGCAAATCGGTGCCAAAACCAGGGAAGACAACCGTGGTGTCCACGCTCGCGGAGGCGTCCGGGATGTCGGTTAAGATGTGTTTCGAGGAGACCGATTGCGCTTGTTCCTCCGCCGAAGAGTACACTGTTTTATGTTTTACGTGCGCGCGCGAGAGAGAGAGCAAGAGTTAACGTTTAAAAACCGATCGGATTGATGAATGTTTCCCGGGAACAGAAAGAAAGAAAGAAAGAAAGACAAACATGTATTATAACGCACCGAGAGAAGACGTGCACCCGGAAAATAACGCCAAATACGCGAGGAACAATGCGCTGCTTCGTTTGTTCGTGTTGGTGTTTCCGTTCAATAAAAAGAGTGGCATGGTGTTGTTGTTGTTGTTGTTGTTGTTTCAGAGTACGAATCAAAGGCGTGGTCAATTTTTTGTGTGAGGGAAAAGACTCGAGAACAGTTCCTTAGTATTCAAACGACGAGAAGGAGGAGTAAAGGCGAACGTTCGCGAGAAATGACGACGGGCTTTTTTTCAACGAGAAAAGGAAACGTGACGATGAAGTTGTTGTTGTTGTTGTTCTCTTCTAGTATTCGGTAAAAATATATGCAAATGATTAACTACTATATACACGCGCTTTGTCGTTTCGTTCTACCGTTTGTTTTCAATTCAAACTTTGCAACGAGCCAACGATCGAGAGACGTCTTCTTGGTTTAATTGCGCGTTTGCGGCGCCTTTTTTGAAGCTTTTGTTTCCGCGACCACCTTCTTAATTAAATCTTCGTCGCTCATTAAAGCCGGAGTGAGTTTGGAAAAGTCGCTCTTTTCGTTCGTAAACGCGCCGACGTTGCGCTCCATTTTTCGTTTCGTCGCGTGGAATCTGTTTTTGATGGCGTTTGGCGAGCGTCCGGGCATGAATCTGGCTAAGATGGCCCACTGATTGCCGATGTGCGCTTGGCAATCCAAGAGATGCGTCTCCTCCCACCTCGTCCACGAACGTGAGGTTAAACCGGGTTGTAAGTAATCTCTCCAACGCGCGTAGGCTTGTTTTTGCGTCTTCCCGGAAAGCTGACCGGCGATTAACGCCCACTTCTTCGGACCGACTTGGGAAACTAAAACTTGGACGAGATCGTCTTCTTCTTGCGACCACGATCGCGAGCGAACTTTGATATCTTTACCGGGGACTTTATCTGATGATGCCCCAGTCTTCTTTTCCTCTGTCCCCGCGTCGTCGTTTTTCACCTTGGCCGCTTGGCTGTCCAACTCCCCCGTCTCGTCGCCTTCCGCGATATCCGTCTCCGCGTCGGAAAGTTCCTCTTCTAAAATACCTCGGACTTTTGCCATGACGTCGTCGGAGGCGCCGGTGATTTTCTGCGCGGCGGCTTGCGCTAAATCCGTAACGGCACCATCGTTTTTCATCCCTCCCAATCCCGCTTTCTTCCTTTCCTCTTCGTGTTCTTTGTTCAGTTGCGTCATTTTGTTCGCGTTCGCTTCGAAGCGCTCCAACACGTCCGGCTTCAACAAGTTTCCGTCCACATCGACGATGGATTTATACAGCTCTTCTTTCTCCGTCGCTCGCGCGGTGTGCCCTCTCGTGCTCAACTGTTTCATTTTCTTCGCCGCGTCGTCTTTTTCTCTCTTTTCTCGCTCTTCCGGAGTTTCTTTGAGGTACCCTTCTTGTAACTTCATGACCTCGGCTAAGATCTTTCGGTCGTTCTTTATGTCGCTCTGTTCTCCGCCGAAGCTCATCGCGGCGTCGGCTAATTGCATAGTTTTCTGGTTCGTCTCTTCTTGTTTCTTCCCTTTTCCTCTTCCCGCAGGTTTCTTCTCCTGGGACGTCGCTTTGTTGTTGCTGTTCTTCTTGTTGTCTTTACTGTTGTCTTTGCTATTCTTCTTCCCGTCGCCCGCGCGTTTTTTCTTCTTCTGATGTTGCAAACTGGCGACTTTCCTCAACTCGCTGCTCGTGAAGATGTTGTTGCCGTCGCCGGCGGAGTTTGCAAACGGGCTAAACGCAGAGTTGCCTCTCGAGCCGGGTTGTTGATACCCAGCTGAATCCGGTTGTTTCCTTTTGTTGTTGTTTTTGTTGTTATTATTCTGCGCTTTCTTCTTCGTGTTTACGTTGGACAATTTCCTCTTCTTCGCGGCGTCGTTGCTGTTAATCTCCCCGATACCCGCGGAGGCTCCGAATAATTGCTGTTGCAATTGCTGCGTCCTCGCCGCCGTACCCATTTTTAACAACTCTTTTAAATCCTCGTTATCGAAAATGGCGTTGCCTCCGCTACTTTGCGTCCTGTTTGACATCGTCGGCTGCGCTCCTCCCCCCATGCCGGTGGAAAAGTTGCTCAAAAAACTCAACCTCTCGTTGTTCAAGTTCGCGCCGTTGGACAGCGCCTGTTGTGCCGCTTGCAACTGCTGCTGCTGCCCGTAAATGCTCCCAACCAACGCTTGCTGCGCGTAGAACTGGTTCCAAAACGACGGACTCGCCGGTTGCCCCCCGCTATTCGCCGGACCTCCTAATCCCGACGTGTTGTTCCCGAATGACTTCAACTGCGTCGTGACACCTGACAAGGTCAACGCCGCCGCCGCTGCGAAATTCGCCGCCGCGTTTTGCTGTTGCTGAAATTGCAACAGCTGCTGTTGCGTCGTGGACCCATCCAGCGGGTTCACCGGAACGCCCGCCGCGGTTAAGAGTTGCGCTAAAGTCGGCGGCGCCGCCGAGTTCATCGCGTCCGAAACGTTTTGGTTTCGCTTCCGTTGTTGTTCGCCCATGGTTTTGGTGGTGGTGTTTGAGGATACCTTCTTCCCCGTCCCGCCGCCTTTCGCGGATGAGGGCGTCATTATTACGAGTCTTACTTTATACTCTTAGTATTATCTCGCTCTCGCTCCACTCCCCCGCGACCTGAAAGGTTCTTTTCCTTGAACACAACACGAGACGACGCACAAAACCACCTCCGAGAGAGAGAACGACAAGAGCCAACAATTCTAACACCGACGAAAACGCTCTCTTTTTCTCTAAATCGTCCTCGAAAGCGCGCTTTATACCAAGCAGAAAACGCAGAGACAATTCTTTCAAATTACGACTATTGGGATAATGTGCCTTTTTCTCTCTTTCCAATTCTCCGAGATAGATTTCACACACTCGTACCTTTCTCTCAAAACCCCCTATGAGAGAACGAAAAGAAAACGCTTTATTCTTCTTGGCTGTTCTCGGTTAAAACGTTTATATATATATGTGTGAAGAAGAGTGTGTGTGCATATACACACACACAGAACACACGAAAACGCGAGAGTAGATTTGACACAAATGATACCCTAAACAAACAGAAGCAAAAGACGCAAAGAAGAAGAAGACGACACAAAGCCGGAAAGGAGAGAACATTCGGAGGACGATTCTTTGCGTTGGAGGACGACAGTCTCTCTCTCTCTCTCTCTCTCTCTCTCTTTGTGTTGTCGCGCATCGGGGTTTGGGTCTCTCTTTTTGTCGTCGTCTTCAAAATCTTCCGTGTACTACTAGGGAAAGATACGATGAAAGAATCAGATAACGAGTTCCGTCGCAACCCCCCGGAGGAGGAAAAGAAAGATGAGATGCAAAGTGCGAAGACAACAACGAGGAAGGAGAAGCCGAAATCTGCGCGAGGCGCGCCGCCTTCGGGAGATAAAGAGGATGGTTTCACGCGCCGAGGAGGAGGAGGAGAAGGAGGAGAAGACGCGTCGTTTTTCGTGCCGCCGCCGCCGCTGAAACAACACGAACAACAACAACAACAACAACAGAAGCAAAAGAAGGTCACCCAACCAACACTCGTTCCCGGACGAGCGAGCAAAAAGAATTGGTGGAAAGAGTTACCGGAGGAAAAGTGCGATCCAATCACGTTGGAACCGTTTTGCGAACAAACGCACGCGCCGTTTGAGTTGCTCGGGAAGAAGTTTAAGAGAGAGCAAAGCTATTCGTCGTTGAACGACGACGAGGAAGGCGGCGGCGGCGGCTTTACCGCGGGCGGAGGAGAAGGAGGAGAGAAGGACAACGAAAACGCGAAGGCGGCGGCAAAGATGATGACGACGACGACGATTCAGACGACGACGTCTGAAGAGCAACTACAAGTGAAACATCTGTTCGACCCGGAGTCGTTGGCGGAGTACGTCGTGAACGCGAAGACGTTTGAGAATCCGTTGACGAGAGAGGCGTTGGACGCGAGCGATTGTCAAAGGTTGGACGAACATTTGCGGAAATTTTCTTTGAAAAAGTTTAGCGTCCACAGAGCGTATGTAAATTTACAAAAAGAGAAGAAAGATGAGCTGGAGAACGCGGAGAGGAGGACGGAGGAGCAGAGAGCGAGGATGCAAAGAGAACGGGAAGAGTTGAGGAGAACGTTGGCGTCGTCGATGTTTACGAGCATTCGGGAGCGAAGGCAAGGCGAGAATAGTAGTAGTGGAAGAAATCATCATCATCAGCAGCAGCAAAACGGCAATAGTAATAGTAGCAATAGGAACACCACCACCACCACCACCACCAACAGTAATAATAGTGAAGCTTCCGCACAGCAAGCTTTAGCGGCGAATTTAGAAACGTCCATCGAACAACAAGAAAACGCGTTTCGAGCGTTAGGCGCGTTTGCCATGGTGGACGACGATATCGCCATGTCGCGCGGGCAAACATTGAGAGCGGCACAGACTTCGTTTAGCGGTTGGTCGAATCCAGAGGCTATTCGAAGGCACGGAAGTAATAGCAATATCCCGCTGTCGAGCGCGGAAAATTTCCCGAGTTTAGGATCCGGGGGGAGTTCGACCACTCGAATCGGTACCGGCGGGTGGAGTCGAATGGCGCAGAGAGCGTCGAGTTTGCACGACGATGGCGGTAGTGTCGTTCGACGACCTCGAGTTCAACCACCACCACCGACGCAAACTATTTCATCGTCGTCGGAGCCACGGGCGAACCACCACGAAAAACAACGAGAGCGTCAACGAGAGGCTGAGTTTGCCGCCGCGGCGCTTCCGAACGATTCGGTAAACGCAGACGAAGCGAGGCGCGCGCAACTCGCCGCGGCGTTTGGCATTTCGAATCCAGATTCGCACGTCTCCGCGTTTGCCGTATCGGGAGCGAAAAGTGCGTTCAAACAAGAACACTTGAAAGCGGCGAAAAACAATCCTCGTTTGTGCGCGCAAATCGAACAGAAATTCGAAGAGATGGCGAGAGACGCCAACAATCGTCGCGCGACGTTTCCTCCGATGACAAAATTTCTCCGCGGCGTCGTCCACGAATACGCCGCGTTGTGGGGATTCACTTCGCAAAGCTACGGCAACGAGCCGAACCGACGCGTGGACGTGTTTCGAACGACCGCGTGTAAGAAACCAACGATTAACTTACGCGAGGCGATTTTGGCGCACGACGAGTTGAAGAAAGAAAAAAAGGAGAAGGATCGAATGATGATGATGATGGCGACGACGACGACGTCCAACGGAGTAGGAGGCAGTACTCCTTCTTCAATGAACCAGCCACCCGAAGACGCCAACGAGGACGAATACTTCCCCGGTTTTACTTCATACCACACCAAACGAAACGGCGGCGTCGAATACGAACGTCTCACCGCCACGTTTTCCGACGGCGCGGACAAAAAAACAGTGTTTCTCATGCTCCGCCCTTGGGCCGGTCAATTCGCCGTCGAAGTCGACGAAAAGGAATCCGACGATTTCGACGACGCGGAATACATCGCGCACTTCAAAAACCCAGAGGCTTTGAAAAAAGCCAGCGGCGTCATCGGTGGCGGCGTCAAAGGAAAGTTCAAGGTGAAATACAGCGAAAAAATAGGAGGACTTTTGACGCGACAAAGCCAATTAACAACAAAGGTCGGTGGTAACGGTACTGCCTCCTCCTCGAACGAGTTTGAGAAAGAATCGATATCGTCTGTATTATCTCCGCCGCCAAAAATCTTCGAGCTCAGGAGGAAGAAGAAACCGTAAAAGAGAGAGTGACGAGAGAGAGAGAAGTTTAATAAAAGTACCGGTAGTATTCCTCTTCTAAGAGCAAAGAGTTCGCACGCGTAAAGTGAAAGGAGCGAGCAAAGAAAGAGTTCGCACACGTAAAGTGAAAGGAGCGAGCAAAGACATTCAATTTAGGGTGTGAAGCACAAACCCTAAAACAGCCGAACACCCAAAAGTCACACGCGCCTCAAATCAAAATCTTCATCATCTCGTCGCAAGAACAACAACACTCGGAAAGAAAAGAAACCTTCAGTCGTCGGGTTCTCCGGTGGTAGTGGTGGTGGTAGTGGTGCTGCGCGCGCGTACCTCTCTCTTAAGCAGCGGCAGACTCAAAAGCAGAGAGTAGTAGTGAAAGAAGAGATAAAAATGGCGTTACCCCCAAAGAGCATTCCTCAGTCGCCGCGGACGGCAACTCGCGTCGAAGATTTCGCGCAAAGACAAAGCTGGTACGTCACCTGCCTCTCCGCGTGGTCGGACGACAGCAGCTCGTTCTCGTGGCTCTTCGTGACGCTCTTATTATTCTTGGCGAAAGGGATCATCACGACGCTCGAGTGCGAGGGCGATTGGTTGTCCGCGGTGATTGTCTTATTCGCCGCGTTGATTCCGTGCTGCATGTGGGCGGTGTTTTTCGTGTACATGTCTAAACGAGGCCACAACGACCAGTTTCACGAGCACTTATCTTTTGGGGTTTTAGCGCAGACGTTTTGGTGTGGGGCGATTGTGGCGCCGATCGCGGTGTATACGGTGAGAGCGTTCGCGGCTGGGATCGTAACCGCGTTGCTCGGGTATTCGGCGATGGCGTTTAGCGCGGAACCGCCGACGAACGAGGAAGGTCAAGGAGGCGTCAGCGTGGAAACGATCATGGCGACGGCATGGTTGGCGTTCATTTTAGCCGGATTTAGCGAAGAGACGGCGAAGTATTTCGTCGCCAGCAGGTGGGTGAGAGCGAAAGACGACAGTTTAGGGAGCAAAGCAGAGTTGGAGGAGGATATGGGGGGATGTTCGTACGCCATCGGCTGGTCCAAACGAACTCGGTCGCCAAGGAAGGTTGTTTTGTTAGCCATGGTAGTCGGCTTAGGATTCGCGTGGATCGAGAACGTTCAGTACGGGGTGCGAACGTACGAACAGATGCAAAATACGCAAGTTTTGATGGACGTGACGAAAGCGGATATTACGGTGGTGTGTACCGATCCGCTACACCCGAGGATTGTGGTGTTGAGCGGGTCGTTGGATACTCCAATCGCGGAGGCGGTGATACCGAACGAAGCGGCGGCTGCGACAGCAGCGGCGGCGCAAGAAGTGACGCAAGAAACGCAAAGCATCCCAGCCTTGATCACGAGCACGAAGTCGAAATCTATAGCAGCGGCGGCAGAAAAAGCAAAAGCAGTAGAAGAAGTAAACGACGCGCAAAGAGCGTACGCTCAAGAGCAACAACACATAATTCAACAACAAAAGCAACAATCACACAAAATGAGTTATTTCATGTCCACGGATTCTGGATGGATCCCGTTTATCGGGAAGATGACTGGTATTTCAAGAAAAAGCAGCGGCGGTAAAGGCCAATTGCACCCGGTGTACGACGATCGCGAGATCATTTGGGAGTTTAAGAACCAAATTTTGCAAGGCATCTACGAAAGTTTTGCGCAAACAAAATTGTCTCTCGAGAAGGCGACAGATGGCATGCATTCGTACATCACGAAGGGGATATTGAGACCATCGAACGAGAAGGAGTACTTGCGATTATCCAGCGTGAGCGCCGCCGAGGATGGTAGATTGACGGTTGGGAAAATGGGCGAACAAGAGAGCGACGGCGAGGGAGGAGAAAATAGCAATAGTGGCGGTGGCATTAGCTACCCGAACAACAACAACAACAACAACAACAACAACAACAACAACAACAACGAGGGGGAACAAC
>Ga0209090_10002158_pt1 | contig 12497 bp, 5 predicted proteins | sample ArcticOcean_MG_C_9_FD_187432 | JGI IMG/M metagenome (GOLD analysis project Ga0209090, IMG submission 187432) | Marine microbial communities from western Arctic Ocean - ArcticOcean_MG_CB2_152 (SPAdes) (version 2) | ecosystem: Environmental > Aquatic > Marine > Oceanic | place: Arctic Ocean... | reverse complement strand
CGGGCGCGCCACCGCCGACACCACCAGGTCCACCGGCACCTTTGCCGCCAACACCACCACCGGGCACGAAACCTCCGCTTTCCCCGTACGGCGCGTCCGGTTTGACTTTGTCTGGATCGAACGGTTCTCTGCAACATCCGCCGACGCCGCCGGGACCTCCGCCAATAGACACCGCGCACAGATCACCGCGCGGCGTGTCTCATATGCGTCAACCGCCGAGTCCGCCGCCAGGTGCGCCACCGCCGCCGCCGCCAGGCGCACCGCCGGGCGTTGGGATGCTTCCTGGTAAGAAAAATGGCGACTCTCCATCATCTGCTTCAAAAAAAGCGTCGATGAAGAAAAAGAAAGTTCAGTTAGAACAGGGTGGAGGGACGACGACGGAAGGATCACCGGATACGAGCGGTGATGAATTGCAGCAGCGAACGAATAAGAAAACGAATAAGAAAACGAATAAGCAACAAAACAAAAAGAAATCTGGTGGTAACGCTCCAAGTCCTTCATCGACGATGCCTCCGCTTCCTCCGGGACCGCCTCCGATAGAAGCGAAGAAATCCTCTGCGACTAAGCGAGGCGCCGCGAAGCATAGCACAGTAAAACCGGGATCATCAGGAACGTTACGAGGAAGTAAGAAAGGAAGCCAAAGTTCGATGTGCAGCAAAGACTCGGACAGATCGAAATTTGAAGACTGCGAAGAAGACTCAAAAGAAGCGGAGACGCCATCGAAAAGAGGCGGAATCCTTGGTTGGTTTGGGTTTTAAAATACGAGGAAGATGGTGGGAGATTCTTACACACAACCTGGATACTATTAACATTCATTTTTTTGTGAAAATAAACGCGTGTAAAGTATAAAACAAAGTCACACTGATTCTAAAATTACATCATGTACGAGTAACGCCTTCTAATCATTCTAATAAATTCTATCTCGCGCTCACAACTTGTACCGACCCGCCCCGGCTCCGCCGGGTAAAGCCTGTTTTGATACCACCTCTTCTATTTGTTTCTTCACGTGATTCTTTGCCGCGGTCACGCATCTCTCGGTTGGACCTTCAATCAGTAAAAACAATCTTCGTTCACCCATTGGAATCGCTCTTCCAGGAGGATAGTACGTGCCCTTGACGGTCACCACTGCGCCGGTGAAATCGTTGATCTGTTGGAGTTGATCTTTATGCGTAACTTTCCACCTGGCGTATTGCGGGAAATCATTAATCTCGAGCTCAGATTCGAAGTGACTCTGGCCTGCAGCTTTAGTCATTCCGCCCGTGGACATCTTATGCTGCGCGTTCAAAGCTGCCGCAAAAGCAGCAGCCTTGGCTGCACCGGCTGAAGCGCCATGCGCCAAAGCTGTATTTTGCGCGAGCATGATTGCATTTTGAGCGGCAGAAGACGACATAAACGCAGCGGCGGAATTGGCAACGTGTCCTGCTTTTGCCGCTTGATCTCTGAGTACAGTCGTGTCGTTCGTGGGAGGATTATGATTCGACGAAGACGTTTTACCTTTACCCAAGGACGAGGCAATTTTTCCAGCCGCAGCTTTGGCTGCAGCGACGAGCGCACTCGCTTTCTGCGCTTCGGCGTCTGCTGCAGACGTCGGAGCATTCAAGCCTCCTTTCTTGGACATTTCTTTGAAGACTGCATTTGCTGCCGCTTGCGCTACTTGTGCCGGCGTTGCGCCGAATTGCGACGCCAACGCGACTGCCGTGGACGCTTTGGCTTGTCCAGGCGCCATTGAACCTCCAGCGGAATTTGGGTTCGCGCCTTCGATTGCTGAAACCGACGATAACCCGGCGGCACCCCACTTCATGTCACCTCCGCCGTCATCATCGCCGTTATTATCCATGTTCTCGTCGTCGTCGTCGTTATCATCTTCGACGATTAAACCAGCGGCTTTCGCAGCTTGGCGTTTTTCCTTCTTCAACGCGTCGGCTTCGGATTGATCAAATTTAAATCCAGACCCACCGAAACCGGAACCGTTTGCCATAACTTCGTTATTCTTTCGTTTATTCCCGAACGCTTCTGCGAGCGCTAATACATCTTGTGGCACTGGTTGCTTTGCTTCACGCATAGCTTTCACGAGATCTGGCGCGAAACGTTCCTCGTCTCGTGAAATGAACGTCACTGCGGTACCTTTCTCTCCTGCTCTTCCTGTTCGCCCGACTCGGTGAACGTAATCCTCCAAGTGGTTCGGGCAATCGAAATTTATGACGAGTTTTACATCTTTAACGTCCAAACCTCTCGCTGCGACTGAAGTAGCGACTAAGACGTTACATACGTCCGTTTTAAAATCAACAATCGTACATTCCCGATCGGCTTGCTCTTTCCCGCCGTGCAAAGAGAGACACGGATAACCAGACTTTAACAAATCTCGGAATATCGTATCGCACTTATCTTGCGAAGCTACGAAAATAATCACTTTTCCTTGTTCGTAATACTCCCCTAACAATTCGAGCATGCGAATGAATCGATCTTCTTCTTCCCTTAATTCGACGAGCTGCGTGATATCGGAATTCACCACTGAACGGCCCCCTACTTGAATCTCGATTGGATTTTCCAGCGCCGCTCGAGCGATATTCTCCATCGCGCGCGGAAACGTCGCGGAAAACATAACCGTTTGACGATCCGGGCGCGTGTTTGCTAATATTCTCGTTATTTGCGGTTCAAAGCCCATATCAAACATTCTATCGGCTTCGTCCAAAACGAAGTAAGTGATGCGTCGTAAATTTGTGATTTTTCCAGCCCCGGTCGTGAGAATATCAATCATTCTTCCGGGCGTACACGCGACTGCTTCGCACCCACGCTTCAAATCGGTGATTTGTGATTGAACACCAGATCCACCGTACACGGACAAGCATCGGACACCAACCGTTTTACCAAACTTTCGACACTCTTTACCGATTTGCGTCACCAATTCTCTCGTCGGTCCGACAATCATTGCAATCGGACCGTCACCGTTTTTAATCTCCGGTTGATCTTTAATGTGTCGTAACATCGGTAGTATATAAGCTAGTGTCTTACCAGAGCCAGTTTTAGCGACGGCGATGCAATCGCGACCGCTCATTATGATCGGTAAAGCTTGCGCTTGAATCGGCATGGGGTTCTCGAAACCCGAACGCCGAATGAGTTCCATGATTTTATTCGACAACCCAGCTTGATTCCACGATTTAATCGGTTTTGGTACTTTTTTACCGCGACACGATATCCCGTCGAGTTTCGTTCGAAGCTTTTTGACTTCTTCTTTTGTCATTTTAGACATTTCGTATGCTTCGATGTAGAAATTTTTCCGAAACGGAGGGTAGTCAATGTCCGAGTGCACCACTGCTCCGAGTTTATCTGCTTTGGATAACTTTGCTTTTTGCTTGGCCGCCCACTCGTCGTCCGAATCGCTTTCGTACATGGTGAGTTCTTCTTTATCGTCCTCGTCTTTGCCACCTCCGTCAGTTGTCGTCGCAGTTGCTCCTTCTCCATTATTGTCTCCACCACCCGCGTCAGTCGTCTTCTTCTTCGTCCTCGTCTTCTTCTTCTTCGCGTCCTCGTCCTCGTCGGGTTCACCTTCCGAATCTTCGTCGAAGAATCCTCGGACGATGTATTCTGCTTTCACTTTGATTTTACTTTTCGTGTTTTTGATGGCTTGTTCAGATGCCGGCGCTCTCGTTTTCACGTCGACGATGGATTTCTTCTTTTGTAGCTGGACGACGGTATTTCCTTTCTTCTTCTTCTCGCCGTTATCATCGACATCCATGGCATCTCCGTCCTTCTCGACGAGAACTCTCGCCGCCCTCTTCGCTGCTCTCATAAACTCCGCCTCTAACGCTTTTTCTTCCTCTTCTTTCTCTTTCTTCAACTTTGACGCTTCGTCTTCCTCCTCGGCTAACTGTTTCGCTTTCTCCTCCGCTTTCGCTCTCTCTTCGTTCATCGCTTCGTCGTTCAAATTCATAAACGCTTCCAGAGGATCATCTTCATCGTCCTCGTCGGCATCTTTCTTCGTGTTTTTGTTGTTCTCATCCTCGTTGTCCTCATCGTCGTTGAGGAAATTCGGCGGTTTCCTTTTCCTCATCGCCGCGTTCGCGTCTTCGTCCTCGTCCTCGTCGTCAAACATCCCATCGTCGTCCATCATCACCGTTTTCCGTTCAAACCTCTTCTTGCCAACCACCGCTTGCAAAGCCGCCGCTTTAATCTCGTTCATTTTCTTCTTCTTCTCTTGCGCTTCTCGCCACTCTTGAAGCTTTCGTTTCCTCTGTTGTATTATCAAGTCGTCTTTGCTGTTGTTAGTATTAGTATTCTTTGCTGCCGTTGTTGTTGGTGGTTCTTCCTTCTTCTTCTTCTTCTTCTTCTCTTCTTCGATTTCTTTTTCTTTTTCTTCCTCTTCTTCTGTATCATCATCTCTCTCTTCTGGACTTTCTCCGCCGTCCGACCGCAGTCCTCCTCTCGCTTTGCCTCTTCCTTTCACGCGTTTCTTATTCTTGTTGTTGTTGTTCGTTGGCGATGATGATTCTGGAATTGGTGACATTTCTTTCCTCTTTCTCGTCGTTTTCTTTCCTTCTTCAACAATTTCTACCGCCGAATCCGCCGCCGAAAAAGCAGCATCAGGAGTCCTCTCTCGACCGCTGCTTCTGCCACGCCTTTGATGATTCGGTGGAGGCGAAGGAGAAGGAGGCATTTTTATCTTATTCTTTATTTGTGAATTGTGTGCAACAAATTTTCATCTCTTTTGTCATCATTTTTTTGTCTTTTCTTCTTCTTCTTTTGACTTCTCTTTTTTTTGCTTCTTTTGCTTCTTTTGCAGCAGAAAGAGCAAATTCACCAAAGAATTTCTTCCTCAAAAAAAAAATTCTTCAAAATTTCATCAGAGACACACACGCAACGCTCTTCTAGAGAAGAAGAAGAAGTTTAATAAGAAGAAGTTCAAGAAGAGAGAAGAAGAAGAATATGTTTCGATTTGGAGGAGGAGGAAACAATCGATCGTCTTTGTTCGAAGCGCAATACAGAGCCTACCCGGTCTCGTTCATCGACCGCGCCGAGTTGGACAAAGGGGACAAAATCATCTTACCACCGAGCGCGTTAGACAGATTGTCGCAACTCGGAGACTTGGATTTCCCGATGTTGTTCAACGTTGAAAACGTCAAGGAGAAAGCAAAAACGCACTGTGGGGTTTTAGAATTCATCGCCGATGAAGGCGTGTGTTATCTTCCGTACTGGATGATGCAAAACTTACGACTGATAGAAGGGGACGTTCTGAGAGTGAAAAACGCGCGGTTACCGAAAGGGACGTTCGTGAAGCTGCAACCGCAAACGAGCGATTTTCTGAACATTAGCAACCCGAAGGCGGTGTTGGAAACGTGTTTGAGAAATTACACGTGCTTAACCGTGAACGATACGTTTATGATTGAATACAACAATAAGAGATATTTTATCGACGTGATTGAGGCGAAGCCGGCGGACGGGGTGTGCGTGGTGGAGACGGATTGCGAGGTGGATTTCGCGGCGCCGTTGGATTACGTGGAACCGGATTATAGTAGTAAGGGAGGAGGTTTAGGAGGAGGAGGAGGTGGTGGTGGTGGTGGTGCAACGACGACGACGACGACAACGACGAAGAAAAGAGGAGATGAAGAAGAGGAGAGTTTTATGGACGTGGATGAGAACGGAGTGGTGGATTTGACCGGCGGAAGTGCATCGACGCGAGCGAAAGACGATAAAAAAGAAGAAAAGAAAGATGAAAAAGAAGAAGAGAACAACGAAAATACGTTTTTAGCGTTCGCGGGGAGCGGGAACCGATTGGACGGGAAAGCGCCTAAAGTTGGGGAATCGCAACCGGTAAAAGTAGAGCTTCCGACAACCTCTTTACGAGTGACGAAAGAGTGGCAGAAACTGCGCGAAGGCGGCGTTTTAGGCGACGCCGAAGGCGCCAACGACGAAAAGAAGAAGAGTTTATCCGAAGCAGAAAGAGCGGAACGAAAAGCGGCTGGGAAAGTCATGTTTGGCGGCGGCGCGCGAGTAGCAGCGATGGCGAGGAAGAAACAAAAAGAGTCCGAGAAGAAGAGCGTAGACGCTGCCGACGATAAAAATGGGACGACCGAGAAGGACGGCTTTAGCGCCTTCAAAGGCGGCGGCAACAAGCTGAGATAAAACGCGAGCGTAATAACATACGCGTTTCAATTATATTTTAGCACCTCTCAATGGAGTATACATAGAAATACAAACAATTAAACAATCATCAATGCTCTCTCTCTTTTCCTTTCTGTTTTTTTACATCAACACCTTCTTCGCGTACGATCGAATGCTCCTCCTCTTCTCCACCGCTTTAAACGTCTCCGGACTCGGCGCGACTTCTTCATCGTACATGGTATCGATAATTTCCTCCGCTCTCTCAAAATCGTTCGTATTCGCGCAGCATTGCAATAAAACGTTGTACGTCACCGCAGTTCGCGTGATCCCGTACTCGTTTGTCATCCGCGCGCATAAACTCGTCGCTTTCTGCCACAAGGGCATATTCTCTCTCCCAATGGTCAAATACCCTTTCACGAGCTCGACGACGGCGATTTCATCCGGCGTGCACACGCCGCCTTCAAACACTTGTTCGAACACTTTTTCCGCCATGTCTAAATCCCGACCGGCGATGCACGCCGCGATGCACGTGGACGCCGCGCGCGCGTCCGGTTCGATCCCATGGTCTCTCCCTAAAGACACGAGCAAATCGACGGCGGATGACGGCGCTTTTCTCTTGACGCAATCGCGGAGTTTTTTAGTCACGTCTCTTAAGATCTGATCAGAACTCGTCGTCTCAGAAGAAGAAGACGATGAAGAGCACTCAGTGTTTTGTCTTCTACTGTTACTACTTCTTTGAATACGAGCGCCTCTTCTCGACGACGACGAAGAAGACGAAGTGAAACTGTTGGACTCGTTTCTTTGTAACTGCCGCCACACCGCCACTGAATTCAATTTACTCATTGTCGCAGACATGATGACGACCCCGACAAAAGCGAAAAAGATACTACTTTTATGTACTGGTTTAGCGCGTGAACTGTGAACTTTTGCGATGCGCTTCTTCTCCTTCTTCTTCTCCTTCTTCTTCTTCTTTTATGTCGAGGAAAGGAGTGCTTTTTAAAGCAATTAAAGTTGTGTTTTGTGCGGATAATGTACGAGTAACTTTTAGTAGTAAAATTACACTTTTGTTGGGTGGCATGTGGATGTGAGATGTCTTTTTCAAGAGTTTCTCTTCATCTCTTATATAAATAGTATTTTACATAGCGCCGGCGGATTGAAACAACTGCCTCTCCGGCGGGTACATGTAACTCCAGAAGTTACACTTACTCCCTCCGGCGGATTGCAGCGACTCGATGTCTACGCCTCGTTTGGGATACGAGTTTCTTTTTGCCTCGGCGTTTTTATCGCCGGCGACGACGCCGGTCATGTTTTCGATGTTCAGCAGCGTTTCCGCCTCGTCTTGGGAGAGGAAGTTGAGCACTTCCGTGGCGACTTGAGAAACTGGTTTGTTCGTTTCCAGCGCGGTTTTTGCGACGAGGGTGGCTTTTTTGTACCCGATTTTAGGCAACAACGCGGTCACGATGCCGATGGAGTTGTTCACGTGGCTCGCGCAGACGTCTTCGTTCGCGGTGATACCATCGATGCACTTTTCGCGCAAGACTTTTAAACCGTTGGTCATGGAGTCTAACGAGTTTAATAAGTTGTACACGATCAAAGGTTCAAACGCGTTAAGTTGCAACTGCGCGTGTTCGGAAGCCATGGATATCGCGGCATCCGCGCCTATGACTTGAAAGCACACTTGATTCATCACCTCGGGGATGACGGGATTGATTTTCCCCGGCATAATGGAAGACCCAGGCGCGACGGCGGGTAAATCAATCTCGTTGAAACCACATCTCGGACCAGAGCTCAACAAACGCAAATCGTTGCATATTTTTGACGTTTTCAAAGCGATTCTTCTCAAAATGCTCGAAAACAACAAAAACGAAGAGGTGGAACTCGACGCCTCGACGAAATCTTTCGCGCTCGTGAATGGTAATTTTGTCAACTCTTTCAAAGCGTCGATCGATTCTTTGGAAAACTCTTTGTGCGCGGTAATGGAGGTACCAATCGCGGTGCCTCCTAAATTGCATTCATACAACGCGTTGACGTTCTTCATTAAATACGCCAAGTCGGATTCGAGAGAATTGGCAAAGGAGTTAAACTCTTGACCCAACGTCATCGGCACGGCATCCTGTAACTGGGTTCTTCCCATCTTGACGATGTATTTAAACTCGTCGCCTTTTTTGCGGAAAGACTGAATCAACAGTTTCAATTCGCAAACCATTTTTTCGTGGTGTAAACCAACCGCGAGTTTGGCGGCAGTAGGATAGGCGTCGTTCGTCGATTGGCACAAGTTAACGTGATCGTTCGGATGGACGATTTCGTACGATCCGATTGGTTTGTTCAAACTCAAGTTAGCCAAATTCGCGATGATTTCGTTCGCAGCCATGTTTGTGGATGTGCCAGCGCCGCCTTGGATGACATCGACGATGAAGTCTCCGTGAAATTCGTTTGAATCCAACAAACTATCGCACGCGATGGAAATCGCCTCAAAAATTTCTTTCGAGATTAATCCAACCTTAAAGTTAGCCGTCGCGGCTGCTTTCTTGACGAACGCTAAAGCGCGAATAAACTCCGGAAAGTGGCTCAGTTTCACTCCGGTGATTGGATAATTGTCCACTGCCCTTTGGGTGGCAATACCGTACAAAGCGCTTTTTGGAATGGTATCCAGCTCGCCAAGCAAATCGGATTCCGAGCGCGTCTTCTCGTTTCTTCCCGCCGCCACTAAAATCTTCGTCGCATCGTCGCATTCTTTTTTCGTAGCAACCCCGGAGGAGAACGAGGAAGAGCGACAGATGTATTCTGGCACGTTTCCAACGACGCACTTTTTTCCCGCCTTTTCGTTCTTCTTTTGTTTCGTCGTAAACGTCGTATAATTCTGTGCACCTGTTGTCGGTTCACTTTTAGTCGAAGCCGCGTTTTTGACGTTGTTCTTGTTGTTCTTGTTGTTCTTGTTGTTGTTGTAACGATGATGATTGAACAGTTCTTCTAACTCGAGTTTCAAATCGTCGTTCATCATCCATTGATGAACGTGCTTTTCTTCTTCTTCTTCGATTTCCGCGTTGAGTTCGCGCGTCGCGGCAGAAGAAGAAGAGTTTTTTGCCATGAAGGCACTCCATTGGCCTCGTCGTTCTTTTTCCATGATGAATTCCGAAGAGGAAAACGTACGAGACGATGATGATGATGGTGAAGAAATAGAAGAAGACCAAGAAGATAAAGGAAGATGAGGACGACGATTACCCAAAATCCTCCCAGTCAACGCCGCTGCTTCTGCTGCGACTCGACGACGGAACATCTCTTTGTCTTCTTCTCGTTGTGCTTTTGCGTTCTTGTTTTTTTTTTATTCTGACGAGGACACTTGCAAAGCTTTGGTGTTCAAGGTGCGCAAAGAAAGAAGGCAAGAAGCGCGAAAGATGGTTTCAGAGAGAGATGTATGCTTTTTCCTTTTTCCCCTCTGCTCTCTCTTGGTGTGGGTGTTGGCAAAAAAAGAAAAAATCATTTTCAACACACACTGCAAGGCGCGAAGATCGCCGCGCTTGAACACGCGCAAGAACACAAAAATCCAAACATCATCATCTTTTGATGATGATCAGCATCGGTGGTACCGGTCACACTATAACCACCACCCGAAATCGCGCGTCCGTTTGTATTATCCACTCTGTATATAACACTCGTTGTTTGACTTTTTTGTGTGTTGTGATCAGACCAAATTCATCGTTAGAAGAAGAAGACAAAGAAGAGAAAAAAATATCTTGACGTGGCGCTTTGACCAGAAGGCACGCAGATGCTTTTTTGTGGCTCCTCGCGACTTGTGTCGGTTGAATTCGAAGAAAAAGAAAAACATTTCTTCATTAGAATTCACACAAACGCACGCGCGCTCTCACATACACACGCACACGTAAATACTCGCTCTTTTGCGAACACCTGGATAACGATGATGTCTTCATCCTTGTCTGCCTCGCAGCATGTATTTGTACAACACCAACAAAAATATTCTTCTTTGTCTTCGAGGAAAAATTCATCTTCTTCTTTGACGACGACGCGTCGACACCAAAAACTCCCTGGCGTAATCACGAGTTCAAAAGTTTCGTCTTCGCAGAGCGATGTCATCACGAACAACGCGGTGCAAATCCCAACGAAACCAACCGGAGAACCGAAAGTGGTGTACATTTTCAACTCCAAAACCTGCGATGGCGGAGCTGAATTGAAAGACATTCTCGGGAACAAGTGCGTATCTTTTTCTTTTACATCCTCAACGCGATTACGAGAGAGTTGGTTAGGCCGCGAGTGCCCATAATCGAACGCACAGAGGGACACGTTTTTTTTCATTTTTTGAGGGGAAAAGAAATATGAGCCCATTCAAAGAAAACAATACTATGCACCAAAAACAAACCAATTTTTTTATAGACTACTCTTCTTCTTGGTCTTCTTCTTCTTTCGCAAACGATCGATGACGAATACAACGTGACATTTACTAACCACCGTTTATTATTATTATTATTACTTGAAAACAGAGGCGCTTTGTTGGCGGAGATGATGAAACTGGGCGTTCCCGTGCCGCCGGGATTTACCATTCCGGCGTCCATGTGCGAGACGTACGAATCGTGCCGAGTTGAAGGCACGGACGCGGTGGAAGATATTTGGGAAGACGTCGAGTTTGCCATTTCTGAAACCGAAAAAGAGTTGGGGAAGAAGTTTGGCGGCGAAGGCGACGCCGAACCGCTTTTGTTCTCGGTGAGATCCGGCGCCGCCGTGTCCATGCCGGGGATGTTGGAAACCGTTTTGAACATTGGTTTGAACAAATCGGTCTGTGAAAAGATTGCCGCGGCGAACGGTGGTGCGAACAAGAGGTTCGCGTACGACGCGTACAGACGTTTGTTGGATATGTTTGGTTCGGTCGTTTTCGAGATGGACAGAAGTCAATTCGAAATGGAACTCGAACGCGTCAAGGAGAAGAAAGGCGTCGAGAAGGATACCGAGTTGTCCGCGGAGGATTTGATGGAAGTGTGCGATGCGTACGAGCAAGTGTATTTGAAGGTTGACCCGAACAGACCGTTCCCGTCGGACCCAACGATGCAATTGAAACTCGCCATCGAAGCAGTCTTTGAGTCTTGGAACAAGCCAAGAGCCAAGGCGTACCGGGAGATCGCCGGCTTGAGCTCCTTGGGCGGCACCGCCGTCAACGTCCAATCCATGGTCTTTGGTAACCTTGGTGAAACTTCCGGTACTGGCGTGTGCTTTACGCGCAGACCGGATACTGGCGAGAAGATCATCTTTGGTGAATATCTCATCAACGCGCAAGGAGAAGACGTCGTCGCGGGTATTCGAACGCCGGAACCGATTTCCACGCTGTTTGAAAAAATGCCGGTCGTCGCGCAGAGTTTGCAAGACACGCTCGATAAGCTCGAGATGCACTTCAAGAACATGCAAGACATCGAGTTTACCATTGATTCTGGCAAGTTGTTCATCTTGCAAACGAGAAACGGCAAGCGCAACGGCGTTGCCGCCATCAACGTCGCCGTCGATATGTACGAAGAAGGCTTGATCACGAAAGCAGAAGCGATCGAAATGGTCGAATTGGATCACTTGAACCAATTGATCCACCCGGCATTCAAAGAGACCGAGGAAGAGTACGAGGACGCGAAAATCTCTACCGGTTTAGCCGCCAGTCCCGGGGCAGCCGTCGGCCGCGTCGCGTTTTCCTCCGAAGACGTCTTGGCGATGAAGAAAGCGAACCCGAAAGAGGGCGTCATTTTGTGCCGCGTTGAAACTTCTGCCGAAGATGTTTCCGGTATGCACGCCTCAAATGGTTTCTTGACGCAAAACGGTGGCATGACGTCGCACGCCGCCGTCGTCGCTCGTGGATGGGGCTTGCCGTGCGTTTCTGGCGTCGCGACCATGCGAGTGGACGAGGCGAAGAAAGAAGCGTATTTCTACAGCAGCGAAAGCATTTCGCCCGCGAACTTGATCGCCACCGTGAAATCCGGCGATTGGATTTCGCTGGATGGTGGTGAAGGGTTCGTCATCAACAGAAAAGTTGAAATGAACGCCGCTGGTGAGGGCGTGTACGAACAACACCCGAAGATGGTCAAGTTCATGAGTTGGGTAGAAGAAGCGAAGAGTTTGGGCGTGTACGCAAACGCCGATACCGCGGCGGAATTGAAGCTTGCCATGTATTTTGGCGCGCAAGGCATCGGATTGTGCCGCACGGAGCACATGCTCTTGGCGAGCGCGGAACGCGTCTCCATCTCTCGATCGATGATTTTGGCCAAGGATGACGCATCGAGAGTTGAAATCTTGGACAAGAAGATGGGCCCGATGCTCAAAGACGATTTCCAAGCTTTGTTCGAGCAAGCTGGTAACTTGCCGGTTACCATCCGTTTGTTGGACCCGCCTTTGCACGAATTTTTGCCGAC
>Ga0209090_10002156_pt1 | contig 12500 bp, 10 predicted proteins | sample ArcticOcean_MG_C_9_FD_187432 | JGI IMG/M metagenome (GOLD analysis project Ga0209090, IMG submission 187432) | Marine microbial communities from western Arctic Ocean - ArcticOcean_MG_CB2_152 (SPAdes) (version 2) | ecosystem: Environmental > Aquatic > Marine > Oceanic | place: Arctic Ocean... | reverse complement strand
CGATGAATCTAATTTTTCGTCCTCTACCTCTTCTTCTTCTTCCTCCTCCTCGGTGCCGTCGTCTATCGGGTCGTAGTCTCTCACTTGCTTCTTCGACGCCAACTTCGCCAACCTTTTTTCGAACGACTTTTGTTCAGTCTCGTTCTCGAAAGATTCCTTCGGTGTTTCAACCGGTCCGTCTGGCGGATACTCATCGCCGAGCTTCTCTTTCGCCTCTTTCAAACTCTCCTCTGAGGGTGGTTCAATTATCGTATTCAATTCCCTCAACTGGTATAGATACAGCGGTCGCAACAACGATTTCGCTTCAAATTTCGTCCTTCTGCACGCGTGCCAGTGATTTTTCACCGCGTTTTCCGGTCTCCCAGGCACAACCTTTGCTAGTGCGGCCCATCTCGTCCCTAACACGCGATGAACTTGGACCATCATGTACTCTTCCTCCACGGTCCATTCACCTCTTTTGATGCTCGGCGCGAGGTGATTAATATACCGATCGCGACACTGTTTCCCTTTGCGATCCACCATAAGTTGTGAGAGAAACGACCATTTCTTCGACCCGAATCGCTCGACCAAAGCGCATAAGCGCTCATCTTCGTCCGCCGTCCACGTTTGGTGCCTAGAATTACCTACTCCGGCTGCGAGCGAATCTTCTCTCGCTTGAACTCTCAACTCTTGGACGGTCAAGCCGGTAACGTCCTTCGCCGGCCTGCCTTTCCTCTTTCCGTTTTTCGTCAAGCCGTTCTCGTCCACATCCGTGTACTTTCGTTGCCTTTTCAAGCCTCGTTTTGTAAAGACGGCCAAGCTCACATCCTCTTCTTCATTTAAGCCTCCTTCTGACGTCGTTGCCGCCGACGTGGTGCCGCCGTTCTCGCCGCCCGTATTATTATCGGTCGTCGTCGTTGTCGTGGCAGCACTCGCGATTAAAACGGGAAAGGGGAGTTTCGGAACGACGGACTCCTCCGCAGCAGCCCCCCCTTTTGACGACGGCGGCGACGAAGTCGGTGGTTTCGTCGGAACTTCTTTTTCGCCGACTACGATTGCGTCCACGGGCTCTGCAATCTCCTCTGTCGTCGTCGTCGTCGTCGTCATCGTCTTCCCTTCTTCGCCCGTTAAAGTCGTTGTTTCTCTCGAACCCCGCAAAAAAAGCTGATCTTCTTCTGGAGGCGGTGGACTCTTCTTCTCCTCCTTCGCGTCATCAACCGTATCCGCCAGCCGCGTTTCCTCCTCCTCCTCTTCTCCCGCGTCTTTTTCGGTATTCGTATTATTACTCTTCGTAGTAGTATTCGTCGCATTCTCTCCAGACGGCGGCGTCCCCGCGTTTACGCGTCGCGCGAAATACGGTTCCATTTTGTGTGACTTTATTTATAAACGACGCCCCGACGAGAGACGAATAAGATACGAGAGACGAATACTGCGACTTTTGCTGCTCTGTTGTCACGGCGTTGTCTTCTTCGCGATATCTTCTCCTCGGCGATGATGATATTTCTTTTTCTCTTTTTCTCTTTCTCTGCTCTTTTTTCGCCAGAGCGTCTTTTTCTCAAATTTTGAGCAAAAAAAACCTCCTTGACCACCAAAACCCCGCCCTTTAAAACAGACCACGAAAGCGGCGAAAGAGATTTGAAGATGTGATTGATCTCTCTCTTAAAAAGGACTGACTCTCTTTTACTTCGCACTCTGACGAGCCTCTCTCGAATGTCTCCCTTTTTTGCGCCCCTTCGTCGTTGTTCTCGTTTCGTTGTGAGCTCGTCGCGCGAAGTCTCCGATCGAACGAATGAATGAATGATTTCAAAGCGTCTTTTTCTCTGATCTTCTTCTCTGATCCGAAGATGTGTTCGTCTAAAACGCCTCTCAGTTTTCTGACACGAATGAATCTCTTTCTCTTTAACTCTCTCAAAAAGTCTTCTTATTAAAACGCTTCGAAACGCGAGACAGACACCAACAAAAAGAGCCTCTCTCTCTCTGGAACGGTTCTTCGTTCGCTTTTGTTGTTGTTGTTGTTGTTGTTCTTTTTGCGCGCGTGTTTTAAGCGCGAGAATTTTCGCGTTCAAGATTTGAGAAAATTTTCTCTTTTTTTTTGGTGCAAAAAACAGCCGGTTGGTCTGAAAAAAGACCGATGATTCGAGGGCTTTCGTTGCCGGTCGCAAAAAGGTATTACGGATAACGAGAGAGTGTTGTGATCTCTCTCTCTCTCTCTCTCTCTCTCTCCAGAAAGAGAGAGAGAAAGAGAGCAAAAAGAGCGAGGAGGAACACGACGCGCTGCGAATAATACTCGCGAGGAGAAAGAAAAGCTTTGGTCGAGTATACGTCGCGCGTCAAAAGCTTTAGCGGTAAAAAGAGGTGGGGGCAAAATGTTCCACCAAAATGAGATGCGAGAATTCTCAAAAACCCAACACACAACACGAGAGAGAAAAAAAAAGAGAGAAAAAAGGAGAGAGCAAACGAAAGCAAAAGAGTACTTTTGAGAGGAAAAAAATGTTAGTATTAGTATTGTAGACGCTAAGGAGGAGGAGGAGGAGCGTCGGTCATCTCCCGATCATCATCTCCTCCTTTTTGTTCTTCTTCTTCTTTCGCCTCCTCCACCGCTTTTTCGCGTTTGTCTTCTACTTCCGGTTGTTTTTCTTCTTCTTCTTTGTCTTCTGCTTTTGCCGCTACCGGCGTAGTTTCGGTTTCCATTTCAGTTCCTCCACTACCACCATCACCGTCTCCGCCTTCCTCTCCTCCTCCACCGTCCATCATCTCGTTGATCTTCTTCTCGACTTCTCTCTCCACTTCCTCCAACAGCCGTTGCACCTCCTCTTTGCTCACCTCGTCGTCTTCGGCAACCGCGGGTAAATACGTCGCTCTTTTCCTCGTTTCGTTTTCTTTCTTATCTAAAGTAGGATCATCTCTATAGTTTTCTTTCGGCGCAATCATCGTAAACCGAGGTCCTTGAATGTTCAACTCCGGTCTCGCCGCTTCGCGATTCACGATGACGTACAAGGAAGCGAGCTCCCAAAAGAGAGACTCCACGTCTACCTTGTCCGAGTTGACGTTCTCGACGCATTGCTTTTGAATGTGGAGCATGCGATCGAGCTTTTGCTTCAACGGTTTTTCCGGAAATACCTGTTAATTTTGTTGTTATCGAAAGCGTGTGTTTAAGACGTTTTGCGAGGAGAAGAATTTAGAGAGAGAGAGAGAGAATAAGAAAATGTCAGCGAGCGCGCTACTTGCGTTCCTCTTGCACACGAGTTACACCCAAAAGCATCCGGATCTCCAATCAAACAAGAAACCTGCGTATCGCTCTTAAAGTCGTACCTTTGAATTATCCGTGAGCCACAGTTCCAACCCGAGCGCGAGATCGTACACGCTTCCAATTTCAAAAGCTTCATCATCCTCTGTATCTCTTTTTTCTTTCAACTGTTTCAAGGTTTCTCGCATCGCGTTTCTTTGCGCTTCCAACTGCGCTTTTGTCGGTCCTCCTGTTCCTGTTGGCTGTTGTTTCGTCGCTTTCGTTTTCCGTTCCGTGCCGTCTTTGTTCAGTTTCGGTGGTGCCATTTTTATTAGTATTAGTGTTAGTATCTCTGTCTGCAATCGTTATCGTCGTCGTTTATATTCGATTGATAAACGCGCGTTTTTATGCCGCTCTTTGGGGAAAAAATTCAAAATCTCTTCATTGTTGTTCACGCGCGATTTGTTCACCAAACTCTACTCGTTGGGATACCACAGAATAATACTGATGCCCTCCAAAAGAAGAAGCGATAAGTTGTTGGTGTCGTTGGACGACGAGGATAATAAGACGACGAATAAGACCAACAACATCTCTAAGAAGGCGAAGATGATGATGATTTCGCAAAGGGATGGAGGAGGAAACGGAGGAGGTATGAACGCTAAAACAACGGAGAGCAATGTCAACGCTTTGACCACGGACGCTTTAAACGCGTCCTGCTTTACCCTCCGGAAAGCCCGGAATAAAAAAACGAGAGAAAAAGCGTTAACCTTGTCCGCGCAGAAGAGTTTCCGGAAAGTTGGTTTAGACGAGGACACGAGTTCCGTGGAAGAGAGGAAACAGGCTATGGGCGAGTGCTGGAGGAAAATCAACCGGAAGTTTGAAAACGTTTTAAGAGAAGCAAACTTAGAAGCGTTCTCGAAAATCCGCGAGTACGTGGAAGAGACGTTTCGGAAACGCTTGGAGGATTCGGAAACGTTCGGGATGATGAACGATTCAGACGACGAGGATTCAGACGACGACGACGAGGACGAGGACGACGGCAACATGAACAACATTATTCGACGAAACAAAGAAGATGATAAGAAGAATAAAGGTAGAAGAAGAAGTAGGTTACCGCCTCACTTTGCGGAATCTCTGCCGACGGGTTTAGTCCTAGCCGGAGGCGTAAACGCGGACGATCACGAGGAGACGTTTGCGTCGCTGGCAAAATTTTTAGCCAAGAGCGATTTTCACTGCGCGTTGTTGCAATCGAAAGACGTCAAGACGAGGAAGAGCGGGTTTGGCGGTGGTATTGGTGGCGGTGGGATGAACAACTCGAGCGGTGGGTCGACGACGTTCGCGTCGTCGGCGGCGTCGAGAGGGATTTTAGGGGATTGCGTGTCGCTCGTGGCGAGACAGTTAGAGAGTAGAAACGCGGCGCCGGGCGGCGTTTCCTTGGAGGATTTTTTGAATCCGAGGGAACATCATCTCGGCGGCGGAGGTTCGACGCAAATGGCGGCGAGTAGTGGTGGTAGTGGAGTAAAAACAGTTAGGCACATAGCGAGGTGGTACGAGTCCACTTTAGTCGGCGGCCCGGAGCAGCAGCAGCAGCAGCAGGAGCATAACAATAACAACAACAACAACAACAACGAAACAACAAACGAGAACAATAACAACGCCAACGGCATGAACACGAGAGATAAAAACTCTGACAAACCGTCGTACAGTTTACGTCGCGAACGCGTGGAAACGCTGCCAAAAATTCTCGGTCGCCCGCGTCCGGTGGTCGTTTTAGTCTCGGACGTCGAAGGCTTTCAAGGGTCGTCCGCTTTGAGCGATTTACTCGCCTCTTTCTCCTCCTTCCACCGCGACGTGCCGTTTATCTTATTGTTGGGTATTGCCACCAACACGAGCGCTTTGCAGCGGTCGATACCGTCCGAAACCGCTTCCAAACTGCGACCGAAAGTCTTCAAACTCTTTGCGCCAACTGACGCCTCGCGAGAAATTCGAGAAAAAATCTTCCTCGATCCAACCTTGTACCCGGCTTTAGGTAACGACGCGTTGACGTACTTGCACACGAGATTCATGGAGCACGATTTCTCGTTGACCACCATGCGGAGGTCGGTAAAAGTTTTATACTTGAAGCACTTCGCCACGGAGCGGTTGTCCTACGTGAACAAGATTTTGAACGAGAGAGACTACAGCGCGGATACGACGAAGCAGTCGAATGGAGAAGGACCAAGAGAGACCCGCGAATTACTGCGTGAAAGCGAAAAATTGTATTCCAATGGTAGCGAAGAGGCGTTGAAGTGGTACTTGGAACGGTTTTGCGGGTTGATATTGAGCAGAAAAGATCAAAAGAGCGTCGAGATGTTGAAAGAACTGTTCTTAAACTCCGCTCGAGGGCACGGCGAGGAAGAAGGAAAAGAAGAAGAAGAAGAAGAAGATGAAAAAGAAGAAGAACAAGAGAAGGAAGATAAAGGCGGCGGTAAAGGCAAAACGAACGATGATATCTTCAACGCGTTCACGGAAAATATGTTACAGGTTGGAGAAAATCGAAAGAAATTCGCGATTGGTCTGGACGTTTTATCGTTGATTTCGAGACGCGTCGGGTACCAGCGGTGGTCGAGAACGGCGGATGTTTTATTAGACTGCGCGTTTCCGAGTTTTTTCTTCGTTTCAAAGAAGAAGCAGCAGCAGAAGAACAGAGCGATGACGGCGGCGAATGCGCGCGAACACCAACAACAGGAACAACAAGAACAACAAGAAAAATCGACGAGGACGAAAAAAGCGTTTGTGACTGAAGGCGAGAAGATTCTTCGGCTTTTATCTTCCAGAGTGGAACGCGCGGTGAGAGCAGCGGTGAGCGATGGAAAGAATAATAACGAGATGACGACGGCAGCGCCGATGGTGGCGACGGCAACATTATCATCTGCTATAACAACGCTATCGTTGAAGGATTTATGCCGCGACTGCGCGAAAGTGTGCGAGGGACACGAGGAAATACGCGCCAACGAAGGCGCTCAATTTTCGAAGCTCTTAGCGCGTTTGGAGAAAGAAGAGACGACAACGACGACGACATCATCATCATTAACACCGGTGCAAACTTTCGAGCAAACTGTTCGCTCGGTAGTCAAAAACTACGCGAGTAAACCTCCAGAATCATCACCGGGCAAGAAAATATTCTGCGTCACCTCCGCCGACGCCGCTCGAGAAACCTTTTCGGCGGCACCGAGAATGGCTCTCGAAACTGCCTTATCCAACCCATCCGAAGCGTTGGAGTGTCAGTGCTGTCCGAAATCGGGAGAGATTTCCGCCTCCTTACCGGACCCGTGTTTATGTTACAAATTGTTGGAAAATTTTGGCGGCGAAAGCGCCAACGCGTTTGAGCTCTTTCGTCGGTTCATCATCGAGCACCGAGACACGAGCGACGAGGAGTTGGGACTGTTGTTGAAAGAAGACCATGACAAGATGAAGAAAAAAAAGAGGACGAAACGAGGAGAGAAGGAAGAAGAAGAGGATGAAGCACCTCCTCCCCCTCCGACAAACAATAATTCTAAGAAAAAGCAGAAACACACGTTCGGTTTGGACAAGCGTAAAGTCTGGGCGTTGCAAGCGCGTTTCACGCGAGCCTGCTCAGAATTGGAATTTTTAGGCATGGCCAGCGCGAGACGGCACAAGAAAGTGGAGTTTTTAGTCCGAACGGCGTTCCCGTTAGACTTTGCGAGTAAATAATAATTGTAATAAGAGATCTTATCAATCAGAGAGTATCGTGGTTGGTGAAGATATTCACCAGAGTTTTTGTTTGTTTTCGTTATTCCGCTTTATGCGAGAATATTAAACCTCGGATTTAATATTCTTGGGACACGGAGCCAGACTTCTTGCCCTTCTTCGGCAACAAGACCGAGTGGATGTTCGGTAAGACCCCACCGGCGGCGATCGTGACCGTACCTAACAACTTGGACAATTCCTCGTCGTTTCGGATGGCCAACTGGATGTGTCTCGGTACGATTCTGGACTTTTTGTTGTCTCTGGAAGCGTTCCCGGCGAGTTCGAGAACTTCCGCCGCTAAGTATTCCAACACCGCGGCTAAGTAGACCGGGGCACCGGCGCCGACGCGGGTGGCGAATTTGCCAACCTTGAGGTATCTGTTTATGATAGAAAGAGAGAGTTTAAAGGTCAGCGCTTGTAATTTAATTCAAAATCTTATTCGAGGAACGGACGCATTTCCAAAATGCATCATCCATATCGCGCTCTCGTCATCATCGAATGTAATAAAATGTAAACGATATAACAAAACGTACCTCGCGATACGGCCAACCGGGAATTGGAGGCCAGCCTTCGCGGATCGCGAGACGGCTTTCTTGGAGGATTTTCCTTTACCACGTCCAGACATTGTGTATGTGTTTGTTTTACAATGAGGAACGGGATGGAGTTTTTGTGTTTTTTAGGGGGAAACGGAAAAAAGAGTGTGCATCTTTCGAACCCCAATTTGGAGGCAAATCCAGTATTCTTAGTCTCGAGTCACCAATACTCTCTTAAAAGGTATTAAAAGCTGTCCGTTGGTTCGGAACAATAATTCTAATCACATGCGACACTTTTTGCGGCAATTGATCGCGCATAAAAGAATCTGTGCGCCTTCAGATTCTGTTTTTTTTCATTAAAACAGGCTCTATTTAGGGTTAAGTAGAAAAATTTGGCTCGAAATTTTAAATTCAGTGAACTCGTCTCGACCATTCCCCTCCAAGACGCCATTATTATAACACATACATACACACCAATAAACAAAAATGGCCGGCAAGAAACCAGCGAAGAAGACCGTCAAAGGCGGCGCCAAGAAGTCCTCGAAAAAGAAGGTCGAAACCTACAAGATTTACATCTATAAAGTTTTGAAGCAAGTCCATCCGGACACCGGGATTTCCAGCAAAGCGATGGGCATCATGAATTCATTCATCAACGACATCTTCGAAAAGATCGCGACGGAAGCCGCGAAGTTGGCGAGATATAACAAGAAACCGACGGTGACGAGCAGAGAAATCCAAACGTCCGTGAGATTGATCTTGCCGGGTGAATTGGCCAAGCACGCGGTGTCGGAGGGGACCAAGGCGGTGACGAAGTTTACTTCCGCGTAAGTTGAATTTAATTCAACGGACAAACAAAACAAAAAACAAAACAAAAAGAGATTGCTTGCGCGTACTTCCGAACGACTCAAACTCGTTCCGAAGAACTGCTCATCGTGTGCGACTGAAAACAAAACCAACAAAACTATTAAAATCATTATTCTGATGATGATGGTCTGATTGCGTGTACTTCCGAACGTTCGTTCCGAAGCGCTGCTATATACGACTGAAAACAAAACAAAACGGAGATTCATATTTCCATCTCAAAATCAAGCATAAGTATATCATCGTTACTAAATCTACGCATCCCCCTTGAAGTCATCATCTGGTGTTGTTGTTGTTGTTATTATTGCCGTCATTGCCGCCGTCGCTTTTGGCGGGCTCTACTAAAAGCTTTTCGTCGCCGACGCGTGACTCAGCAGGTGACTCAGCTTAATATTGACCTTTGGGAAATCTTCATAAAATCTCGCAAACTCCTGCGCATATATATATACTAAATACATAAAGTCCCGTTCCAAAGTCGAGTCAAAATGATGAAGAACAACAACAGATTCTTTTTCTTCTGCGCAGTGCTCTCGTTTATGAACGCGATGTTCGTGTCCGCGGCGGATCAAGTGATCACTTGGAAAAAAGAAGCGCAAGAGGTCGATCTGTACAGCGACGAAGCTTTAACAATTCAATGGACTGGGACGCACGACGTGTGGCTCCACGACGCCGCCGGATGCACCGGCGGTGCCTCTCAAAAAGCACAGGAAGCAGACTCAAACTGGTCCGCCATGGCCGGCAATTTGGCCGTGGGAACGCATTACTTCAGTTGCAGAGTTGGAAACCACTGCGAAGAAAACATGACGTTGAAGGTGACCAGCTACGCCGGGTCGAGACCGGCCACCTCCTCCGCGAAAAAAAGCACTCCATTCGCAACAGGGTTCGCAGTATTCGCAGCCATTTCCGCGCTCTTCTGTTAACGTGTTATAATCGAACACATCGAGCGCGCGCTCCGCACACCGCTCGCGACTAAAGGAGCGAAGACTTTGTAAACGAACGCGTTCGGAAAGAAAGGACAACAAAGATACTCGCGACGATGCAGAAATACCACCCGTGCGCGTGTAATATATGTATAACTCTCTGCATCGTGTACTACTACTCGTGATACTTCTCATCGTCTCAAAGCGCCCGTTGTCGTCATCGTCTGTAGCGTTTCGTCGCTTCGTCTTCCTTATTCATAGTCTGCCGCTTCAAAGTCTGCTTTTAAGGGAAAATTGAACAAAAAACCTCTTCATTTAAACACCACTCGCGCATCATCCTCGTCGCGGAAAGAGGACAAAGAGGACGCGAGACGACCATGAAATCGATACTCGCGTTCGCGTTGGGTGCAGTCGCGGGTATCTTTGGGTTCCAGAAGCACCAAGAAGGCGTCGTTGGAAAGAAATTCAATGCAAAGAGCACCCGCAACGCGGTGATTGAAATCACGAAAGAGGACGATTTAGACGCGGAAACCAAAGCTGCCGAGACGACAAAAACGCCAAAAGAGGAAGAGAGAGAGGAAAAGAAGCGAACGAAAGTTCTCGGTGTAATTCCCGCCCGATACGCCTCGACGCGGTTCCCCGGGAAGCCGCTCGTTATGATTGCCGGGAAACCGATGATCGTTCGAACGTATCTCCAAGCGAAGAAAGCGTCGCAGTTGGACGCTCTGGTCGTCGCCACGGACGACGAACGCATTCGAGACGCGATCGTGAAAGCCGGCGGGGACGTGGTCATGACGGACGAGTCGATACCGAATGGGACGGAGCGGTGCGCGCAAGCCGCGGAGAGAACCGCGGGGGAGTACGATATCGTCGTCAACATCCAAGGCGACGAACCGTTGATCGAACCGGAGATTATCGATGAAGTCGTTTTGGCGCTGAAGAACGCGCCGAAAGATTGCGTGTATTCGACGCCGGTGACGCTGTTGAAACACGAGGAAGTTTTAATGCAAGGGAGAGTGAAGTGCATTACCGACGTCAACGGGTACGCGATTTACTTCTCCAGAGGTATGCTCCCGAACAACAAGAAAGGCGAGGTGGATAAGTCGTTCGAGTATTGGTTACATTTAGGTTTGCAGTGTTACGATAGAGAGTTTTTGAAACTGTTCCCGAAAATGCCGGCGACGCCGATGCAAATGCAAGAAGATTTGGAGCAATTGAAGGTGATTGAGAACGGGTATAAGATTAAAGTTATTCGCGTGAATCACTGCGCGCACGGCGTGGACGAGCCGGAAGACGTCGCCTCCATCGAGAAGATCATCGCCGAAGATCCGAGCTTAGATTAACGTAATAATAATACTATGGTTTTAAGACTACTAATAAATATGATATGATATCATCGCACGTTTACATACGTATTTTCGGCTACTCCTATTAAACTATTAAACTATTACAGTTAGTACTATTCTAGAACTATTCTTATTTCAAACTGATGGATTGCAGTCGAATCCCCATCGGGCGTTGCTCCTGGATCGCTTGGTCTAATCCACCTAAACCGAAATAAAATTTGCTGTAAGTGATCAACAACCGCGTCCCGCCTTCTCGAAACGCCTCAATCGCGGTTGGATAGTGACTTCTTACCAGCGGCGATTGCGACTCGTCTTCCAATCTCGCGATCCTTCGCCACGTCGCGCCGCCGTCGCCGGAAACTGCAACGTCGAGAAACGTCCGCGCGTGCCGTTTCTGACCTTTCAGTTTTCCGTGGGCGTTTAAAACCATCGCTAAGGCGCTCGAGTGCAATCGAGTTAAAACGATTTTCGAATCTGGGTTTGGTATCGCCGTCGATTCCGCCGGCGTCCACGTGATGCCTTCGTCGTACGAAGCCGAGGCATACAAAACGCCAATTTTCGTTCTGAATAGCATCAAAACTGACCCATCGTCTCGTTCGCTCAACGTGTTTTCAATCAACCACGTCCTGGGGTGGTCCAACTTCCCGTACGCTTTCCACGTCTTACCGTTATCTCTCGACCGCAAGACGCCGGCGTTGCCCTTCGTTAACAACAAGTTCGAACACGGCGGCGCGTCGTGCGGTTCTCGCCAATACGGGAGCAACCACACTCCAGAACGCAACACAATCATGGGATTGGCGATGACTTTCGGAATTGGCCCGACGCCTTTGCCGACATCGCCTTGCCTGAAAATCTTTTTCGGCGGCGCCCATCGAACCGATTTCAACCACTCGTAATTTTCAAACGTCGGCACTTTCAACGACGTCATCATGATGTCACCTCCCGGTAATTGCCTGTCGTTTTGTACGCCAGATGGGTTAAAATCCCCTTCCTGAGGTGTCATTCGAATGCATTCTCGACTTTCGCTGTAAAATAAGAAAATCTCGTTGTTGTCTTCGTCCACGTGCAGCACCGGCGACCACTGCGCGTTGCCGTTTTCGATGGCGGGGATTTTAAATTCCGGACCCCACTTCTCGCCGGTTGAGGATTTCGAAAACGCGTGGTAGATTCTTTGCGTCAGAGAACCTTCGTTGTCTTCCGCGCCTTGCCACGCGACGACAAATCGAGCGTTGGGTGAGTCCACCGATCCGAGTCGCGCGATGGTGGCCATGTGTTTGTATTTTAAAGTGTTGTTCGCGATGGGGGAGATCCACGCTTTGTGCGTGGGACGTTTTAGTCGCGGCCCTCGAACGCCTAAATCGGACGCTAACTCATTATTATTATTACTGTTATCATTATCTCCTCCGCCGTTGTTGTTATTATTATTATTATTATTATTATTATTACCGCCATTCGCGGCGAACGCTCTCGCGAACGACCGTCTCGCGAATTTTCCTTCCACGCTAATCGTCGCTCCGGCATAGTCGACCAGTCTCGCTTGCACCGGTTGCCAACTCGCGTGACCGAAAACATCTCTGCGTTCTCCATAAAAGGCTCTCTCTTTCGTTTGTTTCGGAACGTACGTATATATCGCTTTTTCTGCCGTCATCGCCACGGTCGAAGAAGAACTCGCATTCGCCAAAGCCGCTATACCGCTCGCGTCTGACGTCGAGCTCGTCTGCGACTCCGGCGCCAACGGCGCGTCCACATCTTCAACACCTGCGCCGTAACTATCCACATCTTTCGCGAACGGGTCGTATTCAAACTGTTGTTGTTTGTCTTTCGAATTTGATGACATTAAATACTGTTTCGTCATAAAACTCCTCCCTCTCTTTCCTCCTCCGAG
>Ga0209090_10002153_pt1 | contig 12506 bp, 6 predicted proteins | sample ArcticOcean_MG_C_9_FD_187432 | JGI IMG/M metagenome (GOLD analysis project Ga0209090, IMG submission 187432) | Marine microbial communities from western Arctic Ocean - ArcticOcean_MG_CB2_152 (SPAdes) (version 2) | ecosystem: Environmental > Aquatic > Marine > Oceanic | place: Arctic Ocean... | reverse complement strand
TTCCTCATGAAGAATTGAAAGATGCAGTGAATCCACAGACCAGATTAATTGTGGTCATAAATCCAAATAATCCCACTGGAACCTCTGTTTCGCAAGATCAAATTGAGGATTTGCTGAAAACATTCCCTGATGTTCCTGTTCTGGTTGACGAAGCCTATTTCGAATTTACCGAACAAACTTGTGTACCTCTATTAATAAATTATCCAAATTTGATAATTATCCGCACTTTTTCCAAGGCATTGGGTTTGCCAAGTTTGCGTTTGGGCTATGTAATTGCGAGACCAGACTTTATTATTCATCTCAAAAAAATACGTGGACCTTATGATGTGAACCTGGTTGCAGTTTTAGCTGCGCGAGAACAACTGAATCATCCTGAGCAATGGCAAGGAGTTGTAAGACATATAATGGATGAGAGTAAACCTGCACTTGAAAAATATTTTAACGAACAGCAGGTCAAATATTATTTAGGAGCAGCCAATTTTATGTTGGTTGAACCACATAATATTATAAAAGCAACTACATTTTTGAAGGAAAATAAAATACTTGTCCGGATGATGAGTGCACCCATTTCCCACACTTTTCGAATGAGCCTCAGGATGATGCCGGATATGCGTCGTTTTATGGAGGTTTACAGCAGGTTTTTAAACTCTTAAACAAATATAGCTGGAATTGGTGGGAGACTTGCATACTTGCTGATCTAATTAAGTGATCTCATGGGAGGCCACTGTTTCCCAAGGATGGGAAAAATTGCCAGGGACGACAAGCTTTATTCAATGGCCTCCCGTGTATCTGTTTTTGATGCTGATATTCTACTCGGGGAATCAGTCTTTTTCCTCAGCAATCCCTCAAGCTGTTCCAGAAAAAATCCGGACAGACTTTACTATTCTTAAGACTTCAAAAGTTGATTTCAAAAAGAATCAAAAGTTCCCTTTTTTCGTTACTTTTGTATACTCGTGAGTCACTTTTTCTAGTAAAATACTTATATTATTTGTTACGGCTTGTCATTTATACTTAAAAATGAGAACTGTTAGCCAACCGCTTTTGACCTTAAATTTCTACCCTAAACAGTAAAAACCTGCTCGAGAATTTTTAAACTTTTAAGGATTGCATTCATTTCCGGAGGCACATTTTTATAGTCAAGAGTATTTTCAGGAATATAACTCAACGGTGTTTCCTGCTCACAGAGCCAACCAACAAGTTTCTCATGATTGAGTCTGGAAGCATCTTTGACTTGTATTCTTAATCGGTTTTTTTCATGTTCTATTTTCTCAACTCCATGGAGTTGCCCCCAAAGCCTGACTTCTGCATTCCTAAAAATATTCAGCACTGATTCCGGGAGTATCCCAAAACGATCCTCAACACCGTTACGGAATTCCCACAGCTCTTCCTTTGTCGGCAACGTACCCAACGCTTTGTAGAGCGAAAGGCGGTGACTGGAACTGTGAATATAGGATTCTGGAATGGATTGTTCAATATGATCCAATCTGACCTGAATATCTTCCGGAGCCAAACCTGATTCGGTTTGCAGAAGTTTTTTAACAGCCCTGTCCACCATTTGAGTGTAAAGTTCGAGCCCAACACTTGCGATTTGTCCGGATTGCTCTGAGCCCAGTAAGTTTCCTGCTCCCCGGATTTCCAAATCCCTTGATGCAACTTTAAATCCTGCTCCAAGATCATTGAGATCCTGCAGTACCTGTAAACGTTCATGTGCTACTCCGCTTAGTATTTTTTCTGCAGGAACAAGCAGATACGCATAGGCCTGCACATCGCTTCTACCTACTCTTCCACGCAATTGATAGAGCTGGGACAATCCAAAATTTTGTGCGTTATTTATGATGATCGTGTTGGCTCTCGGGATATCAAGTCCGGACTCGATGATTGTAGTTGAGAGCAGTACGTCAAAGCGGCCTTCAATATAATCAAGCATTACTTTTTCCAGATTTTGTTCTCTCATTTGTCCATGTGCAATTGCAATCCGGATGTTGGGAAGAATACTTTCCAGGTAACGTCCATATTCATAAATCGTTTCAACGCGGTTATGTACAACAAAAACTTGTCCCCCCCGACGAATTTCCCGGCTGACTGATTCCTGAATAATATAATCATTCATCGGCAGCAACCTGGTTCGTATCGCCCTGCGGTCTGCGGGAGGTGTGTTAACCAAACTCAAATCACGAATCCCCATCAGGGACATGTGAAGCGTACGTGGAATTGGAGTTGCCGAAAGGGTAAGTACATCAACTGCTGCTCTGAAACGTTTTATTTTTTCCTTGTGTTTTACTCCAAAGCGCTGCTCCTCATCCACAACCAGCAAACCCAAATCATTGAACTTTACATCTGTCGAAAGCAGGCGGTGCGTACCAATAATAATATCAATTTTTCCTTCAAGGAGACGTTTAAGAATATTCTTTTGTTCTGTATCGGTCCTGAAGCGGCTGATGACCTCAATGATGAATGGTGTATCTTCAAAGCGTTTGACGAACGTTTCGTAATGTTGCTGAGCCAGAATTGTAGTTGGTACCAGGATAGCGACTTGTTTTTCCTGTTGTGCAGCTTTGAATGCACCACGCATGGCAATTTCAGTTTTTCCAAAACCTACATCGCCACAGACAAGTCGGTCCATTGGCAATTTTGTTTCCATGTCCTCCTTGACAGACCTTATTACTTCCTGTTGATCAGGAGTCTCCTCAAAAGGAAAGCGTAGTTCAAATTCACGCATTTCATGATCATCCTGAGCAAAGGCAAAACCCTTCTGTGCTTTGCGTTCAGCATAAATCTGGGCAAGTTCTTCTGCAATGTCATCTACTGCACGTGCTACTTTTGTACGGGTTTTTTTCCATGCTTTTTCTCCAAGTTTGCTAAGTTTTGGAGCAGTTCCGTCTGCATTGACATACTTCTGTACCAAGTGAAATTTAGCAACAGGCACATAAACTTTTTCTTCACGGGCATAGATGAGCTGCATAAATTCGTTGTTTGAACCTCCTGCAGTAATTTTCTGCAAACCGTGGTAACGCCCAATTCCGTAATCTAAATGAACGACATGATCACCCTCCCGCAAATCATCTAAATTTCCTGTTACCTGCTGAACTTGCGAGCGCTGCAACCGTCTACTTCGTTTTTTTTCGCCAAAAACCTCTTCTTGAGTCAGTAAAATAAATTGTGTTTGGCCATCTGCATCAAGTCTCCGAAAACCGGAAGAAACATTTCCACATAAAATCGGGATCTTCTCTTGTAATCTTTCAACAGTGTTGCTTTCCAGCCACTTTGGCCAAGGACAGTCTTTCGCAATTTGTTGCTTTCCCGCAACAATACTTTCCACACCTAAATCTTCCAGCAACTGCTGAAAATGTTCTGCATGTGTTTGGTTTTTTGCGCTTAAAATAATTGGAATCCCTGACTTACTCCAGTCCTGAAGTAGCTGTACCATATGTCCAGCAGCAGAAGTTGCATTTGAATGTTCAAATCCAGTACGAAGGGACTGATTGTCAGAAAATTGAAGTTGATAAATGGTACGCTCTGATTTTTTGCCCGGGACTTTTGATTTTAAATAAACTTGTGTGGATTCTTTGAGACGACTCTCCAGTTCCCTGTGTGTCAAAAATAATGATTCCGGAGACAGAGTGAGCTTATTTTGCTGTTTACTGAGTTCGTATTCCATAAATACTTCCTGATAAAAATGCTCTGCCCGCTCCGTTATATGATTTTCTTCATTAACCACCAGCAAATATTCTGCAGGAAAATAGTCAAAAAGTGTTTCCAGTTTTGGATAGAAAAGCGGAGAGAGAGATTCAATTCCGGGGAAGCTCTCACATTTCTGCAGACTTTCCTTCAATCGACGTAAGACTTCCGGAGTGCATTCTTTCCGATATGACGGCAGTGTTTGTCGTGCAAAATAAATAGTCTCCTGGTTGAAAAGTATTTCACTGCCGGGAAGGATTTTTAGCGAAGTCAATTCCACTTCAGCTGTACGCTGTGTTTGAATCTCAAATGGTTTAATGTACAAAAGGTCTGAATTTTCAGAAAACTCCATCCTCACGGGTTTTTCCTGATTCAGCGGAAAAACGTCCATTATATCTCCATGTGCACTGAATTCTCCCTGATCTTCAACAACATCCACTTGAATGTATCCGGAATTTAACAATTGTTGCCGGAGTTCCTGCTTTCCACCAACAAAATCGGTGCTCAGAGAAAGAGTGTTTTTTTGGAAAGCGACACGGGGTAGAAAGCGCTGCATCATCCCGTTTGGAGTTGTGATAAGGACTCGTACCTCTGAGTTTAGTAATGCATCAAGTGTTTGAAAACGCTGTGCGACCAGACCTTTGTGTGGAGAAAAATTATCGAAAGGGAGCACATCCCAGAACGGGAAAAAGTGTACACCTTCTTTTCCAAAAAAATAGTAGAGGTCGTTGAGCAGGACTTCTGCAACATCAAAAGACTCACAAACAACAACCAGGGGCATTATTTTTTCTGGAGGCTGTTCAGGTATTTGGCTGAGCATGGAAACTACCAGCGCTTTGCTTGATCCTGAAAGTCCCTGTAATTCAACAACCGCAGAGTCTGTTTTTATTTTCTCTAGAATTTTTTGGAGTATTGCAGGCATGTCATGGGAAAGAACAAAGACAGGGAACAAAGATCAGGTATGACTGAGAATCTCGAGAATTACGACGTAAACAACAGGATACTCGACATCTTCTTTTATGACTCGGACAATTTCGTAAGACACATTATCAATAATAAATTGCTCTTCCTCTACAAGAAGCTCTTCTTCAAAATCCATTTGAATGCAATCTTGTTCTCCCAACAAGCCATGAATGTTAACAATGACGGTGGAGGGATTTTCGTCAATCATTTGTTCTGTTCTAGAAGATTCTGAAAGTTCTCTGTGAAAATGGGACTGATTTGAGTTTTGTTATTTTATAGCAGGAGCAGCACACTTTATGTCACAAATTAACTAACTGGATCACGATCTGTTTTGTCTAATTACTTTTTCAACCAAGGCAGTTTGTTTCATGAATTAAATAAGCTCATTGAAACTTAGAATAAGTTGAGACTCGAATCAAGTTTTAATTCCTAAATTCACAAATAATCTGTTTATAGTTTTCAGTTTTGTTTATCTAAAATTACAACTTTTTACAAGTGTATGACTACATGATTTACAAGTCAATGCCTGAACATTTTATAAAATCTATGTCCGATTATTTTCTCTAAAGCTTGAATTCTAAGCATTAGGTTGTCATAATCTAATTACTTTTAATTTGCTTTTCCTCTAAAAAAGGAGGCACGAACTGGAACAAAAATAATAAATGAGCGAATCTGCAAAAACCCCAATTTTCAATTTGTCAGAAAAAAGGAGTATTTACAGTTTGAGCGGGGTCCTTTTTTTCAGGATGTTCAGTCTTTTTCTGTTGTTACCGGTTTTTAGTGTACTTGCAATGGATTTGGAAGGTGCAACTCCTTTTCTGATTGGAGTAGCATTTGGTGCATATGGATTGACACAGGGACTTCTTCAATTGCCATTTGGAATGTGGAGTGACAGAGCAGGACGTAAACTGGTGATTGTGATTGGTTTGGGATTGTTTATTGCCGGCAATTTGCTTGGGGCTTTTGTGGATTCTATACATTGGATGATTGTGGCCCGTTTTCTTCAAGGCACCGGTGCAATCAGTTCAACTGTATTTGCTTTGATTGCAGATTTAACACGTCCGGAAGTGCGTACACGGGCAAACGCGGCGTTAGGTGCGAGCGTCGGAATTGCCTTTGCTCTTGCTTTTGGGGTAGCCCCTTTTTTTGGTGAGTGGCTGGGATTGAATGGTATGTTTTTGATGATTGCGGCTCTTTCGTTGGCGAGTTTGGTTTTGGTACTGACGACTGTCCCAAATCCTGAGACAATAAAACTGCTTCCGCAAAAAGTCTCTTTTTGGAACATGGCAAAGATGGTTTGGAAGGTACCGGCTTTGCGTACAATCAGCTGGGGAGGTTTTGTTTGTGGTGCTGGTCTGTCATCTACATTTTTGCTGATACCAATGATTTTGGTCCAGCACGGTTTTGAACGGGCTGAGATGTGGAAAATATACTTGCCGATGATGCTGGCAGGTGCGGTGGCCATGGTACTGGCAGCAATTTTTGCAGAGGTAAAGAACCGTTTCCGTGAAGTGATGCTTTTTGGAATTGTGCTCCTACTAACATCACTGGTTTTCATGGGTCTTGGACAGGAGCAGAACCGACTGATATGGTTTGTAGTTGCACTTTATTTCTTTTTTATGGGCTTTAATGTTTTTGAACCAATTTTCCCTTCTCTCGTCACTCGCAGTTCAACTTCAGAAACTAAAGGTACTGCGATGGGAGTATATAATTTCGCACAATTTATCGGTCATTTTGTTGGTGCAACAGTTGCAGGAGCGCTCTATGTCAATAATTATTTAATCTTCCTTTTGCTGCTTGCTGTGGCCGAAATTTGGTTTTTATATTTGACACTTTCATTTAAAAATCCTGAGAAGAAAATTATGACAAAATGAAGTCCTGTAAAAATAAATTAAGCCATCAGGATATTAGGCTGAAGAATTGCTTAAAAACTACAGGCTTAAACTGCTAATACATGAACCTTTTAACTCAAAACAAATAAAATGTCAGTACAACTTAAACCTGTGATCGTTCCATTACTTCCGATGAGGGAAGAGATTGTCTTTCCCGGATCAACGGTTCCGTTTTTTGTCGGGCGCGAAGCTTCTATGGATGCATTGGAAAGAGCCCTTGCGGGAGATAGAGCAATTTTTGTCGTTACTCAGCGAGATTCTTCAGTTGAAAATCCGGACGAAAACGATTTGTATAAATTTGGAGTTTTGGGTCTGGTACTTCAAGTAATGCGTCTTCCAAACGGTACTGTAAAGGCGCTCTTTGAGGGTAGCCGAAGGGGGAAATTGCTGGCTACTAAATTAGAAGAAAAAGAGTATCTGGCTCAGGTTCAGCCTGTAGATGAGAATGCTTTTGATGTTGACCTGGAAAAGTTGAAGAAACAAGCAGAAATGGTGCGTGAATTGTTTAAAAACCACGTGGATCAGCGCAAAATTAAGTTGAGTAAAGAAATTTTAGACTCTTTGGATCAGGTCGATTTCCTGCAGGTGAGTGACAAAGTATCTTCACTGCTGGAAATTCCAGGTGATAAAAAACAGCAACTTCTAGAGACGTTGAATCCTGAAACTCGTCTGCAGCAGGTTCTGGATATTTTGAAAGATGAAATGAAAATCGTACAGCTTGAAGATAAATTAAAGAAAGAGGCAACGGATCAGATAAGTGATACCAAGAAAGAGGATTTCCTTCAAGATCAGTTACGCAACATCCAAAAAGAACTTGGACAGATGGATGATCCTAAGGCTGAAATGGATGTTTTGGACAAACAGATCATTGATGCAAAAATGCCGGAAGAAGTGGAAAGTGAAGCGAAGAAAGAATTGAAAAAATTACGGATGATGTCGCCAATGTCCTCTGAAGCTAATGTTGTACGTAATTATTTGGAGTGGTTGGTCTCTATGCCATGGCAGATTCGGACCGAAGACAACTTTGATCTTAAACAGGCTGAGAAGATTCTTGATGAAGATCATTTTGGATTGGAAAAAGTTAAAGAACGCATTATTGAATATTTGGCTGTTGCTTCACTCAAAGGAAAATTGAAAGGACCTATTCTTTGCCTGACCGGACCTCCGGGAGTTGGAAAGACTTCCCTGGCCAAATCGGTAGCCCGTGCACTGGGACGTAATTTTGTACGCATCAGTCTGGGAGGTGTTAGAGATGAAGCTGAAATACGTGGTCATCGCCGCACCTATATTGGCGCCATGCCGGGAAAAATCATTCAGTCAATCAAAAAAGCCAAAAGCACTAATCCTGTTTTGCTTATTGATGAAATTGATAAGTTATATCAAAGCAATATCAGCGATCCATCTGCAGCCATGCTTGAGGTGCTCGATCCGGAACAAAACAACACCTTCGTTGATCACTATTTGGATGTTGAGTACAGTTTGGCAGATGTTCTATTTATCTGTACGGCAAACAGTATTCAAAATATTACTGGTCCACTGCTGGACCGAATGGAGGTTATCCACTTATCTGGATACACAGAATTGGAAAAACAACATATTGCCACTCAGTTTCTGACTCCACGTCAGCGTAAATTTCATGGTTTGGATGAAAAACAATTGCGTTTCCGGAAATCTGCTATTGAGGAAATTACTCAGGGTTATACAAGAGAAGCAGGTGTACGTAATTTGGAAAGGGAAATCGGTAAAGTTTGTAGAAAAATAGTTACACGTCTGGTACGAACCAAAGAAAATAAAATTACTATAGTGACACCAAAATTAGTGCACGACTTGTTGGGGGTCCCTCAATTTCATCACGATCAGCGGGAAGAAAAAAACGAGGTTGGAGTGTCGATTGGACTTGGAGTTACCTCAATGGGAGGCGAATTGCTCCTCATCGAAGTTGGTTTAATGACCGGTTCAGGGAAAGTCGTTTTGACTGGTTCTCTGGGAGATGTGATGCAGGAATCTGCCAAAGCAGCCTTTTCATATGTTCGCAGTAATGCTGAATATTTGGGTATTGATCCAGAAATATTTTCAAAAACAGATTTGCATGTTCATCTGCCGGAAGGTGCAACTCCCAAGGATGGTCCTTCTGCAGGACTTCCCCTGATGATGGCCATTATCAGCAGCTTTACCAAAATATCTGTACGTTATGACGTGGCGATGACTGGTGAAATTACATTACGCGGTCATGTTACGGAAATTGGTGGTTTGAAAGAAAAACTTATTGCTGCCAAACGGGGACTCATTGAAACAGTTCTTATTCCGGAAGAAAACGAAAAAGATCTTGTGGAAATTCCGGATGAAATCAAGAAAGGTTTGAAAATTAAAGCAGTTAAAAATGTCAAAGAATCTTTGGGTTTGGCTTTAGAAGCTCATCCAAATTTTGTGAAAGATCAACAAAAAATTGTTCCAGATATTTCATGGAATGATACAGCAGAGGTACAGCATCCTGCCTGAATTTAAACCACATAAAATCTCCAGTATATAATTTATAGCATAACTTACTGATATATTAAATGGAAAAAACAGACATCAATTCTGATCTTTTTAAAATAAGACATTCTCTGGCACATGTTTTGGCTCAGGCAGTGTTGGAAATCCGTCCTGACGCAAAACTCGGATTTGGTCCTCCGATTGATTCCGGATTTTATTACGATTTTGATTTGACTGAACCATTGAGTACTGAAGACTTGCCGATGCTAGAAAAGCGTATGCGTCAAATTATTAAGAAAGGACAGGTTTTTGAGCGCGAAGAACTGGGTCATGAAGAAATGGTGGAACGGTTAGACAAAGATAATCAGGGTTACAAAATTGAACAGGTTGAAGATCTTTCTGCACAAAATGAGATTCTCAGTCTTTATCGTAACGGACCGTTTTGGGATTTGTGCGAGGGACCCCATGTGGATTCCACGCGTGATATCCCAAAGAATTGTTTTTCCCTTGATTCATTGGCAGGTGCCTATTGGAAAGGTTCTGAAGAAAACAACATGATGCAAAGGGTTTATGGACTGGCCTTTGAGACAGGAGATGAACTCAAGGAATTTAAAGAAAAGCGTCAACTTGCTATGGAGCGGGATCACAGAAAATTAAACATCAAACAACATTATTATGCCATCAGTGAAGAAGTAGGAAAAGGGTTACCATTGTGGCTGCCAAACGGAACTGTGATTAGAGAAGAATTAGAAAAATTGGCCAAGGAAAAAGAATTTCTGGCAGGATACAAACGGGTTTCCACACCACACATCACCAGAGAAGAATTATTCCATACTTCTGGACATTTACCGTTTTATGAAGACAGTATGTTTCCACCTATGGAAATGGATGGAGAGCGTTTGTTTCTAAAACCAATGAACTGCCCCCACCATCACATGATCTACAAAGCAGAGCCGAGAAGTTATCGTGATTTACCTTTACGCTTGGCAGAATATGGCACTTGTTATCGCTACGAACAATCCGGTGAACTGGCCGGATTATTGAGGGTTCGCGGCATGACCATGAATGATGCCCATATTTACTGTTCTCCTGAACAGGCTAAAGAAGAATTACTCAATGTTTTGAATCTCCATACTCAATACTATGAACTATTTGGATTGAAAGATTTCTGGATGCGCCTTTCCTTAGCAGAAAAAGACACGGAGAAATTTGTAGATGAACCAGAACTCTGGCAAAAAGCTGAAACACTTATTACGGAAGTCATGGAGGAAGTTGGAGTTCCCTATGAAGCAGTGCGAGGGGAAGCCGCATTTTATGGGCCAAAAATTGATTTTCAAGTAACCAATGTAATTGGCAGGGAAGAAACTGCATCAACAAATCAACTTGATTTGGTGATGGGAAAGCGCTTTGGTTTGACTTACATTGCAAGTGACAATCAGGAGCACACACCGATAATTATTCATCGTGCACCTCTGGGAACGCATGAACGATTTGTCGCTTTTTTAATCGAACATTATGGAGGAGCATTCCCAACCTGGCTGGCTCCTCTGCAGGTGCGGGTGATTCCTGTGGCATCGGCCTTCAATGAATATGCACATGGTTTGAATGACAGTTTGTTTAGTTCGTTTGTGCGTACAGAATTGGATGATTCTCACGATTCATTTAGTAAAAAAATCAGATCTGCTGCTGTTGCTAAAATTCCGAATATTTTGATTGTGGGAGAAAACGAACAAGCAGGACAAACAGTAACCTGGCAGCGTTACGGAAGTAAGGATCGCAAGACCTTGGCATTTGATGCTTTTATAGAGCTTTTGCAGGAAGAAATTCTGAAGCGCCAAGACTGGCGTACTGATGATCAATAAAAAATGTTTAAAAACTGAATTCAATAGATAATGGCAGAAGAAGAAACTGAAGTAACAGTTGATGAAGATGTACCGGAAAATTTTGCTGCACTGATTGCCAGAGATCTGATGGTGATCTTTCAGAAGCAAATGGATCTTGATACTGCATCTGTCGAAGCTGCTGCTTATATTTGGAAAAATGCTGGAACCACGGGTAAAGTTAGTTATTTTATTGATGCTACGGAAATGTGGCTGGAAACTCAGTCAGCAGGAGAAAAATATGCAGCCTTATGCTGGTTGGCAATTGCCAACCAAAGTGCCAACAATGAAGATTATGATACATTCCTTCACATGATGATTAATTCAATTGTAAAGGGCTATTATAATCTTGAAAAGCCAGATATTGAATACAAGGGGAAAAAATACTCAACTTATACATCAATTGTCAGCAACATATTCATCAATATGGTAGGACTTAATCCTACTAATGGAGAAATTGCTTCTAATATATTTTCTATTTTCATTCGTAATGAAATGGATTTGTCAGCAAAATCTACGGCTGAGGAAAAAGACACCGGCAGCAGTATTATTCCCACAGATATGCAGGATCTGTATGATGATGTAATATCTTATATTAGTGATCGGGGGATATTTAAACCAAGTCCTATGTCTGGAACAGAAGAAAACCCTAATGAACATATCCAAGATTTATGTGAAAGATTGCGTTCAAACCGTCGATTTATAATGCAGGAAGTGATTAATGAACGAGCACTTGAAAAAAGAAAACAGATTGAACTGGATTTGAAAAACCAGCTTGCTTCCGCGGAGGAAATCGTCATGGTTGATCCAAAATTTACTGATGGATTGTCACTATTTGTTAAGGAAAAACGTTACAATTTAAAGTACCTTTCTGTTGAAAAAGTCAGAATGACCCTGCAATTGCTTGGTTCGATCACAGGTGCAGTATATTTTTTGCTGGGTTTCATGGGATATTTGGATGTACATTGGGTTGACGGATTTGTGGTTTGCCTGGTTATGCTGGGATTAGTAAGAATATTACTTTCCAGGAAACAGTTAAAATTATTTTATCCTACTGATATTAGTAAGGAACTGGAAGAAAATTCTACTGCGTTCATAAACGTGATGCGAAATATGTCGCAGGAACAGATGGAGCATTTTATGGTGCGTCAAATAAAGTTGGAGCGTAATCAAAAATATTTAACAATGGTTCCTGAATATGTTAAATATCTTTATGCCATTATACCTGACCGGAAAAGCATGATGATTTCTGTTGATGAGCTTTCTGAATTAGTGGAGAACTCAGAAATTGAAGTTGCCAAGCAACTGCGCGGGCAGTAAAAGTTTTGTTAATGAAGCAAAACGATCGAGAAAAGACTGTCGCAACCATGGGTTTGATTTCTCTTTGTCTGAGAGAAATTACCGATACCTTATCCTTTATACAGGCGTTCCCCGAAACGCAATTTATTAATGAAGATCCTTATTGGCAGCAACGTCCACTGGTGGAACGCGGAAGCTGCGTATGCGGCTGCAATTGCGCAATTGCTTAAACAGGCTGGGCATTCTGTTTTCGTGCTTACCAGACCGGACTCGCTCAACTCAAAAAACCTCAGTGAACGAGGGTTACGTCTACTGACGC
>Ga0209090_10002152_pt1 | contig 12508 bp, 8 predicted proteins | sample ArcticOcean_MG_C_9_FD_187432 | JGI IMG/M metagenome (GOLD analysis project Ga0209090, IMG submission 187432) | Marine microbial communities from western Arctic Ocean - ArcticOcean_MG_CB2_152 (SPAdes) (version 2) | ecosystem: Environmental > Aquatic > Marine > Oceanic | place: Arctic Ocean... | reverse complement strand
AACGATACGCCGGTATCGTTCAATAAGTTGTAGTTTTTTAATACTATTTTTTTTTCGTAAATTTAAGAGAGTTCATCATCAAAAGTAAACCTATGGAAACGAAACGTCTTTCTCCTCCTCCTCCTCCTCCTCATAATAATAATAATAATAACAATAATGAGAGCATACTAATAAAGCATGTCGTCTGAATCGTCTTTAAACGTAAAGTCCGTCATCGAATATCACGGCGAGTATTCTAAAACGCGCTGCGGATACTGCAAAAACTCATCATCATCATCTTCGTCGTCGATTTCAACCGGTTTCGTGGCGCATTTCTTAACCGTTTTCGATTACGAAAGATGCATCAACAACGGGTGGAGACGAAGCGGGAGGTGGGTGTACCATCCGACGCCAATCGAGAGCAACTGTTGCGTTCTGTGCACGATTCGATTGAACGTGGAAAGGTTTCAGAAAACGTCGAAACAGAAGAGAGTGGAGAGAAAGTTTGAGAGATATTTAGAGACGGGTTTTGAGCTTTCATCATCATCTTCGTCATCATCAACAATAAAAACGAAAACGATCATCAACAATAAAAACGAAAACGAAGAAGAAGAAGAAGAAAAGGAGCGAGTCTTCTTGAACCAGCGCGTGTTAGATGCCATCGATTCACTCTCTTTTGTTGATTGCGACAAAAAAAATTTACCGGTATTCAAAAACAACGAGAAAAAACTGGTACAGAAAACGACGAACAAAGAAGCGTTGGAAAGAGGATCAAAATATACCTCGTCGGCGTGTTTAATAATCGCAGGAAAACTGAAAAAAGATCGAGAGGAAGTCGTCGCGAAGGTTTTAAGGCGATTGACGGAGGAACAGAATGAAATGAAACACTTCAGAGTGGAAGCGCAAGGCGGCTTTCTCAATTTTTTTCCCTCCTCCTCGGAAGGAAACGATGATGATGGTTTTGAAAAGACGAAAATAAAACCATCGTTGAAAAGAACCATCGTTGAAAAGCCACAGAAGAAAACAACGAGCAAACACACGTTCACCGTCACGGTTGAAAACTCAGAATTTAGACGGGAAGATTTCGAATTATGGCAAAGATACCAGGCAAAAATTCACAACGATCCGCCTCCAAAGTTGAAGAAGAGTTCGTATGTCAATTTTTTATGCGACACGCCGTTAGTTTCAGACGACAAAACGTACGGGTCGAAACATTTTCGATATTTTATCGACGATAAACTCGTAGCCGTCGGCGTTTGCGATGTCTTACCGACCGCCTTGAGCTCGGTATACTTTTATCACGATCCGGATTTAATGAAACTCGAGTTGGGAAAGTTGAGCGCGTTGTACGAAATCGATTTTGTCTCCAAGAATCGCAACACGGCAAAGTATTCCTTGGGTGATTTCAAATACTACTACATGGGTTATTACATCCACGATTGCCAAAAGATGCGTTATAAAGGCGAGTATAAACCGAGCGAGTTAAGATGTCCGACGACTGGGAAGTGGATCAGTTTAGACGATCGAAAAACGCTCGAAAAGTTAGACGCGCATTCCTTCAAGATAGTCAGCGACGTGGACGAGGAAAAAGTTTCGATGAAGGAAGAAAAAGATGAATTTGAAGAATCACTCGGTAACCAAATCGTTGGCGTCATACAAAACGGGCAATACTTAGGTCCCACGCGAATAATGGAGAATGGCGCTCCCATTTATCACCTGTTAAACGCCTCCAACTCGGGGCAGAAAAAATTGCGCATGATAAAACAGTTTCGAAGAGACATCGGAGGCGGCGAGAACGAGTTCGTTTACCTCGTCGATGTCACGTCTTCTCGTTTCTCTTCGTCGGGTAATAGTGAAGACGATGATGATGACGATGATGAAGATGAGTTGCTCGTCGCATCGCCGTCCTCTTCAGATGCAATGAGAGTGTAGAATTTTAGATTTAGTCTTAGTAGCTCTTTGGTGTATGAATGGAAATAAGCTCGCATTCTTTTCATTTAAAACGTGTATATCTTTGCTATTACTAGTACAGCTATCTAAGCGCTTGATTTTGTCGTTGTATTGTTGTTACTGTTACTGCCGTTGCGCAACACGAAGGGGTGACTGTTTTTTTTTCCTTTTCCTTGTCATGGTCGCAGCAAGAATGATCGTGCGCGTGCGAATGACCGTGCGAATGTACTTGTTGCCGCTCCGCCAACAGTTTCTGTTTCTCCTTTTCTTCTTCCGCAAATTTAACGCCAAGTTCGTGTGAAATCTTGTTTCGTCTCGCGTCTTCCTTCTCCGCTTCGCGCAAAATCGACATGCCGTTGAAAATGACAACCAACGCGCTCCCGACGTCCACGACGACGGCTTGCCACAACCCAGCCAAACCGGCAAAAGTCAGGCCTAAAACGACTAATTTTGTCGTCACCGAAAAGAAAATGTTTTGTCGAATCTTCAAGACGCATCTTCTTCCGATATAAATCGTATCCGCGAGACGACTCAAATCGTTCGTCAATAAAGCGACCGGAGCGGTCTCCATCGCTGCCGCGGTTCCGGCAACGCCCATGGCAACGCCAACGTCCGCTGCCGATAACGCCGGCGCGTCGTTTATGCCGTCACCAACCATCGCAATTGTACCACGTCCAGACGTTCGGAAGATTGTTTTTTTTCGCGCCACTAACTCTTTCTCTTGCTTTTGAACCTCCTCAGTAATCCTATTCAGTTTCTCGTTCGGTGTCAGCGAGCTGAACACGTTCGTGCGCACATCGATGCCGACATTTTTGGCGCACATCTCCGCCGCGCCTTTGTTATCGCCGGTTAAGATGATCACGTCGATCGATGATTTCTGTAATTTCGCAATCGCATCTTTCGCACTCGGCCTCAACGAATCTTCTGCTTTCAAAATACCGCCAAGTTTGCCGTTGATGCCAACCCAAACCACCGTCGCGCCAATTTCTGTTTCCCATCGAATAGCCGTCTCATACAACTTCAAATCAGACAATGTCCACAGTTTCTTTTCGGCCAATTTTTCGTTCCCGAGTTCAACTAAAACGTTATCGACCATCGCTCGCACGCCGACGCCGTCGATTTGCTCGTAATCAGTCACCACACACTGTCTCGCCGCGACGCGAACAGCCGCACCAGCGTTCTTTTGAATCGCAAACGCCAACGGGTGCGACGATTTCGACTCCACCGCACACACCCAGCGTAGTAGCGCGCCAACGCCCAACGCCGGACGTGGTGTGCTCGCGTCTTCACTCGGCGGCGTTGCTAGTTTTACTTCCGTCATTTCAAATGTCCCCGTGGTCAAAGTGCCCGTTTTGTCGATATACATCGTTTTCAACTGTCCCAATCTTTCCAAGAATTGTGAACCTTTCACCACGACGCCGCGTTTTGCGCACACGGTTAAGCCGCACACGGAAACGACCGGTGTGGACAACACGAGCGCACACGGACACGCGATTACTAATAAAACGCACGCGGTATACAACGACTCTTTCGCGTTATCTGTGGAAATCAAAACCGGTATGACGCCGTAAAGTAACGCGGCTAATATGACGATTGGAGTGTACCATTTCGCGAACGTTTCAATCATTCGTTCGGCTGAGGAGCGCATGGACTGCGCTTCCTCGACTAACCGAATGAGCCTCGAATACGCCGAGTCTACGGATACCGATGTCACGCGGACGTCGATAGATCCTTTTTGGTTCACGGTGCCACCAAAGACCTGCGAATCGACGGTTTTCGATACCGGTTTTGATTCCCCAGTCAACGCGCTCTCGTCGATAGCAGTCGAGCCATCGACAACGATACCATCGAGTGGAACGCGTGCGCCCGGTCGAACGCGAACGATTGCGTCAACATTCATAGATTCAACCGCGACTTTCTGTGTAGTTTGGTCGTCTTTATTGACGAGCTCAGCTTCGTCCACGCGCAAAGCGAGCACGGCGCTCATGGCGTCCGACGTTTTTGCCATAGCGCGAGACTCGAGCCATTCGGACAAGGTGAATAAACTCACCACCGCGGCAGCTTCGAAGAAATCCTGTAGAGCGACAGCACCGGCGATGGCGATTGCCATTAGCGTGTTTATATCAACCACGCGCATTCGCAACGATCCGTACGATTTCAAAAGAATTTCCGGTAATCCAACCACGATGGCGCCTAAAGCAACCCATTTGAAGTGTTCAAAAACGCCTCGATCGTCTTTTATAAAGTGCAACAAACTGACGACAGTAAATAAACACGCCAACAGAATCTTCGGCCCGGGTAAGTTGACCATAATCGCGTGAAATTTTGATGTTGCTCCGCCGTTCTTTTGGTCGTAATAATTCACGTCCGCGACGGATGCGCGTAAATGCGCCGCGTTCAAAGCGTCGACCAATAACTCAACCGGTGCGTACGATTTTGCGTGCTCCACTAAAACCATTTTCGTCGGAACTATGACTTTTACGTCTCTCACGCCGGACATTGAATCTAAAATGTTATGGATCAAAGGCACTTCGCTCGGGCAACAGATACCTTCGACTTTGAATCGCGTTTGCGAGGCGACTTCGTTACCGCCTCGACGCTCGTGCTCGACGAGTTGACGTATATCTACGACGGTATCCTCTTCCTTTTGATTTTCTTCTCTTTCTTCTTCTTCTTCTTTGCTTTCATTTTCTTTTCCGTTCGCTCGCGCGCTACTTCGTTGCAAAGGCACGTAATCGCCTCCACCGAGATTTTGCTCGTGTCCTTTCCTCTGGCGTCGAATCACCGCCTCGATTCGCCCGTGATCCTCGACGTTGCTAAAACGTTTGCCGCTCCCGCCGTGTTGCTCTCGACAGTCGCTCCCGCACATGCCATCCTCTTCGTCGTCTTCGATTTCTTGTCCTCCGTTCCTCTGTCTTCTTCTCTCGTAAAAATGCAACAAGTGGTTCTTGTACAAAAAATCGCGATGGTTGCCGTGCGGGATAGTCTCCGCGTTGATTCGTTTCAAATACGCTTTCGCCTCCTCGACGTCGGCGGGTAAACCCAACGCAATCAGCGGATGCGGCGTGCCGCCGCCAGCGGCGGCGGTAGCAGAGGTATCATCGGTGGTAGAAGATTCAACCGTCTTTGGTGGTTGCTCTCCCGAAAGTCTTCTGTTACCTACTAAAAGTTCATCGTCGTCATCTTCTTCTTTACTCCTCTTCTTCAGATTCTCAAACTCTTCCTCCTCTTTCGTCGTCGTCTTAACCGTCGTCGTCGTACGAGAGTACACTAAACTCGTCGCTTTCCACTCCTCGCCGACGGATTTCACCAGTTGTCCTTCGATCAAGAACAAACTCTCTCCTTTATTGTTGTTACCTCCGTTATCGAGTAGCTCAATCACCGTCGGGTCTAAGCACAAACCCTGGGATATGCACGGACTGTTCATCTCTCGACACCCGACGCAGACGAGATTTTCGTTCGCGATTCCGAAGAATAATGCTTTTTTCTTCTCTTCTTTTGAAGTCTTCCTCTTCTTTTCATCGTCGTTTTCATCGGAGGAAGAAGAGTACAGGTCGTCTGAATCGTCTTCTGAATCGTCGTCGTTCGATGCGTTACGCTTCATTGAAGACAACAAAGGAGAGAGGAGTTGTTTGTGTTCGAAAGAGTCAAACTCTCACCACTTTTTTCTGACGCAAACTCATCACTCTTTTCCTCTCTCTCTCTCTCTAAACTGTAAAGAAGAAGAAGATAAAGAGAGAGCGAAACTCGATCGATCGAGTGGGTTTCACGATGACGAGTTCGTTTTCTACTTCATCATCGTCGTCCTCGGGGTCCTCATCCTCGGCGTTCGTGGAATTCTTCGCGCATCTCTCCGAGGAGAAAATCAACCACTTGTATACGATTTCCCCGTGGGCGACGTTGGCGGTTTTAAGAGCGTTGACGCCGTTGGCGAAACAATATATCATGCGATGCGTGTTTTTACCGTTACATAGCGTGATCACGCACGAAATGCTCGCCTCGTGGACGAAGAGAGGGTGCGAAAGCGTGCACGAGATGGCGATTCGAAGGTTGGTGCAACTGAGAGCGTTCGTGGAAGTTGAATCACATTCGTCAGAAGAAGGGAAGAAGGAGACAAACGACGGGAAGGAGGAAAATGCTCATAAAGGAGGAGGTTTTATCGTCCACGAACACTTTCGGAAACACGTGAAACGAGCAATCGAGAGAGGTTTCGAGGATTTAGACGACGAAGAAGAGGAGAAAGAAAACGAAGGAGAAAAGAAGAAGAAGAAGGCGAACGTAAAAACGACGACGAATACTACTACTACTACTACATCTAAAACCACAACCACTCGGTTTAATGAAGACGCGGGGTTTTTAGATCACTACGCGAAGAGTCGATGGGAGACGGTGTTGCTCGAGTTGACGTCCGAGGCGTCCGTGGAGAAGAAGAGAAAGAAGAAGAAGATGATGAAGAAGAAAGGAGATGGCGGCGTGGGGGCGCAACACGCTCTGCACTTGCGAAAGTTGTTCTACGCGGCGAGACTGATTACGAAAGATGGACGAATAACGAGCGAGGGATTCTCGTTTCTGTTAGGCGCGACGTCGGAGCAGATTTGGATCTTATTGGCGAGGTACGCGAGAGGCGGAGATTTCGAGAAGAAGATGAAGAATAAAACAACAAACGAAGAAAACGGCGAGGGCGACAAGATGGAAACGAATGGAGAAGATGAAAAGGAACAACATAAACTCAAGAGCGACGAATCATCCGCCGCTGCCATGGCGTTTTTAGTTCGACTTTCGTTTCAACACCCGGGGCGCAAATATTCCAAAGCGAATCTCTCCGAGGCGGAAAGACGCGTGGCGAGTCATTTAAGCGCTTTAGGCGTTTTATACGAAAATGAAGACGATGAAAACGACAACAACTGGTACGTGCCTACCGTTTTATCGGCTGGTTTATCGAGCGTTTCGACGACGTCTTCGGCGAAATCGGCGTTAGCGCGCATCGACGGACACATCATCGTGGAGACGAATTTCAGAGTGTACGCGTACACTCACTCTGAACTAGAAACGGAAGTTTTACGTCTATTCACTCGACCGGATTACAAACTTCCAAACGCGTACGTCGGTATGATTACGCGAGATTCTATTCTAGACGCCATGCGTGCCGGTATATCGCCCGATCAAATCGTAAACTATCTCCAAACGCGAGCGCACCCGAGGTGTACGATCGGTAAGAGACCAAACCATCCGGCGGTACCGCCGACGGTGTGCGACCAAATCCGTCTCTGGGCGCGCGATTTGTACAGAGTGAAAGCCGATGATTGCGTCATGTACACGGATTTCCCAATGCAAGGCAATCAGTTCCAAGATGCCGTCAACAACGCGAGAAACGTTGGCGCTCAAATTCTTTGGATGGACGAAACCAAGAGAAGATTCGCGGTTGATGCAGATTCGCACGAACGATTGAAAGTGTTTTTGTGATTAAAGGACGCCGCGTTAGATATCCTAGAGTTAGAGACAAATAGACATACTGACACGGTATACAGATAGATAGTAACGTTATGTATAACAAAAAGTACCAGTAAAGTAAAGCGTAGATTACTACCTTTATACTGATTTTAAAATCTCTCTTTCTCTCTCTCTCTTTATAAGAAGTTTACTTCGCCTGAGCGCCACCGTTCGAAGTCGGCGTCGCGACGATGGGATGTTCAAAACTCAATCGCGATCTCAAGCACAAATGATCGCTCGGTTGCGTTTTCGACGGTAACCCCACGACCCCTTCTCCAAACCCGTTTTGTTGCGGCTCTACTCTAGAAACAATCTTTGCGCCTCTGTGCGCGGAGTACATGATATAATCCGACACTCGTTTACTCGTTCCGTTCTTGAAGAAACCGAGTCTGGTTTTAAACGTCGTAAAAAACGGCTCCTCTCCTTCTAATTGTTGTTGTTCTTGTTCTCCATTCTTACTGCTATTGCTCGTTTCTAAATCCTCGTACGCGGATTTTAAACCTCTCCCTCTCAAGTGCTCCATGCACGGCTCCTCCGGCGTGGCGTTAAAATCGCCGCACACCACAATCTGCACGGTGTTGATGTTCGAACATTGCGCCACGCAAAACGCGTTCAATCTCGAGCACATCTCCTTCGCTTGATTTACTCTGGTCACCACTTTATCCGGCGACTGCCCGCTCTCCAAGTGCGCGTTGATCACCACCACTTCTTGTCTCGTCAATGACTTCTTCATGATCAACCGCGCGAACAACACTTTGGCGTCTTGCTCCTTCGTTTCCGCCGTCGTCGAGACGTGCATCCCTACCAACTCCACCGTTTCCCGCTTACAAAATATAGCCAGACCATCTTTCAACTCGTTGGAAAACTTTTGGCACGGCGACCACTTATCTTCGCGATAGATGCCAAAATACCCTCTCTTTTGCATCTCCAGTTCGAAAAAATCGTAATAATGGTCGCACTCTTGGACGCAAATCACGTCTGGATTGGACGTCGAATCATTCTCGTTGTTGTCTCGTTCTGCTTCTTCTTCTCTCGGGAAAATCTTCTTCAATATTTTCCCGGCTCTGTTCTCGAACACCAAGTCCTCGTTCTGCGAGGAAAACCCAGCCTCGTTCCCACTCAAAGCGTCCGCGAGAATATTGTAACTCACAAACGTCAAACTCGTGCTCGGGTCGATGGATTTCGAGTACGAAGACGAACTGTTGTGTCTTGGCCCCATGCACATCCAAGACGGGAGCAACACGTTGGCCATTTTTATTTATACGTATGATCACTTGAAAAAAGAACAGAGAGAGATCTTCTCCTCGATGTGTGTGTAAATAAGCAAGAGCGCGTCTCTTTTAAGACTTAATTAATTAATGGAGAAAATTGGAGTGATCAGATGAGAGACGTTTTTTGAGGAGCAGTCACACAAAAAAGTGATTTTTAGAGACACGAGTTGAAAGCATTCACCCAAGAAGAAAAAACTCTTGTTTCTCTCTCTCTTTTCCAGTATATATATTCTTAAGAAAGTATGCAGAAAGTATGCAGAAGGTATGCAGTGCATAACTCTTACTCTGCCTTACTCTTAGTACCTATTTGGTACTCCAGCAAGTAAGCCTATTTCAAACCGCTAAACCCTATTTTACAAAGTGTATCAAACCCCTAAATATATTCGTTGAAACATTTTCTCGCCAGATAGTTTTGGTTTGACCTCCTCCTTCTTTTTGTCGTTTGCCTTTTTCTTTTGGATACGAATCTTTTCCCGAATAACTAACCTCACTATTCAAACGCGTACGACATAACTTCAAAACAAGTACTCGTACCGAAACGCGGTAAAAAGAAGTATCAACACTTCCTCTACCCCGTTAATCATCTTAATCAACGGAAGTCGCCTTCGGCTCCACTCGTAAGTCAAGAAATAGAAACCGATTTTAATTCTTTGATCGCCGATCGTTTTTTTTTCCAATAGTCGCGAGAAGTTCCCGAAGTTACGGACCTTAGTATAAGTTGCGGGTGGGGGGGTCGTTTGTTTGTCGCGTAAGTTCATTAAGTTCGTGAAGAAAGCGTGTTCTCGGAGCTAATATTACGCACAGCGTTACAAAAACCGAACCTCCTTTGTGTTGTTACTTTTCGTCTCTGTTGTTACTTTTCGCCCCACAAAAAACGCGGAAAAAATGGAAAAACAAGCTGACACTCCCGAGGCCATGGACGACGGCGTCCGTCACGGTTCGCGCTGAAACTCGAATATATTCCGGCCATCGCGTCTTTGTCCTTTCCTCCCGCTGCTCTTTTTCTCGCTTGCTCTCTCGTCAATAGCTCGCTGGATCGAAATCGCTTCTCGGCCTCGATCTTGTCGACGCTCTCGCCATCTGCGTCGTCGAGATGTAAAAAATAGCGAACGACGTGCGCCAACGCGGCACCGCAGATTTTGTAATTAGTTTGCAAGTGTTGCGTGTATTCGTCGTACCATTGGAGAAATTCTTCGAACATCGGCAGCGAGATGTATATCTTCTTCTCTGCTTTTTGTTCGCAGAAGAACAGATACCTCCAAATGTATCTGCTGTATGAGGCCGAACTCTTATTCTTCATGTGTGCGATTATCTCTTCACCTAATCTACGCGCATCGTCCGACACCAGTGCTTTGTACTTCCGTCTATCCGCAGAAAACGCCCCCTTCCCACGACCGGGACGCGTTGTTTCTTGGTTTGTACCGGTCGTTAATTCGCCCTCCATGAGTCCGTCTTCCTCGCGCATCAAATCGCGCATCAAATCATCGTCTTCTTCTTCTTCTTCTTTTTCTCGCGGCGATGCGCAAGCGGCTTGTTCGCGCGCAACATCGTTCCGCCCGCCCGAATCTTCGCCCGGTTTCGGCGGCGGTTCGGGCGCGTTGTCGCTTCCTCGCTCCTCCCCGCGCGGCGTCATTTCTTTAAGCACCTTCGACTTTTGTGGAATGTTTTTCTCGAAATCAGAATTCTTTTTCTTTTTTCTTGGAGAGAGGCTTTGTCGTGGGGGGGAGGAGTGCTCAGAAAAGTGAAAAGACAACGAAGGAGGAGGCTGAAATCGACCAAAATTGCGCGTTTCACGCGCCTGTCGTCGACTTCAGGGGCGATCGAGCGGAAAAGTGTGTCCGCGGAGACGCGTTGGGATCGAACACACCGCGTGCGCGCGTCTGCTCTCGCGCGCGCTTCCTTTTGGCCGCACGAAGCGCGTGTTTTCAAGCCGCTGCGTGGAGCGTTATTTTTTCTAGAAGAACCGGTTCTTCTGGCAAAAGTGCGTTATAGAGCGTTATAGAGCGTTATAAAAACCCTAAATAACCGGTTTTTCTGGGCGAAAGAGCTTTATAAAAATTGGAAAGTTCTCTAAAAAATGGTAAAATTCGTGTTTTTTTTTTGCTAAAGCACCCTATTAACTATTTTTTTTTAAGAAAAAAGCGTTTTGTTAACTTTTATTTGAGAAGATGAAAGGTCACCAGAAAAATTGCGCTATATTAAACTTACTTTTTGACATATCAACCAAAACTTCAAAATATATCAAACAACCTCTTAAGTTAAGTGATCCTGATCACGCTCCAAATATTGCAGATATAACAAACAAATTGGTGGACTTATTAACAAAAGGAGATCCAGCAAAAGAAATTTACAGTGGAATTCATCTGGTCACTGTAAATGGCAATATATCTAATGCCAGCTTTCAAGACTTTATTTCGGCAATAACTGAAAACGGTGTCGTGGGATATGGTCAGGCCACTGCGTAAACAAAACAAAAAAATGAAAAATCGAAATTTCCTTCTTTCGCCATTTCGAAATTTTTCTGATTTTTCGAAATTCCCTCTGAAGAAATTTCGAAATTCGTCAAAAATCGAAACGCGCGCACGAGCGCTACGACACCTGTCGAAAACGATCGAATCCAGATGAGAACGATGGTTTAGTGGTTTCTGTGTTAATTTGACGCGATGGATGTTGAAAAAACGTCCAAAGAGCCTAAGTGAGAGTGCAAAGTTGTGTAGCGTGAAAAAGAGAGTGAAAGTGGTTTTTGTTTCCAAAAATATTCGAAGGATGAAATTCAGAACGACCGGGCTTAGGGTTTACGACCGGGGTCTCAGATGTTTTAGCGTCAGTAGAACGAGAAGAACGTAACGTCCGTGAAGTTTCCGCGATTTTGGAGAGGCGGAGCCAACGCTCAGAGGAAAAAACTCTTCGTGAATTTTCCCCCGAACTTTTCCCAAAATATGCGCCGAAATTTTAGTAGGAAGCATGGACATATGGCGATCACACGAAGCAACAACGACAAGTAACTCCTCAAAACATCCGTCTTGATGAACCTTTAGGACGTTAACAACTATAATAGTGTATGTTTAGGGTTGCAGTTCTGGAGCACCCAGTTTTTTGTCAATTCTCTGGGAAAAAAGCTGCGCTAAATTTGCGACACGTGGAGCACTTCGCCCGTCGGCGAGACGATCACGACCACGTTAATCGACGTTTGTCCCTTCATCTTGTGCCCGCTCATCGCCGCGATTTGAACGCGAAACGGATATTTACAACATAAGAGGTTTGTACCATCAACGTTGCCAAACGCACCCGGAAACCCGCACATATTCTCGATTCTCTCGAATTTCGTCAGCATCTCCTCATCGGGCATGTAAACGTGCCGATCAAACACCTTCTCTCCGTAAAACTCGATGAACTCACCGAGGAACGCGTGGAGCGATTGTGCCGAAATACCACTCCAAAGCTCTTCTTCGAAGAGAGAGTTCCCGGTGGCGAGGATTCTCAAACAGCAAGCGACGTACAAATCGAGTCGGTGTCCCGGAGCTCCTCGTTTCCCTCGTCTGTCCGATTTATCCTCGAAATCACCGCTTTCTTTCATCTCTTCTACGAGTTCTAAAACCACCTCAACCGGCGCGCGAAAATGCCTTCGAAATATTTCCAACTGTTTCTTCGTTGCACCTGCAGGATTATCTAAGATGTTCGTCATGAAAGTAGCGAGAAGCTACTGCGATATCATCGACGCCGGCATTGCGTTCGCTGGGATCTGCTTCGTACTGAGGTTCATTTCTATTATCATGGCCGCGAGGGTCGTTTGTTGTCGACCTCCAGAATGGAACTCG
>Ga0209090_10002151_pt1 | contig 12510 bp, 9 predicted proteins | sample ArcticOcean_MG_C_9_FD_187432 | JGI IMG/M metagenome (GOLD analysis project Ga0209090, IMG submission 187432) | Marine microbial communities from western Arctic Ocean - ArcticOcean_MG_CB2_152 (SPAdes) (version 2) | ecosystem: Environmental > Aquatic > Marine > Oceanic | place: Arctic Ocean... | reverse complement strand
AAAGGGTACTGAAATACTTTCTGAAAATGATTTTTTTAGAGATTTATCTGAATTAATGGAAAATGCTAAATTTCATATATTTTTTCAAAAATATATGAATGATTGGATTGGTATCAAATGTACTGTCACTTATATGAGACTTTATAAAGAATTAAAAGAAAAACATAAAGATATACAAAATGATGTGTTGGATAAAAATATTATTGTATTTTTATTAACTAGAATTATGAGAAATAAACAATTAAGACCTATGACAATTAAAACTATAGATGAAATTTTAGAAGATGATAAATTAGATTTTTTCGAAGAATTAGAGAGAAAAATAAGTAGTTATAAAATTGAAAATTAGGCATTTTCTTTTGCGAATTTTTCTAAATCAGCACTTGATCTATCTCCTTCATATACCTTATCTTTATTTCCATCTGAATCTAAAAGTAAAAATGTTGGAAATCCTTGCACTCCCATCTTTTTCATAAATTCAGGGTCTTCTTTACTTTCTATCTTTGCTGTATCTACTACAGTTGTACTGCTTGAAAATTCTTCCCATGCTGGCATGGCTTTATCGCAATGAGGACAACCGTCCATGTAAGCATATACCAATTTCTTTTTACCACTATTGGGTGAAAGTCCTTCAACAAAAGGTAATAAATATATTTTCGCTAAATAAAGAAGTGCCACAGAAAGAGCCACACAACATACAACTGCCGGTAAACCTAGACTTTTACAGAAAGTTCCACAAATCTTACTAACTTTTTTAATCATTATATAATTACACAATACTTTTTTTTCTAAAAATATACTTTATTAATATTATTGATTTACATAAAAATCTCTCATTTTTTTATCTTTTATAAAATTTTTTACTTTACAACTTGTTTTTCGCATAAAATCATTTTCACCCCTCTTTAATAGAATCTTTTTATCAAATGTATTTGCATCATGAGCTACTACTAAAATACATTTTCTAGAGTCTAATTGTTGAAATGGTATTGTATAGTTTTTTAAAAATTGTTTTTCCTCTGCCATTTCAGCATCAGGGTCATAACTAGTTTGTTTTAATAACTCCCTTTTAAAAGCAAATGTACCTGCAGTTGCATGATTTGGACCATAGGGACCAAACTCATAAATCATTTTAATATGTTTGAAATAAATATGAATAATCGAAGAACCTGCCGCTAAAGCTTTCGGGTTACCCCTTAAGCGATTTACCGCATGATTTACTCTTTCTGGTGGGTAAAAATCATCATCATCCATATAAACAATGATTTCACCCTTACATTTTGTATGCATGAAATTCCTTTTAGCACCTAATTTCATTTTTTCTTCCAATCTTGTATATTTTACATTGGGTACATCTTTAAATAAATCTTCTACACTATCTTCACCATCATCTATAACAATCCATTCTATTAATTCTATAGGATATGTTTGTGAGAGATAACATTTTATAAGAAATGGTATGAATTTACGTCTATTATATGTAGGAGTACATATACTTACAAGTGGTTTACCATTTGCTGACACAACCTTATTCTTTCTCTTTTTACCCATATAAATTATAATAATATAAAGTTTTAAATATTAATTTATATTATTATAATTTATACTTCTGGTGTTTCAGATTCATTTACAGATTCATTTACAGATTCATTTACAGATTCATTTACAGATTCATTTACAGATTCATTTACAGATTCATTTACAGATTCATTTAATGGTTCTACAGCGAGAACTTCTGTAGGGAAATTTGTACCATTTTTTCTTTTAACAGACACCTTATGTACCACTTTATTTGACAGAGGGTGAGTTATTATCTCTTTACTTATCACATCGTAAAAATTCCAACAAGCGAAAAATAAAAAAAATCCTAATAATGATAATGATACACTACCAACGACATACCCCATTGTATTTCCTAATAATAAAAATACAACTGACAACATTAATAAAAAACTACTTATTATTGATGTAAATATCCCACCATTATGCTCTTGTTTATATAAAAAATCTAACGGGTTAAATATACCAACTTCCTTTCTATTAGACCAAATCAAAAATGGGAAATATAATAATTGCAATATCCAAGTGAAAAATATTACAGGTATTACCGAGAGGAAAAATCCTATATATCCTATAATTCTATCAATATTGCTAATTTCTTTTTGGGTTTTAGAACTACTAAATAAATATATAAATGCTTGTGACCCAGGTAACAACCAACCAAACATTGATTGACCTAATATTATTAAAGAATATATAAATCCTATACCTAATATTAACCAAAATTTACCAAAACCTTTCATTATTTTACTAGTAATATCATCATCGTTCTCCACTTCTACTACCTTGAATGTTGTATTTAATGATTCGAAATATTTAGAATATAAAGTATTTAACCAAGACCAAGATTTAGTTTGCATTAATCCAAACCATTGTCCGTACCAGGTAGTACCATTTGTACCCCATATAAATGGTTTATAATTTGAAAAAGGAGGTTTATCTTCATCAAAATTTAATATATTTTCGTGTTTAAATAAACAAACTTGTAATAAACCAATAATAATAAATAGTAAAAATGGTAGAAAAATAAATTTTAAAAATCTTTCCGACCATTTATATTTTCCCCCTTTTCCCTTTTTATCCTTTTTATCCTTTTTATCTTTTTTTTCATTAGTATACTCTTTTTCTACTGGTTCTTCTTTAACATTTGGTAAGGCACCTGGTATTGGTTTTGTATTTAACCAATTTTTAAATTTATTAGTATTTACCTTTTTATGATGTTTATATACTCCATATGTATTTTTTTTGATATCACTTATAAAATTATTCATATTTATATATATTAAATATTTATATTATTTAACAAAAACAAATCTAATATAATATTAATGGGAATAATTTATATAACTTGTTTTTTTGTATCGATATTTATTCTCCTAAATTTAGCATTATTTATTTATAATAAATTTAGAGAAGGATTTGAATGTACTGTACCAGTAGGATTCAGTGATCAAGTAAATGATAGAAAAAATGGAAACTACTTAGAGACGGAATTCGGTGGAAGTAGGCGAGACGATGAACCTCTACTGGATGGGGATGGTAAACCAATTATGCAAAATGGTACAAAAATTACAATTTCAAGTGTATTAGGAAGAGATGCACCGTTCGACGGAGAATATAATTGCAATAATTTTAAGGAATATATTAATTCAACGCCGAAATGGAGGAAAGATGAATATACTATTGATAATCAAATAATATATCCTTTTGAATTCCAAAAGGCAATAACTACAGGGTGTAAAAAAACACTCTGTAATTTATTAAAGACTGATAATAATATTACAAATTTTGGAATGAATAAAAAACAACAACAAGACCTTGCTGGTATAAACGAAATACTCGCCAAATCACACAAACCAGACCCAGTTGTGTCTGGTTTTTCTTTGTCCAATATATGGAGTTTAAATAGCGTAGGTGAATTTTCCGTACATTCGGTCAAAGATGAGAAGACCAATTGGCACCCAAACGGTCCCGACGACGACCCCAAATTTTTTTCACAAACATCAGATATCATTGATGTCTCAGGATTCAAAGGAATTATTGATGGTAAAGATAAATTATTAGCTTGGACCAATGATGTCGACAATAACTCTAAATTATTTACTTGTACAAAACCGTGTGATGGCGTCGTCAATATATGGAATTATGATGCAAAAACAATTACTAGTGGCGACCAAACCAACGTTAACTACTATAATATAAAAGACATGACTTCAGACGAAACATTTAATTGGATGATAACTAGTTATGGTAATAAGAATTACATTGATAAAAAACTTAATAAAGGTGATGATTATTTAAATCATAAAAATGATGAGTACAAAAATTATTTTAAAGATGGAGATAAATTTATACAACGATCGAATAGTAATATTTATTGGAAAAATATAAATATTGATAGGACGGATAATCAAAAGTATAACCCAGTACAGATTACTAATAATAAGAATTATGTAATTATACTATCACACACAAATAATACATCAAATAATACATCAAATACATCAAAGAATGGAATATATATCTGTAAAAAACCTTGTACGGGAGAAATATATAATTGGCATAAAATTTTAGATGATGTGAATAAAGAAATAACTTTAATTAGAGGTGATTTTTCAGATAATATTTTATGGTATATTAATAAAAGTGGGGAATTATGGAACTTAACAATTCCTGATAATATACCATCAGAGACGACCATGTTTGCTGAAGGATATGAAAAAGCGAAAACAGATCAAGAAATTATCACAAAAACGGAGAAGAGGAAGTATTCTTTTTCAGGGGGCAACAAAGAAGTAAAACAAGTATATGGTGGAGATAAAAAATATTTATGGGTTATTTTCAAGGAGGACAACAATCTACATGGTGTGATGAGGACGATTAGCGGCAAACTAACATCACCACTCACAATTAACAGAACTATAACTAACACAAAACCAACCACCAAATTTATAGTTGAAGAGAGTGCATTGAATAGACCACAACAAATAAAATGTAAGGGTAGTTCACCGGATAATTTTTTATTACAAAATTGTAAGACGATGACAAATAATGAAGAAACTGTGATTACTGATGAATATTGTAAAGGACCAACTTGTGGATTACACGATTTTAATCAGTGTTGTACTTTTAACCAGAAATGTTCTGAAAAGAAAGAGGATAACGGCTTGTTTTGCACTGATGCTGGAATGGGAGGGTTTAAAGATGACCTTAATAACCTATATTGCGCAGGACCAGAATGTAAGAAAACCCCACCAGACGATGAACCTCATGGAGATGTTTTTGTATGTTGTAAGCCAAAACCAAACAACACATGCAACCAAAACACCCGGACAGATGAAATTGGCAAGAATCTTGTACCGCTTGTCAACGCCGATGTAGTCTTCCCGTGGGAAACAAGCAAATACATAAATTTACTTCATTATTCGAGAAACAACAGTGTTCTTGCACTACCTGTGACTATCGAATCGGACAAAGATAAACAGGATTTGAGACTGAAAATCAAAGACGAAATGTTAAAAATTGGTGGTTATTGCACTGGTATTTATTCTAAATGTTCCACTAAATCGACGGACGACGGGAACACCCCATTTATGTGTGAATCCGACGTCGATTTTGAAGCCACCAAGGCAGTTAAAGAGAACAACCCAGTAACGGCGGAATATAGTGGAAGACAGATTAACGAGGCGTGCATTGAAACCTGTTCTGCCGGACAGAAGTGTGTCATCAAAGGAACAACCCAAATGTGTGAGTCAGTCGATGTAGAAGAAGGGGGGATTCGTGGGAACAAAGATGAACGAGAATACGCAAACGACAGCACAGGTACTTCACTATTATCGAGTGAGGAAGTACGTATTAGAGGACTGACCTATAAACAAACAGAGGAACTAAAAAAAAATCACTATGATGCGGGCGTCGCCGCCGGTTCATTTAAAAAATGGGATTCGATAACAGGTAATGAAATCAAAACAAATAGTTTTAGAAATACAATTGATGTTTTAAAAACGAAATATATATGGTCTTTCCGATTGCCAAAAAAAGTAATAAATGATTTACTTAGATTACCTTATCTTGATAGAATAAATTTAGGGTTAGAAAAATTTTTATTAGAAACAATAGAGAGTACAGATTTTAAAAATACCAATAAAGAAGACATTCTAATTTCTTATAATAGAAAAGCTATTGTTACAGCTCTATATAAATTATCAAAAAAAAAACATACAATAGATGATGAACAAAATTGGGGTGAAATCATTAATGACGAATGGATTCATGGACGATCTTTTAAAACAACGAATTTAACTTTAAAAGATTTAGATATAAATAAAATGCCTTGGGGATATAAATCAAGAAATGTTTTTAAGAAAGAAGAAACAGGAACAACTGATAGTTGGAATAAATTAGGAGATACTAGTGGTGTTGGTAAGCATTTATATGGGAATACAGGCGTAAGAAATCCATATGATTCAACAAACCCACATCCACATCAAAATGACTTTATATTGAAAAATTAATGTTTATAAATAATATTTATAATAATATATATGGAAAAATATATAATATTAATAGTTATGTTGTTTTTATTATTACTGTATTTATTATTACTGTATTTAAATAAAAATATTGAGGGCAACACTGGTTATAATGAGATTGGTGATACTTATGGGTGGAGAAGTGGTGTCATTGAAGGGAGAAAACAGTTTTCTGTTGAAGACATATCAAGATCACAATTAATTTTCAAGAAATGCAATGAAGCTCAAACAGGATATACCCCACCTCTTTGGAAAGAAGGTGATGGAAAAGGTTGTTTAAAAAAATGCGAACATAAAATGCCTATAACAAATGGACCCCAACGTCTAGATGGAAATTGTGGACAAACATTATATGATAGTGGAACATTGAAAAATTATAAACTATGTCCTAAAAAATGTACTTCCACTTTTAAAGAACAAGAAGAGGAATGGTCTAGAAGAAGTCAAAAAAAACCGACAGAAAATTGTATAAATGATAATGAGTGTAGTACTTGTTATAAAGATATATCATATAATAGTATAGGAGGAGACGATAAGAAATTCAAATGTGGAATGAAAACAAGTTGTCCGATGGCATTAACTGTAGGTTATGATGCGGATGGGAGTGGTGTCATTTTCCCAATGGATGGTTGTGGTGGTTATACTGATACTGGCGGTACTAATGGTGCTGGTGCTGATGGTGCTACTGGTGGTGCTGCTGGTGGTACTGGTACTGGTGGTGGTACTGGTGCTGGTGGTGGTACTGGTGCTACTGGTGGTGCTGGTGGTGGTACTGGTGCTGCTGGTGGGGCTGCTGGTGGTACTGGTGGTACTGGTGGTACTGGTGCTGCTGGTGCTGAATCTGATGCTCGCATCGCTAGAATTGCTGCTGCAGCTGCTATTATTCTAAAAGATGACCCTTTTACTTCTTCAAACGAAACAGTTGATTGTTCTACATATCCAAAACATCCAAAATGCGGCCATACACATAAACCACAAATGTTTGGCTGTATAAATAACGCAAAAGAAGGAGAAATTAATAGTATGTCAAAACCTGGAACTTTAGATTCATCTTGGGGTTTATTTAAATAAAATATTAATATAATTTAATGAATATAATAATATTTTTATGTATTTTAATTATGATTTATATAATTTATTTTAATTTACATGATTATTTAAAAGAAAATTTAACAGAAAATTTTAGCAGTATGGATTGCCAAGGTGGGTGGTTACCTTGGCAGAAGACTGGTGAAAAAACTTGTTGTCAAGAAGAAGATTGTAAGGATGAAGATTTAATTGATAATGAAAATAGAACTTATAAAATTATTAAAAATGCAGGAACTGCTGGGTCTGACTGTCCTTTTTATCATGGAAAAAAACAAGACATTTCTTGCAATAAACCAAAACCAGATGATTGTTTAGTAATAAGAGCTAGATATTATGGGTCTTCAACCCCAACCGAAGAATCGAAAAAAGATAAATGCAAAATGGGTAATTGTATTCAACCAACAAATTTAACGGCAGCTTGTGATAGTAGTTTACTTGATGACGGGGGTAAGAATAAGAAAAGGTGTCCTTGGATATGTGACCCAAAAAAGAAATTACAAGGTGATGGTATAAATACTTGTTCTTATGATAAAGACTGTGAGAAATGTTCTCCTCGAAAACTTTTCGATCGTACAAATTGTGGTGAAAAAGTAGTTTGTCCTAACCGTAATGCAGAGGATGGTTGTGGTTATTATAATACAATTGATTATGATATATCGAATAATCCAATTATTTCACAGAAAGATTTAGAAATTACAGAACAAAAAAATTTTCAGAAAGATTATAGTAAATATATAAAACCATTGAAAGAGAGTAACACCTATAATAAATATAATTTACAAAAACCAGACCCTCCACCATTATATAAAGGATTATATGATTATATCCCATTTAATTCGATACATTCATTTTTTTAATTAGATACATTTATTAATTATCTAGCATTTAATAAACCTATTTGTCCTCCCTGAATTTTTATCACATTATATCTTTCTTCAAATACTTTAAGGTCATAATTATACTTATTTAATTTATATATATCTTTTCTAACTCCTTCGATTGCGCCTGTTTCAGGATTACACATAATATCTATATCGGAAGTATGTTTTGGGTTTCTAGGTGGTTGTAATGTATTGAATTCGAATGTTATAAATTTCCATTTATTTACATTTTGTGCCCCACTAGGTTGGTAATCAAAGCGACTTGTATTTAAACAAAAATTATACATATATAAACCATCCTTTGCTATACCGGTGGTTTTATTCCATTTTTCAACATAGTCATATACCCCATAATCTAAAATACTTTCACGATATTGTTCTCCACATAATATACCCATATCGGTTAATATGTTTTTATTATTTTCGACTTTAAATTCACCAAGAAAACCATTAATTTCACTAATTTGTGTTAAATTATTCATAGGCCATAGATTTTCTCTAGATATTTCATAAGGAACTTTATCTTCCCAGCTCCAATTACTATAATTATACCATTCATTTCTTAAACCTACATCACTTCTTCTAAACCTAAATATTAAATTACTTACCATATTTCTAGCTAATATATCAACCCTTGTTGAACCTGTGATATTTTCAAAATCATGTTCGTATATTTGCTTTATTAAATAATCATGATTAGAAGATGCGAAACATTCACGCTCCACATCAGATAAAAATATATATGTTCCTAGTAAATGTAAATCCACATTCCATTCATTTTTTTTCGTATATCTATCATCTATTTTACCAGGAATATTAGGATTTATAGAATTTAATGGTGGTTCTTGTAAAAAAACCCATAAATTTTCATAATCATTCGCTGGTAAAGGTGCTCTTCTTATATCCTTATTATTAACTGAATTAGGCCATTCACCCTTTATATCCTTCTCATTATAATTAATAAAAACATTTGATATATCTTTAAGTGTATTATTCGTGGATGGTAAATCCATAATGGTAAATACATCTTTTATAGGATTAAAAGTTACTTTTATAGATATTTCTTGATATTGTATTGAAATTAATGGAAGTGCTGATTTTGGATTATTACAAAACCAAGACATTAATGGTATATATAGTTTTCTACCCTTAATTGATGGTTCGCATCCATTTTTATAATACTTTGCATTTGGATAAAATCCACCATTTTCTGAAGCTGGATCATAAAACTTAGGTTCATGACCTATCATTTTATTCCATAATTCTTTTTTCCATCGCGTTCTATACAATTATATAACCATTCGCCTGAATATTTTGATAAAATAGAGCCACCTGATGTTATACTTATCTCTTTAATCATTTTTGCTCCTAAATGTTTACACCATTGAAATTGGTATGGTATATAGTTATTACATGTATCTGTTCTACTATTATTGGAACAATCAAATATAGGGCTCCATATATCGGGTAAATTTAATACAACATAAGTATCATTTAAAAGGTCACCATATCTAGGTATTTTAAATTCAAATTCGGTTGGTTGTAAATATGATAAAGTTCTTTGACTCTTATAATCAATGCGGAATCTTTGTAACCCAAAGTTTGTGTGTTTTTTATAAGAACATGTAAAAAATGTTTTTTTTGGATTCCCAGTTAATAAAACATTTTCTTGACCTATTGCAACTAAATTCAATAATCCACCTGGCATTTAAAATATATTAATATATTATTTTAAAATAATAATTTACTTAAATAGATTTAGGATATGTTTTTTTTATATTATATACTATATATGTCAAACATTCAAACATCAATAAAAAAAGCACCCAAATCTCTCAATGACTTTTACCCCATTATTGGTATAATTTTTTTATTGGTAACTATTTTGATAGGAGTTGCCATTTACACTTCTTCTTCGTTATTAAAGGATTGGCCTCTAGAAATGGGGGAAAAAATGAAAGCATTATATGAAAGTGAAGAAAAATCACCACTGTCTTCAAAAGAAGTATCAAATATGAAATCAGTAATATATGGTGATAAATATAGTTCTTATCCCATCTTAGATTACTATATTGCTAGTAGTTATAATTCTTGTGCTGCTGGTTCAAATTTAGATGACTATGTTTCTATGGGTGCTCTTGAAACTGTTATTAAACAAGGGGCTAGAGTAATAGACCTAGAAATATATATGATTGATAAAATACCAGTTGTCGCTGTATCTCCATTTAAAAGTACGAATCTTATTAAGGGAACATATAATAGTTTACCACTTTTAGGGTCTGATGGTGTTTTAGAAGTTATTGGTAAAAATGCATTCTCATTAAGAACCTGTCCCAATAATAAAGACCCTTTATTTATTAATTTCAGAATAAAAAGTGATAAAATGGATTATAATGATTTATCGAAACAAATAAAAGAACAATTTGGTAATAAATTATTAGGGATACAATTTAGTTATGGGGGTAGAGGTGATAAAAAAATTACAGACCTTAAATTAAGTGAATTAAAACAAAAAGTTATTATTATGTGTGAAACGAAAAATTTAGCCCCTAGCTTTAAAGAATTAGTAAATATCATACCATCTGATATTTTTTCAAACTATCCTGAAACTGATGCGAATAATATAATTAGCGAATGTTCTTCTATGAAAGATGAAGAAAAAGAGAAAGAATGCATGTTACAACAAGGTGATAAATATGACCCATTCGTCGCAAGAGAAAAATTAATTATGGTACATCCAGATATAGTATCAAAGTGTACCAATAAAGATAATTGTTATAATTTTGATTGGGGTAAATATAAAAGACACGGAGTTCAAATGATGTGTATGAATTACCAATGGATTAATGATAATAAAATGAAAAGTTATTATGACTTTTTTAATAAAAAAAAAGGATTAGCTTTTGTTTTAAAACCAGAACATTTAAGATCAGGCAAAGAAAGAGATATTAAACCACCTATCCCTCTTAAAAAAGAACTAAGAAATGATATTAAGGTTAAAAGAACACCTCAGGGTATTAAAATAAGATATTAAATTATTTTCACATTATATATTAATATGAAATGCGAAAAGAAAATGAGTTTCCAAGAATGTGAATTAGCTATTTTAAGACATGCGGTTGATAAAGCGGAAACTAAAATGGGTAAAAAAATGCTACATAGTCCTGAAATTATAGAAATTATTGATATAGTTGAAGAGTTCCTTAAAAAAACCGGGAGAGTCTGCTATGGTGGAACTGCGATTAATAACATATTGCCTGAAGAAGACCAATTTTATAATAAAGATATAGAATTACCTGATTATGATTTTTTCTCTCCTACCCCAATGGAAGATGCTAAAAATTTAGCAGATCTATATTATAAAAAAGGATTTGAAGAAGTTGAAGCTAAAGCGGGTTCTCATAGTGGTACTTTTAAGGTTTTTGTTAATTTCATACCTGTTGCAGATATTAGTCTACAAGTGCCTGAATTATATAAAAAAATTAAAAAACAAGCTCGTAATGTCCGAGGTATTTATTACACACCACCTAATTACCTTCGTATGCTTATGTATTTAGAATTATCTAGACCTGGTGGGGATGTTAGTAGATGGGAAAAAGTTTTAAAAAGACTCACACTTCTGAATAAACACTTCCCACTCAAAGGGAAAGATTGTGATTTTGTTGAAATACAGCGCATTTTTGACCCGACTACTAAAATACCAGAATCACAAACATCTAAATTATTCACACTTACACGCGATTGTCTAATTAATCAAAGTGTTGTTTTTTTTGGTGCGATGGCAAATAAACTCTTTATTCGTAATCTTAAAAAATTTAAAAATTATGAAATTGAAAAAATACCAGATTTCGATGTATTATCAAAAGACCCTGAAAACACTGCAGGAGTTCTTAAAGAATATCTTGAGGACAATGGTATAAATGGTGTTAAAATTAAAAAAAAAGATGGTGTGGGTGAAGTAGTTGCTTCACATTATAGTGTTACTGTATATGGTGAAGCTGTCGCTTTTATATATGAACCTTTGGCATGTCATAGTTATAATATAATAAATTTATTTGATAGAAGTATAAAAATCGCAACAATCGATACTATGTTAAGTTTTTATTTAGCATTTTTATATTTAAATCGTAAATATTATGACCCCCAGAGAATTTTATGCATGAGTCATTATTTATTTGCAGTGCAATCTAAAAATAGACTTAAGCAAAAAGGGATTCTTAAAAGATTTAGCATTGATTGTTATGGTGAAGAAAAACATACGAAGGAAAAAATACGTGCTAAGAAATCACAACTATTCAAAAAATTAAAAAATAATAGAGGTTCAGAAGAATGGGATTTCCATTTCTTAAAATATGTCCCTGCTGATGAAAAAATCAAAAAAACAAAAAAGAAAACAAAAAAGAAAACAAAAAGGATAAAAAAGAAACGAAAAAAAACAAAAAAGAAAA
>Ga0209090_10002142_pt1 | contig 12529 bp, 8 predicted proteins | sample ArcticOcean_MG_C_9_FD_187432 | JGI IMG/M metagenome (GOLD analysis project Ga0209090, IMG submission 187432) | Marine microbial communities from western Arctic Ocean - ArcticOcean_MG_CB2_152 (SPAdes) (version 2) | ecosystem: Environmental > Aquatic > Marine > Oceanic | place: Arctic Ocean... | reverse complement strand
TACTAATGTTGTAAACGAAGAACTTCCATGCACGTTCTCTTCTCTTCTCTTCTCAAGCTTCCGTTTTTTCACCCCCAAACTGCTTCACGCATAAAAAAACTTGCAAGTTTTTTTTTCTTTTTTTTTGGTTGAATACGAAAAATTTCCCTTTTTTGATGAAAGGCGTTGACTTTTATTCGTACTAAAAGACGGCACTCGAGTACTGTCCCCTGTCAGCGCACCCGGTGAACACTCCACCCAAAAACCAAGACAAAAGTATCTTCAGTTCTCGTTCTTCTTATTATTATTATCACCGTTTAAAGGAGTAGTAGTAGTCGTAGTTTCTGGTGAATTGTGGTGTAAAAAGTTATTTCGTTCTTACAAAGACAGAAGTATGTACTCTTTTTTTCCTGATCAGGAAAACTTTTTTTTTGAATACGATTTTGAAAAAAGCGTTGACTTTTAGGCGAGAGAAACGAACGCACGAGAGAAGACTCTTGACGAACACTTTTAGTAGACAACACTTTTAAGGAGCACTACTTCCCACGAAAGCTTTCGTCGACGAAAGAAAGAAAGTTTACATTTACAAGAATAATAACACCAATATAGTTTACGAGCAAAGATTGAATACTCTCATACAAAACACAAAACACAATGACGACGCCAACAACACCGACGAGCTTATTTTCAAAATCGGAAAACTTCCAATCGACGATGAGCTCGTTAAACTACGGCCACGTGATGGAACGAGCGGCGAGAGATTACCAGCGAGAAATTTTAGAAAAAGAAGATACAGAGGATGATTTATCGAGGAGGAGGAGGAGGAATAATGCGACGATAAACTTGAACGAAGAAGAAGAAGATGATGATTCTGTCCAACAGATGATGAAGGAGAAACGACTGGAAGCGCTGAAAAACGGTACGACGACGAATAAACGACAATATGAAGTTTTAATGATGGGTTTTCTTTTCGTTCTCTCTCTTTGAAAGGCGCATTTGCGCGTTCGTTCTTTGCTTTGCTTTACTTTGCTTTGCTTTACTTTACTTTACTAACGACGACGATATGCTTATTATTATTACAACGCAAAACAGAACAAAAGCTCCGGTTCGAGATGGAACGGTTAGGCCACGGGTCGTACTCGCCAATCGCGGAGGAAGACTTCTTGTCCGCGGTCACGTCTTCGTACTCGTGCGTCGTGCACTTCTCGTTGGACGAGTTTGAGAGGTGCAAAATTCTCGATAAACACTTGCAGAGCTTGAGTCAAAAGTATTTCCAGACGAGATTTATGAAGGCAAACGCGCCGGATTTGCCTTTCTTTACGGAAAAGTTAAACGTGAAAGTTCTGCCGTGTTTGATCTTGTTCAAAAACGGCGTCGCGTTCGATCGAATCGTCGGGTTCGAGGATTTCGGAAATAAGGACGATTACAAGACGATGGCTTTAGAGAAACGGTTGTTAGAGGCGGGCGCCGTTGAAGAGGAAGAGAAGGCCATTGAAGAGGAGGAGAAAGGAGACGAACAAATCGATAAGGAGGAGGTGATGAGAGAATTAGCAAACAGACGCATGAAGAGAGGGTTCCACAAGACGGAAAGCGACGAGGATAGCGATTTTGATTGATTGATGACTCCTAGGTAGGTAGTAGTAGTTTCGATGACTTTTTTTATTACTGCGACGAGTTTTTGTAGACGCGTAGGTTTAGAAGAAGAGAGAATGTTTTTGGGCGATAAAGGAGTAATAATAGCAGTATAATAATACCAGTAATAGTAGTAGTACAAACGAAAAAACACCTACTACTAAGTAGTACTCACAAAACCATTTCCAACTCGTGTCTTTTGTACACGTTCTCTTGATCGTCTTTCAATCGAGGGTACGCGGCGACTAAACTCTGTTGCGATCCGACGTACAAGTTGTTGTACAAGCGCCAATATCGCTCTCGAACCATTCTCGCTGGATGAAATAAGCCTTGCACTAAGTGAGACAAGGTATACGCCGGACCTAACGTCACTCTCGACGCTTCGATGGCTTCGTTGACCGCGTTTACGACGTGTGGGGATTGTTCAAACACGTTTGGCCAGACGAAATTCATCAAATGCGTCGCCGCGTCTTCGCAATTCAATCGAGCGCAACCCAAGAGTAAATGCCGCACCGCCACGCACGCGGTTTGTCTGTGCACGATATCTCTGTCCATCAACGCGTCTTCAATTAGCGGCGCAATGGCGTAGATGTAATCCTTCCCCATCTCGCCGATGTATTCGAACAAGAACGCCAAGGATTTCAAAACGCCATTTTGGACGTTGATCTCCGGCACTCGGTACTCGTTCATCAGCGCCGGCAAGACGGTGAACGGCGCGCAAGTTTCCGCGACGATGGCTATAGCCACCGTCGTGCACACTCTGTTTTGCCTTTCTTGCACTTTCAAGTTGTTTAAAAGCGTCGCTAAGACGTCTTGCGGTCCGATCGCTTTGGCGATGTACCCAAACGCATTCACCGACGCTCTTCGAATGGCTTTCTTCCGCGCCTTCAAAAGCTCCAACAATTCGAAACAGATCCGCATCCACTCTTTAGCCGGGACAAACTCTGCGCCACGATCGGCAATTCTTCCAACTAAATCCACGCAATTTTCCTGCACTTTTTCGTGCCTGTTTTTCAAAATTGGCGTCAATCTCGGCAACAAATCTTTCACCGGCGGCGTCATCTTCGACATGCCGACGACGGCGACGATGGATTTCAAAGCGCCCAAGATAGATCCTAAAACTTCCGGATACTCTTCGCCCAAATATTCGTACAAGACGACACCTAAATGGCAAATCAATTGCTCTTCTTCGCACACTTTCATGACCGGCGCGACTTTTGAAATCAAATCTGCCGCTTGTTGACGAATGTCTTGATTTTTGTTGTTCAAGCGCCATTTGATCGTGCCGCAAATTTGCGGCAAGTACGGTTTCGCTCTTTGACCGAGAGCGTTGACGACGGTACCGAAACCGTTCAACATGATGTCGTTCTCGTCTTGCGTTTGCTCTTGGAACGAGTACAAGACGCCATCGACCAACAATTCTTCCAATCTTTGGTCCACGTCGGAAACGCCCAAGTGTTCGACAACCTTCGTCACGCATTCCATGACCATTCGTCGAAACGGCTCGGATTCGTCTTTTAAATCTTCGACAATTTTAGAGATTATATCGGAAGCGCCTACTTTTAACGCTAATTCCAAAGTCGTTTCCACTAATGCCAAGTAATTTCTCCTATCTAAAGCGGTTCTTCTCACCCAAAAGTTTTTGAAAAACGGAGGAATAATTTCCGTTCGGACGTATTCGCTATCGACGCCGTCCGTTTGCACGCACTGCTTGACCACTTTCAAAGTAATTTTCTTCATCTCTTCGTCCGCGGTGGCGAATTCTCTGATCAAAATCACCATGACTTCTTTCGTGTAATACGACGCGTAAACCGGGTCCATCAAAGGAATGATATACCCGATGGCTTTCAAAAACGCCGCTAACGTTTTGCCGCGATGCGATCGGATGCCTTTCCATAACGGCTTTAAAACGGAATCGAAGGATTCAATCCCGTACGGCGTCGAAGCTTCCGCTAACGCCGCGATGGCTAAAGCGGAAATCATTCGTACTTTTTGATTCTCGTCTTCCAAACCGGATTCGATGATTTGCACTAATTTCGTCAAGTGCGGCAACACGGCGACGCCGGAGAGGATGGCGATTTGTTGAACAATTTTCACCCCGGTGTGTCTCGCTTGCCACGATTTTTTTGACTGACACACCGCTTTTAAGAATGGGAGCAAGGCTGGTATGGTCAACGCGTGCGCGACGACCGCAAACGCTCGAGCAGTCGTGTTCCTCACGTACTCGTCCACGTTATCGATGTCTGGTCGCATGGCGGCAATCATCGTCGCTAATCCCGCGGCTTTGGAAAGGTTGGCGATAATTTCTCGACCTTCCACGCGCGCGTAGTAATCCTCGTCGATCAACAGAGGTTCGATAACGACTAAGATTTTATGCACGTATGGCCTCACTAAGTCGTCCAGCTTGTACAAGATTCGATCGATGACTTTCACGAGCAAGTGCCTTTCTTGATCTTCCAACGTCGGCGACATCAACAGAGGCAAGATTTGGTTGAACAACGGCCCGGCGCCTAACTCTCTCGCTTTGTCCGTCAACTGACGCAAACTGGACTTTCTTTGCGGTGGTAAACCATTTTTGACTTTTAATAAAAGCTTCATGATTTTCCGTTCCTTTTGTTCTTCGATGGACAAAGCGTCTTCGTCGATTTCTTTCAACAACGGAGCGAAATACTGGTAATCTTCCGCTTTCATCGTCGGTAAATCCTCCGGGACGTCTGGGACGTCAAACATTTGCGTGCGATTCTCCTCTGGAATAGAGAAACCACCACCATTTCCTGCTCCTCCGGCGGAAGACAACGGCGTTTGACCACCGAGTGAAAACTGCGCCTTTCTCGCCGGCGTTCGGAGCGGGACGTAGTTTTTCGGTTGTTCGAGTATTTTGTATTGCGGCAAACCTGGTAAGACCGCATCGAGCTCGTCGTCCGTCATAAATCTGTTCCGTTCTTCCATCTCTCGGTCGTGTCGGGCCGATCGTAACTGATCCGGCGTCATCGGAATCTGTTGACCTCCTCCGAATTCAGAGGATCGAGCGGGCGTTTGCATGAACGCAGACCCCGAACCACCAGTCATTAACGGCGTCTCGGACCCTAATCCACCCCCATTAATCATCGGCGTTTGCATCATCATAACGCTCGGTTCATTTCTCGGCGTCTCGTCCCATCTGCTCGCTTTCCTTCGCGTCGTTGTTTGCGTCGAAGAAGGTTGTTGGTTTCTCGGCGTCGCGTCGTCCCATCGGTTTCTTTTCGGCTTCTTTTTGGTTGCTTTCGTCGAATCGTCGTCGTCCCACTCGTTCGTGACTCCTCCTTTGTTGTTCCCAACCGATTGCGAGGCGTTATCGTCGTCGTCGTCGTCCCACGCATCGTTTTGCAGACGTCGGCGGTGCTCCTTGACCTTCTCGGTATCCGCGGCGGAGTCGTCCATCGTTCTCGCGACATTCTCCTCTTTTTCCTCGTTCTTTTCATTCCCGCTCGTCGTCGTCTTATCCCACCGACTCTTTCTCTTTCTCTTCTTTTCCCCCAAAGTTCCTTCTTCTGTTGTCCCCTCCTCCTCGTTCATCTTCTTCTTCTTCTCAGAAGAATTCTTCTCCTCTTCGATAGAAAACATTTCCCTCCTCTTCGCCTCCTCCGCCTCTCGCTCTCTCTTTCTCTCGATGTTCCTCATCGTCTCTTCCTTCTCTCTCGCGAACATCTGTTCTCTCATGGCTTCTTTGTACCCTCTTTTCTCTTCGATTCCTTTTTGCTCGTCGGAATCTCCTTTAATTTTTTCTCGTTCCGGCGAGAGAAGTCTCTGAAACCTCCTCTTCTTGTATTCGTTTTCTCGATCGGAAATTTTCTTCGATTTTCCGAACTTTTCTCCGTAGAATAACTCTTCCTCTTCTTCCTGATCTTCTCCGTCGACGATGAAGTCTTTCGTGGCGTTTTGAGGCATGGTGAACGATTTCAGCCGTCGCTTTTGACGATTATTATTATGTGTATCATTCTTCTCCTCCTCGTCTTCTGATAAAGAATCTTCTTCTTCTTCTTTATGAACATTCCGTCGACGTCTCTCTTGCAAACGTCTGATTTCCTCGTCGTCTTCTTTCGTCATCTTTAAGCCGGAATTCTCTTATACTCTTCTCTGTCTTCTTTTTGTCCTCTTTTTGTCTTCTTCTTCTTTGAACTACTCTCTGATCGAAGTAGTAAAACAACAACAACAACAACTCGAACGAGGAAAAGAAAAGAAAAGAAGGTTTTTCTGCGGAAAAGAAGTCGCTTTTTTTTGAGGGCAAAAATACTAATTTGAGGGGGGCAAAAGAATACACTGATGAATTTTTGAGGCAAAAAACAAGAGAGGAGTTTTACGACGAGCAAAAAAGAAAAAAGACCAAAAAAGTCTCATTTGTCTGTTTTTTTAAAAACACGATGAAAACGAAGAAAATCATCTTCATTTCAACAGTCATCAAGAAGGACTTTCATAAGAGTTTATAATAATAAAATAATGTCTTCTTCCAAAAAAAGAAACTTTTGACGATGATGTCGGGAGTAAAAGGCGTCGTGATGACGAGATTGCGGAAGAGGAAGGTTGGTCAGAGAGATTCTTTGTGGAGTTTGATCGTGGATAACGACGATATTTGTTTCAAACACATTCTTCCTAGATTGAATGGAACCGATCTCAAATTCTTGTACGGAGTGAATAGTGAAACGAAAAAGTTGATAAAGAGATCAACTCGCAAGAGGGAGTTGAAAAAGAAGTATAAAGTGAGCGAAATGTCGTCGATATCGACGTTGGAAGTTGCGTGGGAGAATAAATCGTTGTGGCCGAGTTACTGGGACGAAAGAGTTTTCTGCCGTGAAGTTGCTTGGACGAATAAACTCGAGTTGCTCAAGTGGGCGCGAGAGGAGAAAAAGTGTGAATGGGATTATAAGACGATTCTTGCGGCCGCATTACAAGGTAATCTGGAAATGGTGAAGTATTGCGTAGCAAATGAGTGTCCTATCGATTGGAGTGCGTGTTCATTTGCTGCCAAAAATGGTCATCTCGAGTGCCTCAAATACTTACGCGAAGAAGGCAAAGCGCCTTGGGATTCTCTTACTGCAGCTTGGGCGGCTGAAAATGGTCATCTCCACATACTCGAATATCTTGTTGAGCGTAAGTATGATAAATATAACGAAGTTGCGTGTTGGTTTGCGGCCGCGAACGGCCACTTAGACTGTTTGAAGTACTTGCGCGAAACCGCAAAAGCGCCTTGGAACAGTGACGCCGTACATCTTGGACACAAGAACAACCACCCCGAATGTGTACAATACTGCCTCGACAATAACTGTCCTCTCCCAGAAGGCTGGTCGTACGCGAATGGAGAGCTCCACGTGCCATATCATTCAGAATCAGAATTATACTCCTTTGAATAAGAATAGTTTTTTTGTATACTACGCGCGCGCGTGCACATATCTCGTCGTAGAGATTAAATCGTAAAGTAGTCTCGTCCTTTATTTGTCCACACTAAAACTCGTTCGTCTTTCCAATTTTTAACACCACACAACAACAAACACTACTCATTATTTATTATTATTGTGATTCACAAAAGCAAAGAGAAAGAGAAAGAGAAAGAGAGAGAGTTTTTGGTTTTGGTTTTGGTGGTAGTAGGAGTCGTGGTTGAGGATAAGGAGGAGGAAACGACGAAGAAAAAGAAGAGAAACAAATCCTCAATTCTCGTACATTGCGTTGCGGAATTGAGAAAATTCATTACTTCATCCATTATCATCCAAAACAGATTACAGACATTAAGAAGACAGTTTAGTAGTAGGAATATAATAATACTACTTAAAAAGAAACAATAAAATGGCGTTATACGTGAAAGCGTTTTCGTTGGTTCTGAAAACAGTCTCCAAACCGATGGCGAAATCGTTGAAATCCTTCATCGTCAGTCAACCAGAGCTTAAAAAAACGTGCATTTCGTTGGCGCAGAAAATCAATATCATGTATTCGTACGTCGTGTTAGAAGCGCCGATACCACGAAAACCGACGACGACGACGGTGATGGATAAAAAAAGTGGAAAACCTTTAGAGATTGTCGTGACCAGAGGTCGGAGTAAATCGTCTTCTGGATCGTCTTCGTCTTCTCATCACCACCACGTTAAACCTTTGTCGGACGACGTCGCCTTGACGAACGGAGCGGAGTTAGTCTCGGAGATCTTTCTCTTTTCCGTCGCCGGAGGGTTGGTGTATTGGGAAGCCGAGAAATCGAACGAACGCGAACGGGAGAAGAAAAAAATAGCCGCCGTGGAAAGGCAACAGCTGACAAAGTTGATGGAGTTAACGAAAGAGAGTTTAGAAGACGTGGTCGAAGAGTTGGAGGAGTTGAAGAGATGGAGAGAGACGGTGAGAGAGAAGAACTATAAGGATTTCAAAAACACAGCGTTTGATAATAGTAATAATAATAATAATAGGAGTAGCAGAACCGACGAGAGTAGCAACAACGCGACGATTCAGACGACGAAAAAAGGAAGCTGGCTGACAAGGAAAGGAGGATGACTTTTAGACGATACCGAAAAGTGGTTATAATACAATGTGTTGAATGATGGGTGTTTTATTATTGTAATAATAATTAGAAAAGTAAAAGCTACCGCATACGTGCACGAAACAGTGTAGTCGTGTACTAATATAATAATAAAGAATTTTTAGTATTAATTCTCCGGGAACCATTTCACATTGCCGACGATCAAGTTCGTGTTCGGCAATTGCCCCGGGTTCGGACTCAAGTACGTGAAGCGTTTGGCGTGCATATCAACCTCGACGATGTGAATGAACCCGGCGACGTTTGAGGTTAACAAATCCGATTGCGTTTTACCGTGCGAAACTGCAACGATGGCGTTGACTAAAGACATGGATGGGATCACAGAAGCGACTCGCATCGGGTCCGTGCTCGCTTCTTGACCGATCGGTAACGCAGACGTTGGGGCTTTCGGACCCCCGCCAACTTTATAAAAGGAAACGGAGGAGAAAAACGCCGATTGTGCCACCGGCGAGAGAGGATTCGAGACAAAATCGAACCCGTAAAAGTATTCGCGAAACCGATCGTCTCTAGTTTTGCGTCTGAACTCGGTCGTTCGTTCAACCACGCCCCCGGATTTCTTCAAAGAGAGAATCTCAACCGCTTCGACTTTTTTACCATCATCGCTACTATTTGTTTTCTTCTTCTTTTTCTTGTCCTTTTGCTGTTGCTGCTGCGCCAAAGCGGCGTCTTTCGCGAACTGTTTCGATAACGTTTGAAACAATCGCTCTTGGCCTAAACACAAAACCGTATCAATCTCTAAGCTTTTCACGGCGTGTAAGATCAACTCTAAGCCTAACCCTTCGATCCATCCCATGGTGTTCACTATGCACCCGGAATGTCTGGCGTGTTCGTTTTTCGAGTTTCTCGCCTCCATCATTTCCGCTATTTTCTCTACGAGAAACTTATAGTGCTCTTTCGAGTTTTCCGTAACCGTAACGTCGCCAAAAAAGTAACTGAGAGGCATTTCAGATTTCACGTGCGCGCCGTCCTCGAACGGATTTATCGGGTGATCGATTGGAGCGGCCGATATCGTTCCCGGGACTGAAATTGCGTTTTGGCCTAGATCTAAATCGATGAATAAAGGCGACCACGCTTGTCGCGCGGCGTAATTGATGAGGATTTTCGACAAGGAAGATTTCCCGACGTCAGCCGGGCCAACGATTAACACTCGCGGACCCGCGGATGATTTTTGACGAAAATCGTTTTCTTTTTCCTGCTCTCCTTCGTCGTCGTCTTCTCCTACTCTTTCTCCTCTCTTCCTCTTCTTCTTCTTCTCTTCTTCCTCCTCTCCCTCCATCTCGTTTACGTTTACGTCGATGTTGACCGCGTCGTCGCTCGATAATAAAGCGGAGCAATCTCTCGCCTTCTTTCGCTTCGCCTCTAATATACCGTGCACGTTCAAGTAACTCGCCATCGGCGTTTCCTCGGAAACGTACGCTATTTCGATCGCTTGTTGTTCTTCTTCTTTATCTAAACCCTCTTCGTCTCCACTCTTCTCTCCGTCGTCGTCTAAACCGTCGTCGTTTCTTCTTCCCGCGTCATCACCAAAATCCTCGCCGCCGCCGCCACCACTTGTCTTCATCAGAATCTTCCTCGCATTCGTCGTCGTCTGAATATTCGTTTCTTCCAGTTCAATCGTGCACCCAGAGTACGTGAAAAACGCCCACTTCCCGCCTCCCAATTTTTTCTTAGTAGTAGTATTACTACTCGTCGTCGTAGTACCACCAATTTTACTCGTTGAACCACCATTTTTCGATGAACACGAAGAAGATCCAATTTCGCTCCCAAAAATCTCGCACGTCCCGGTGTTTGGAACCACGGAGACGTAAAAAAATCGATTCAATTTACACTCCACGCGTAACTCGGATTCTTTTGATAATTCGAACGTTTTCTTTTGTCCCTCGTCTTCCTCAAAGTCGTCGTTGTTTTCTTCCATCATCGTGTTGTTCGTTTTTAAAGTCGTCGTCGTCGTTATCGTTTACTAAAGACGACGACGACTCTGTGTGTGAATTCAATGAAGAAATTCTCTCGATTAAATTGGACTGTTTGACGAGCTCTAGAGAGAAAAAAGAAGCAAAAATTTCGTAAGGGAAAACAACAACACTTATTACTAATACGTAAGAGAGTCATTTCAGAGAGTCATCAGACTGATGAAAAAGAGATCTTTTTTGATTCTTTCTTTTCTTTCTTCGATTCTTTCTTTGTGAAAAGAAGACACGTTTTATTCATACTCTCTTCTCTGCTCAACGCTCAACTCTATAGAAGAGTATAATAAAAGTCATCATCATCATCATCATCATCATCACGGGGAGAGCTGATGATGATGACGAGGGAAGAAGAAGAATCAAAAGAAAAAGAGGACGACGAAAAGGAGAAGAAGAGCTTTGATGATGAGAAGAGTCGTTTAAAGAGCAACGACGACGTAAACGACGACGAGGAGCAAAACGAGGACAACGGCATAAATGGTGGTATTCCCGAGTCGGTGTTGAAAGAGTTCGAAGCGTTTCTTAAGAACAACTTTAACGCGATGAATAAAAACAATTCCAACATCACGTTTTCCGAGACGCACTTGTCTCTCCCGGTTCGAGTTTTAATACACCAGATGGTGAAGGAAAGAGGCGAGAATCTGTTCGGGTCGAGAACGATTTCGGAGACGAATCAAATACGCGCGTTTCGGAAGAAAGATTACTTTAATAAAGAAGGAGAGGAAAAAGAAGAATCAGGAGAAGAAGAGGAAGAACGACGCACGCGATTTGAACGAGGGAACATCGAACTGAAGGACGCGTTTGACTTTTTCCTTGAACTGAAGTTGAAGACGAGTGGATCGTCGAAAATCAACGCGGACGTCGCGAGAAGTAAGTATCACAAACTCAGTCAACGTTTGCACCCGAGTTATAACGCGGCGTGTAGCGGGAGGAAACGAGGGTGGTGCGATCAATGCGGCATGCTTTTAGAGTTGGGAAGATGGTACAGGTTTACCACCACCGGTTCGAGAAGTAGAAGCGGAGAAGAAGACGAACAAAACGGAGGAGAAACGGCGGATGATTTGACGGATATTTGTCGAGTGTGTTTGGAGAAGAAGAAGAAAAAGATGAGAAAGAATTTTTCGAACAAAGGCAGACGCGACGAGACAGAAAACGCGTATCTCGAGATGGAAAAGAACGGGGAGTTGGTGTTGATTAAAGATTTATCCGCGTTTGGCGAGAAAGGGAGCGAACTGAGAGAGATGTATTGTTACTCTTCTTCTTCTTTAAACGACGACGAGAGCGACGACGACGACGACGACGACGAGAGGGAGAAGAGCAACAACAACGAGAAGAAGAAAACCATACTACTAACTCGCGCGCACAAAGCGACTTTAGACTTTAAAAAGCTCACGGTCGCGTACCTGTGCTTCAAAGATCCCTCGAGAACGGAGATTTACAAAATTTTTGGGTTCGATCAGTTGAAAAAACACGAAGAAAACTACTCGGATGTGAATATTTTCGAGTGCAATCCGTGGGAAGTGTACGAGGATTTCTTCGAAGGCAAAGACGAAGACGATCGACAATATTTACTCTTCAACGGGGTAGATTTAGAATCATCAGACAGCGAAGAAGAAGATATGATGGTCGAAGAAGAAGCAGAAGAGGAAAAAGAGGAGGAGGAAGAGGACATGGACGACGATTCCGAAGAAGATCTCAATCTTCTCAAACAAGCAAAAGAGATGGCGAAACAACAACAACAACAACAAAAGAAAGTGATCATGTCAAAGAGAACATCCGCGAACGAAGTTTTGAAGTTCCCGTTTTATCAACCCGGCGGAGTTGGTGGCACGCACAATCGATTCGTTGACAACGAGGACAACGAGGAGGATGACAAGAAGAAGGAGGACATTTGGTCGACAACAATTTCAAAAGCGGCGGTTTGTGAAGAATCATAGATTATTAGGCGAGTGAAAGAGATAGCGTTTGCTGTAACAATAATATATAGTATCTCAAAATAAGTACACTGATGTACGGTAGGTAGCGGTTGATTATATTCATACTGGTGGTGTATTTAAACTTGTATTATATTCTCTCTTTCTCTCTCGTATTCTTTTTGAAGCCGAAGCCGATGATGATGATGATGATGATGCGTAAAATTATATATTTTAATATAATTATTTTAGTAACGCATCAAGATGCATTTAAATCTTTTGCGGGGCATCGACGATGAAGGAAATTCCTTTATCGATTTGCGCTTTCAACTCTGGTTTTAATTTGTCCAACCATCCTTGCTCGTAGGCGGTGATGTCGCCAATCGGCGACACTTCTTCGACGCCTTCTTTGCCCAACTTGCACTTGGTCGCAAAGAACGGCATGTCCGGAACAATATCGGAGGAAACGTACGAGCACTCGTACACGT
>Ga0209090_10002140_pt1 | contig 12544 bp, 15 predicted proteins | sample ArcticOcean_MG_C_9_FD_187432 | JGI IMG/M metagenome (GOLD analysis project Ga0209090, IMG submission 187432) | Marine microbial communities from western Arctic Ocean - ArcticOcean_MG_CB2_152 (SPAdes) (version 2) | ecosystem: Environmental > Aquatic > Marine > Oceanic | place: Arctic Ocean... | reverse complement strand
TAGGTGGGTCATCAAATTCAATACTCATCAAGCAAGAAGGAAACAACAACGAGATTTCCTTCGTAGATTACTGGGGTTCGGGAGAAACTTGGGGTGGAGACCTAGATGGGAACTCTAATACACTACACTTAGAACAAAGTGGAACTGGTTCTAAGAACGATATAGGATTCCACATAATAGGAAATAGTAATACAGTTCGATGGGGACAAGGAACAGTACTCAATAATTCATCCGACACCACATTTGATTCTGCCTCAGCTGTCGCAGACGATGGTGGTCATAAACTAAACCTAGACATCCATGGAAGTGATAACACACTCATAGGATATCAGAAATCCAATTTGGTAAATGGTGGAGACCATACTGCAACGGTATATCTTTACAGCGATGATAACATTGCATGGTTACGGCAACAAGGTGCTGGTGATAAGACTCTCTATCTGAGAACGAACAACGATGATAACGTAGTAAACAGTAATCAAAAAGGAAGTGGGGATCATGCGACATCCATTACACTTGGTGGTTCATACGGAACTACACTCAACCTAATACAAAATAGTTCATCAAACCTGTCATACAACCTTACACAAAGCTGCGTCACAGCTGGTGGTTGTACAATTTCAGTCACACAAGAGTAATATGAAACACCTATTAATAATAATGTTGTTGTTGTTATTACCATCTCTAGGACAGGCTGCGTTGGAAGATTGGCATCCTACTAATCAAAAATTATTTAAATCGTATATAGTGTTAAATGCAGTTGATGTTTTGCAAACATTCGATCTTATTGACTGTCAAGACAACCTAGCTGAACAATGTCCTTATGCCGAAGGAAACAGATTCGTAGGAACTCACCCAAAAAAATCAGAGATTATTTTGATCAAAGCACTCTCCGTATACGGAGCATATGCTCTTCTAGATAGTCAGCACAAATTCCTATGGCCTAAAGACAATACCAAGGCTAAATTTATTGCCTTATCCATCATGAATATGATATACATAGATACAGTCTATAATAATCATTCTATTGGTTTGAAGATGAGTTACCAATTTAATTTCTGACATAAATAACTCTATGGACGATAGAACATTAGAGATGGTTAATGAGTACCGTAAATCTCAAAAGAAAAAATTTTGGAGAAGACTTCTTTCTGCATTCATAGCTGGTGGGTGTATTATTCTTGCACTCTACATATTCTTTACTAGAATGTAATCTATGTATTCTTGGAAAACCGTCTTAGTAACAATAGGGTTACTGTTTACACTTAAACTTTGGAACCCGATGTTTATCGAGAACATCTCATGGTCATGGTTCGACTACCTACATTCAACACATCCAACAGAATCATACAACCCTGAATCAGGATTACCTGAGATTGTTCTTGTGGATATAGATGAGAAATCTGTTGCAGAGTTCGGACAACTTCCATTTCCAAGGGATGTCTATGCAACGAAGATGTTAAATGAACACTACACTAACACTTATGTGTTCACCCAAATCTTCTCAGAAGAGGATAGATTCGGGGGTGATGCCGCATTTGCCGAAGCATTAGTCAATAGATTGTCTATTTTAGCCTCTGCACCCACCATTCAAACTGAAATCGGGTCATCTCCCTTTGTTGGAACCAGCACACTAGGTGGGGGAGAAGCAAAAGATGCAGTGTGGGGGTTCTCAGGAGTCCTCAGCCCTATTCCTGTACTGGAGTCGAATACCTATGGAGTAGGGGTTACTACAGCAACTCCCAGTATTTCGGGTACTCCAAACTTTGATGGGACGATAAGATCAGCACCATTACTACTTCAAGCTAACGATCAGATATACCCATCACTTGCAGTTGAAGTGTTAAGAGCATATAACGATGAGAAATCGTATCAGATGAAAGTCACAGATGCAGGGGTTGAGTGGATAAGGGTTGGAAGACAACCCCCAATTGCAACTACCCCTCAAGGTGATATAATGATCTCATACTGGAACACCTTTAGAAGGTTTTCCTTCTCAGACCCACTTCCCGAAAATGTTATCCTTGTCTTTGGTGTAACTGCGGAAGGGTGGAATAATCCAGTTTCAACCCCAAGGGGTGTAATGTATCCCCACGAAGTGCAAGCGAACCTAATCCAAACCGCCTTGACAGGAGTTCAAATACAGCAATCCTACTTTCTTGAATTCTTAGAGACTGTTCTTCTATTGACAGTCCTTCTAATAGTGTTGGTAATGGTTTACAGGCTTCCCACAGGTCTTTCGGGGACATTGAGTTTAGTACTCGTAGGACTTCAGGTGGGTGGGAGTTATTATATATGGACTTCAGAGCTCGTTCTTTTCGATACCTTCTTTTCATCTATGGCCTCCTTGATAGTTTTCGGTCATGCATCCTTTAACAAATACTATGTAACTTTCCAAGAAAAGCAACAAATAAAGAAGCAGTTCCAAAAGTATTTATCACCCGACATGATTGAAGAGCTCCAAAAACATCCCGAAAAATTAAGATTAGGTGGAGATAGAAAGGAACTTTCTTTCCTTTTTGCTGACATTGTTGGGTTCACTCCAATCAGCGAAGCCTATATGAAAAATGATGATCCTGAAGGACTGGTGTTACTTATTAATAGATTCCTAGATGGTATGTCAAAGGTTGTACTCAACAATGGTGGAACCATTGATAAGTTTATGGGCGACTGTCTAATGGCATGGTGGGGGGCCCCCCTAGATTGTCCTAACCATGCAGAAATGGCAATGAAATCTGCAATGGAAATAGAATTACTTACAGAACAAATGAACAGGGAAATTGAAGAAGAGGGGTTGGATATACCACCAGTGGTTATTGGTACAGGTATCAACACAGGCCAGTGTATCGTGGGTAACATGGGCTCAGAAGAAAGATTCGATTACTCAGTGGTCGGTGATGCAGTTAACCTTGCAGCTCGTTTAGAAGTTCAGACTAGACAATACGATACTCCAATCCTATTCTCAGAGTTTACCAAAGACCAAATCGATATTGACTGGAAGTATATTGATGAAATCAATGTGAAGGGTAAGGAAATACCAGTTAAGATATATGCACCACTCTTCGGTGCAGAAAAAGAATTGAGGAAACTAAATAAATGAAAACTACAAAACCACTTGATTAATAGATAACCTTATGTTTAAAACATAACGAACACCGTCAGTTACTTCTGTGACTCCATGTTCCTCACCATACTTATAAAGTAGGGCATCACCTTGTTGTATACGATATTCTTTATTTTCAATAGTGGGAATACCACCTTTAAATTCATCCGTAGGATTTAATTGAAGAACAAGACTATGATCTGTTTCATCATTAACCGATGCTCGGTCTATGTGTGATTCTATGAAACAGCCAGGCGTGTATTTTAATACTCTGAACAAAATTGGTTCGTATTTCCCAGCAAATGAGTAGGAATCTTCTAAGAATTTATTGTAAACGAAACCCATTTCATCAATGGTGAAACTGCTTAAAAGGAAATGACCTAAGTCACTTGGCCAATGGCGATCATGCCCAAAAAAATTATTATCGGATTTTCGATAAACATCATATATTTCTTGGGTCAACTCAGCTGACGCTAAATTTGGTAATAGTTCCATACTAATATTTAGTTTCAAAAAACCCCTTGATTTATAGATCATAGTAGTCTATAATGTATAAATACATGTGTAATGCCTTCGGGGTTACATTAATATTAACTTGCTTTGGTACTAAAAGTACCTACAAAGGAGAAAAACTATGACACATTTCAATGATGTCTTCGGAAAATTCACAACAGAATTTCCATTCGCAATCGGCTTTGACCGACAATTGCAACTATTAAATCGTGCAGAAACACTACACGATTCACAAAACCAAAACTATCCACCTTACAATATTGTAAAACACGATGCAGAGAACTTCTCCATCGAACTTGCAGTAGCCGGATTTAGTAAAAAGGAAATCGAAATCTCGAAAGAGAAAGAGTCCCTTTCTATTGAAGGTGTACAGGCAGAATTAGATAACAGGGAATTTGTCCATAAAGGACTTGCTTCAAGAAACTTTAAAAGAACATTTACACTTTCAGACGATATCATCGTTAAGGGTGCAGACATGAAGGACGGAATTCTAACTGTATCACTGGAAAGGGTTGTGCCAGAAGAAAATAAACCACAGACAATTAAAATTTCTTAGATTAAAGGGAGTGTAGCTCAACTGGATAGAGCAACAGCCTTCTAAGCTGTAGGTTATAGGTTCAAGTCCTATCATTCTCACCAATTTAAAAAAACACCTTGTCGGATACCCCTAGTTTTGCTATAATAGGGGTATCTTTTATATTATGGAGTAATGAGTGAAATGTACAGAGTTGTAAAAACTTATGGGAACGATAGAGGCCTTTCTTGTGCCTTCCGTCAATGGAAAGCAGATAGTCACTGTTCCCTAATTCATGGATATTCATTAGGATTTGAAGTTACCTTCGAAGCAGAAGAACTGGATGAAAGAAACTGGGTTATCGATTTCGGTGATCTTGGTTATCTTAAAAAGTTCTTAGAAGAGTACTTCGACCACACAACAGTTGTGGCACAAGATGATCCCCATCTTGAACAGTTCAAAACTTTAGCTGATCTAGGAATTAGTGAACTGGTTATATTACATAACACTGGTTGTGAAATGTTTGCACAACATGTATTTGAATTCTGTGAAGAACAATATAATGACCATCGTGTCAGAGTGGTCTCAGTTAGATGTTTTGAACACGGAGCAAATAGTGCTTTATTCGGAAACCTTTAGAAGTATCCAAGGTGAAGGACATTACACTGGTGTCCCAACCGTTTGGCTAAGATTCTTTGGATGTAATTTAGAGTGTAATGGGTTCGGTCAAAAAGACCCAACAGACCCATCCACTTACGAACTTCCTTACGAAAAAATCGACCTAACAGAAATCCAAGCAGTAGAAGACTTACCAGTTTTCAAATTTGGTTGTGATTCATCTTACTCATGGTCAAAGAAATTTGCAAAACTTCAAAAGAGTGCAGGCCCTGTTATGGTTGCAGAAGAACTTGAAAGTATGATGAAACCAAACTTTCATCTTGCATTCACTGGTGGTGAACCGTTATTACCAGCTGCACAAAAGAACATGGTTAAGATTCTAGATGCAATGACAACCCCAACACATATAACGATAGAAACCAACGGTACGAAATCATTACATCCAGTGTTAAGGGAGTACATACAAAACACCAGTAAAGAATTCTTCTTCTCATGTAGTCCTAAGATATTTGGAACCAGTGGAGAGAAGGATGCAATCATACCCGAAACTGTAAAAGAATATTGGGATGTATCCAAAGTAGGACAATTAAAGTTTGTTTGTAATGGGTCAGATCAATCGTGGAATGAAATTGAAGACGCAATAGTACAATTTAGAGATGCAGGGATTGGTTACCCAATATGGATTATGCCTGTAGGTGCATTAGAAGAAACACAGAAAGATAATGCAGCTATGATTGCAGAACAAACAATGGATAGAGGATACAATGTATCTGCAAGAGTTCATTGTTACATATGGGGTAATAAAATCGGAACATGAGTAACATGATAACAGAACAAAGAGAACAAGTCAGAGGTAAGACTGTTCTTCTTTACAGTGGTGGAATGGACTCACTCATCATTGACCATATAATGCGGCCTGATGTTTTGCTAAATATAAGTATGAACTCAAACTATGACAAGAGAGAAAGAATGTCAATGGAGTTTGATGACAGAATGGTATTTCTAGATGACGTTTTAAATCTTGGTCAATACGAGAGAGATGATGCAATCATTCCGAATAGAAATGCACACTTAGTGTTACTTGCATCTCATTACGGTGAGACGATTCTACTGGGGAGTGTGAGTGGAGACAGGTCTTTTGATAAAGATGAAAAGTTCTACATGAGAATGGAAGACTTACTTAATCACATGTGGCAAGAACAACATTGGACTGAAGAAAGAAAGTTCAATATATCTTCACCATACAAAGATAAGACTAAAACACAATTAGTTAGAGAGTTTCTACGCAACGCTGGACTAGTACAAACACTTGCAGATTCATACTCATGTTATGAAGGTAAAGAAAAACATTGTGGTGTTTGTAAAGCATGTTTTAGGAAATGGGTTTCATTAGAGAATAATAAAATAGTATTAGATGATTATTGGTTAAATGATCCTTGGTCAGCAAAATGGCTTGACAGAATCAAGGACGAAGTGTATAATGGTACTTATCGTGGTCTAGAAGACTTGGATATCAAAAAAGCAATGGTAATGAAAGGAGTGTGGAAGATATGAAATATGATGCAGAATTAGGGAGACAGGTACAACAACACCTAGTCGATCTTGGGGTGGAAACACCTATGAACGGTGGAAGAGAACACAACACCGAGGCTGTAGCAAGTCACTTTAAAGTTATCATGGAAAAGATTGGTTGTGACATGGATGATGATTCTATGAAAGATTCACCTCACAGAGTTGCATCAATGTTTATGGACGAGTTATTTACTGGGATGAATTATGATAATTTTCCTAAGTGTACAGTCTTCGACAACAAAATGAATTTCAATTCAATGGTAGTTCAGAAGAACATCATCGTAAAATCAGTATGTGAACATCACTTCCAAACAATCTATGGTAAGTGTCATGTTGCATATATTCCAACAGGTGATGTTGTAGGACTATCTAAATTAAATAGAGTGGTCAACTTCTTTGGACGTAGACCACAAGTTCAAGAGAGACTCACGGAACAAGTATTCCGAGCTCTACAGTTCATTCTTAAAACAGAAGAAGTTGCAGTCTACATGGAATGTGACCATTTTTGTGTGAAAGCTCGTGGAGTTGAAGATGTCAATTCATCTATGGTAACAAGTAGATTGGGTGGTGCATTCTTCAGTGATGAGAAGACCCGAGCTGAGTTCATTTCGATAGCAAACAGATGAATTTCGAATATGTAATCTCAGGGATGACCATGGGAACAGGAGACTTGTACTACAAGCAATCTGTTCTGGCCCCCTATGCAGATGTATTTAATGACAAGATCAAACATATAGATAACAAATATTCTAATCAGAATGTATCTATGTTATTCAATTCTCATTGTGAACCAAAACACGGTGAAACTATCCATGCACTCATGTCATCTTGGCATAACTTGATGGCAGATAGTGGTGGACTGCAGTTATCTAGAACCAAGAAAGGTTTGACCCCCGAAATCAAAGATAGCATCTATAGACACCAAGCAAAGTATTCTAGTGTTGCAATGATATTTGATGATATCCCAACAGAGTTTGATGGTTCCAATACTGGATGGTCGATGAAGACATCCACAGCTGGACGAAGATTTGCAAAAGAACTCATCGATGAGAAATCAAAATCAACACTTGCAAATGTTATAAGACAGATAGAAGTGTTCGATGAAGTTGAATCAGATTCAAAGGTCTCATTGATTGTTCAAGGACAAGATGTAGAATCTTGTAGACAATACATCGAAACAATCGTGGATGGATTAACAGACGAACAGTTAAAAAGTTGTGATTCGATTTCACTATCATCAGCTTGTTCGGGTACTGGGTTTAACAACAGAATGGAAATGATCTATGGTTGTAAGAACTATGAAATTCCTGATGACTTAAAAAAGAATATCCATTTACTGGGTGTTGGTTCTCATGAGATGATGACTGCATTCTTTGTATCACCTGAATATTTTAATTTTGTGGAAAATGTTTCTTACGATTCATCAACCCAAGCAAACTCTTGGTTCTTCTCAAGATATAGAGATAAGAACTGGAACAACATTGATCTAGAATCACCATCTAGAGCAACTAGGTCTCTTGAAGACATATATCAAAGACAATTGATTCCATCTTTGGGTGAGTTATTTGAATTGAATAAATATGCATTCCATTCATTTGGTATTCCAAATTTCAGACATCTCATTGAAGAGTCCACCAAGTGGTCTACAAAAAATGTAGAAAAAGCAAGACTATATAATAGTGATGAAGGAAAACATGGTGCAAAACTTTTACCGTTCTTTAATCAGATGCAAGTGGTCGAACACTTCATGGATAGACTGCAAAGCTTAGTAGATACCCCAATGACTAATGACAAGGGGTTATCTCAAATTAAAGATTGGGATATGTTTATTAATGGTTGGTTACCATATCAAGGAGCAATTGATAAGCTACCCACACAATTCGCAGGAAGTTTAAATGAGTTCTTCTAAAATTATATATAACTATGACCTCTATGATTTAGATTTTCTAGATGTCAAAAATATGGAGTTCGATCATGTGGTCGGAGTCTATAGAGGAAGTTTGGGTCTAGCTACACACATAAGTAATGTGTGTAGTGTTCCTATGAGTATCGTAGGGTTTCAAACACGAGATGGTGATGACAAAGAACCCTATTGGATGCATAATGCAATCACAACTCGGAACTGGAAATCTGAAAAGATAATTGAGGGTTCAGATGGGATGAGAATTTTAGTAGTGGATGACATCTATGACACTGGTCTCACAATGAGAAAGGTCATGGAGTTTGTTAGTTTTGCAAGAACTAAACCATCAGTAATGCCAAGTGTATTGGGGTACTGTATCTTTGGTAAAGAAAACGATGCCGGCGTCATCTTCAGTCGGGAAAATAACGGACAATGGGTAGAGTTTCCATGGGAAAGATAAAGAATAAAATGTTTGGTACAGTCTTCAGGGTTGTGGAAAACCCACACAATCAAGATGCTGCAATTGAGCTCCTTGAGGGTGAATGGAAAGGACTAGTATACCAGTATGGGAAGGTTCAGATGGAAGACGATACCCCTAATTTGAATTTTCAAAGAACGATAAGAAAAGTACCTGATGGCATGGAGAAGAATGAACTCAACCTTGAGGAACTCCTAAATAACAATGCATTAAACACACTCATCGGCGATATTCTTGTTGAATTAATTGAGTCACAAATAAGGAAAGAAGGAAATGAACAAAGAGATATTGAAGGAACAGATTAAAAGACACGAAGGTGAAGTACTAGAAGTCTATGCAGATTCACTAGGATACTTGACACTAGGTGTCGGACATCTAATCAGAGAAGGTGATGCAGAAGACGGACAACCTGCTGGAACGCCAGTCAGTCAAGAAGTTTGCGATGCATATTATGAAGATGATTTCGACAAACATGTATCTGAAGCAGTTCATGTATTTGAATCAAAAGGTGGAGAAGACTTCGATAGTCTTCCCGAAGATATTCAACATGTGATCGTAAACATGACTTTCAATTTAGGTGGAAGTAGACTAGGTAAATTTAACAACATGTGGAAAGCAGTAGTTGTAGAAGACTGGAAAACCATGGCTGTTGAAATGGAAGATTCAAAATGGTTTAGACAAGTCGGTAGAAGGGGTACAGAATTACAAGACTTGGTCTTAGGCTGTGTTTAAGACAACAGAAATTAAAGCAGTGAAGCTTTTAGGCGGAGAGGTTATTATAGGAATAGTGACCGACTCTATTTTTAAAACTTCCGTAACTGTCTCAGAAGCACAACTATGTATTAGTAATGTGATTGATGGTAGGATGGAAGTTAATCTTGCACCATGGTTACCATATGCAAGAGAGTATGACTTTGTGGTTCCAAAATCTCAGATACTAACTATGTTTAAAGTTAGACCGAATCTAGAGACAAATTATAAGGTCGCAACAGGAAACAAATAATAATGAAAGATCAAATGATGAAAGCACTGCAGTCCCAGTATAAAGGAGAGATGGATATTGCACTCGCAAATATCGAAGTATATAAAAACAATCCAGCTGGTATAGGGGAACATCCCGAAGTATCTCAAGCAATGGATACTCAAGTAGAAATTTTTGCAAACGCAAAAGAAAAACATGATGCAATTGATTTCATGTTAGGAAATTCAGAACCAAATACCCTTGTAGAATAGAACTTTTTATGATATACTAACAGTATGGATTACTATACTAGTGTGTGTCGTACAAGAGACAAAATTCTTGTAAAAGGTTATCAGGGTAAGAAACAGGTTAAGTTATCTGTTGCTTATCGTCCAAACCATTATGTCCTTTCAAAGAAAGGTGATACTGCATACCGATCATTAGACGGAAAACCACTTGAAGTTGTCAATCTTGACACTATGGGTGGTGCAAGAAAGTTCCGTGAACAGTACAGTCAGGTTAATGGATTTGAGATTCATGGTTATGATAAGTATGTGTATACTTACATTGCAGATAAATTTCAGGGTGATATCAAATATGACCCAAAACAAATCAAAGTTGCAACACTTGATATTGAGTGTGAATCAGAGGGTGGTTTTCCCGAACCAACTCTTGCAGAAGAAAAAGTAAATGCAATCACCATCAAACCATTCAGGTTCATGGCACATACTTTTGGTATTGGCCCTTGGGCAGAATGTCCCCCAAATGTACATTATCACGAATGTAAGAACGAAGCATTCCTGTTAACAGAGTTTATCAAGTATTGGAGAAAGGAATCTTTTGATATAGTCACAGGTTGGAATGTTGATGCATTTGACATGACTTATCTTTGTAATCGTGTTGATAAGTTATTTGGTGAAGGAGAACACAAGAAGTTCTCACCTTGGAACATGTCCGATGTTAGAGATTACACTAACAACTACGGACAGAAGGTTATGATTTTCAACCTCTATGGTATCAATATTCTTGATTACATGGAACTGTACAAAAAACACACATTCGTAAATCAAGAATCATATTCACTGAATCACATTGCACATGTTGAGTTAGACAAAGCAAAGATTGATTACTCAGACTATGGTTCACTACACACACTGTACCAACAGAACTATTCATTGTTCTTAGAGTACAATGTCAAAGACGTTACACTGGTCGAAGACTTAGAAGACAAACTTGGTTTGTTAGAGTTAACCATGACCATGGCTTACAATGCAAAGTGTAACTTCTCAGATACATTTGGAATGGTAAAGTATTGGGAAACCATTATCTATAACTTCCTTAAAGAACAGAACATCCAAACCCCACCACAGAAATTAGATAGAAGTAAGACTCATAGTATTATCGGTGCATATGTTAAGGAACCACAAGTGGGAATGCACGATTGGGTTATGTCGTTTGACTTAAACTCACTCTATCCTCATTTGATTATGCAATACAATATCTCACCTGAGAAGATGATTAAGGGAGAACGGATAACAACAAGTGTTGACCACATGTTGGATCGGTCAGCTGACATATCAGGTCTTAAAAGAACAAATAGAAGTGTTACACCTAATGGAGTTATGTTCACTAGAGACAAACAAGGGTTCCTTCCTGAACTTATGGAAAAGTTCTACGATGAAAGAAAGGAATGGAAAGGTAAGATGATTCAGTATCAGATTGAGAAGGAATCATGTGACGATGTAAAACGTAAGAGAGAACTTGATACACTTATCAAACGAGCATACAACAATCAACAGGTCAGGAAGATTGCACTCAACTCAGCTTATGGTGCATTAGCAAATCAGTACTTTGCATTCTTTGACCCGAATCTTGCAGAGGCAATTACACTTAGTGGACAGATGGTTATTAAGACAGCTGAGAAAACCATTAACAATTATCTAAACAAAATTCTGAATACCACCGATGAAGATTATGTTATTGCAATGGATACCGATTCAATTTATGTGACCTTCGATAAGATGGTACAACAGGTATTTCCAAAAGAAACCCCCAAGTCCAAGATCGTAGACTTCCTTAATACAGTAGGTCAAGATAAGATTCTCGATGTATTAACAGCAGGGTATGATGATCTTGCAGACTACACTAACGCATTCCAACAGAAGATGGTAATGGGTAGAGAAGTAATTGCAGATCGTGGTATTTGGACTGCAAAGAAACGATACATTTTAAACGTACACGACAACGAGGGAGTAAGACTCAAGGAACCCAAACTTAAGATGATGGGTATTGAGACTGCAAAATCCAGTACACCTCAATGGGTTCGTAAACAACTTACAGAAGTATTGAAAGTAGTTATGAATGGTACAGAAGAAGAGGTATGGGATTTCGTAGAAAATGCACGGAGAGATTTCAGGAGATTACCAGTAGAAGAAATGGCCTCACCAAGGGGTTGTAACAACCTTGCACAATACAGTAATTCAACTACCATTTATGGTAAGGGAACACCTATTGCAGTTCGTGGTGCATTATTATACAACCATCTTCTCAAACAAAAGAACGTACACAAACGATACGAAGTGGTTAAGAATAGTGACAAGATACACTTCACATATCTCACGACACCCAACCCAATTAACGAGAACGTGATATCCTTTATCAATGTTCTACCAAAAGAATTTGAATTAAATGCATATGTTGATTATGATATGCAATTCGATAAATCATTCATAGAACCACTGAAGGCAATTATAGGATTAATTGGGTGGAATGTTGAACCAGTTGCATCATTGGACAGTTTCTTTGGATAATTTAGTTGAAATAGTATTCACCAAAGATGAGATAGATACCTCTAAAAGAGTTAGAAATTTCCAACAAAATGT
>Ga0209090_10002135_pt1 | contig 12550 bp, 17 predicted proteins | sample ArcticOcean_MG_C_9_FD_187432 | JGI IMG/M metagenome (GOLD analysis project Ga0209090, IMG submission 187432) | Marine microbial communities from western Arctic Ocean - ArcticOcean_MG_CB2_152 (SPAdes) (version 2) | ecosystem: Environmental > Aquatic > Marine > Oceanic | place: Arctic Ocean... | reverse complement strand
TTCTTACTGGGTATGGTAAGGATTTTTGCGTGAAAAATTTAGCGTCCTTACCATAAATTTTAACTTTATGTATATTTTTCACATTTTTGTCTTTGTTTTATTTGTTTCTAATTTGTTTCTAATTTTGTTTCACATTTTTATTAAAAACTTACACAATTCTAATTTGTTTCTAATTTGTTTCTAATTTGTTTCTTTTTTCCTTTTAAAACAAATTTGTTTCTAATTTGTTTCAAAAAAACAAACTTAAAGCGAATTTATATGATATTGTATAACACATGTCTCTAAAAATTACTAATAGTAGAGTAGTGAATTTTTACAAAGCTAACCCAGGCCAAGATATTGATAAGAACAACTTATTTTTGGTTGAAATGATTGAAAACATCAAGGAAAATATCGAGAATGGAATTAATACTAATGAAACATTACAATATCTGGATAATTTTAAATCTATTGTTGATAATAACTTTAAGGATTTGGAAAATAAAGTAAACGATAACAATCTCTCCAATGAAATTAAAGCATTGGATTCTAAAATCCAGCTACTTAATAAGGATACAGAGCAGCTATCCGAAATTAAGAACATGGTAAGCTCTCAAAAATATAACCTGACAAAGGAGATAGAGGCAATGATGAAGAACTCTGAAAATAGTAACATTATCAGTATTGGAGAGATAATTGATAAAAAACATGCTGCTATTGTTAATGAGATTTCAACAGAATTATCAAAAGGTAGTAGAGATAGCAATAACGCTTTGTCTGCAACACTCAACAATCAATTACAAGAACGATTTAATGATATTAAAAAGGAAACTGATAAAATAATCAATTCTGATAGTTCCAATAATATTAGCGTAATTGAGAATTATTTCAACAAACTAAATGATGCGTTTACTATCTCAGAGACAAAGAACGAAAGCGATAGAAAGCATAATATTGAGCAACAACAACTTGTTACTACAAGTCAAAACGAACTCTTATATGAGAAGCTAAATAACACAATCAAACCATCATTAGAGAGAATTGACCAATACATCGATACCCAAACAACTAGTAATTCCAGTAGAAAAGGAAGTAATAGCGAAATGAAATTGGAGACAGTTCTTAATAAATGCTTTCCTAATTCCAGCATTGAAAATACCTCAGGTATGGCACACTGCGGTGACTTTCTAGTTAAATATAAGAGCTCATCCTTCTCATTTCATACAGACTCTAATAGTTATATTCCTGTTATTGTTGAAAACAAATGTTACAAAGACAATGTAAAGGAATTAGAAGTAACTAAATTCATTGAAGATGTAAAAGCAACTAATAACCACGGAATTTTTCTTTCTCAAACAAGCGGAATCGCAACCAAAAACAACTTTGATATTGAGTTTGAGGGAACAAATGTATTGATTTATATTCACAACGTACAATACGATGAACATATTATTGTGTCTGCGTTCAAAATTCTAGAAGCAATTTTATCTAAAATCAACCTCAACAATTCTGGAGAAAATATTCCGAAGGAGAAGATTCAGGCTATTCGGAGAGAAGTCCAAGAATTCATTCAGATCAAGAGTTCATTGATTAAAGATTCAAATGATATTATTAATATTGTTAAAAAGAACCTTATTTTCAATATTGAAAAATTACAGTTTCCAAACCTTTCGTCTTTGGTCAATATCACTACTTCAGCACCAACACATGAACACGTTTGTAACGTATGTGGAGAAACATTCGCAACAAAACATTCACTGGGTAGTCACAGAAAGAAACATACATCGAAAACAAAAACAAACAGCGTTATAGATGTAAATACCTCTTCATAAAAAAAGTCTATACAACATAATTACCACAGTAATATAAACAAAATTTTGATTATATTTATCTGCAAATGTTCCAAATGATTGTTCTTCCTTTGTACACATTATACAACCCCCAAATAGAACCTTAAATATTATTTGCGTAAGCGATAGTGTTGTCAATAATATTATAATACTCCTATTTTGTATAAAAACACCTAAATATATAGAGAGAAATAGGAAAATATGCGACAAATCAATAATCTTATTGTTGTCTGTTAATAATGCGAATGTAAAAATAATATGAATTAACATAATTCCATATATATAACATTTTTCATATCGGTTTACCTGTTCATTTCTCAATATGTATAAAAACACCGCGTCTATAATTATTGTAATTAATATCATCAAAAACTTATGAAAATTATCCATATAGATTAATTGATATATAAAAGTTGTTCTAAAAAGAAAAGAATTATACGAATAAAAATTGATTTAAACTGGTTACAATAATTTTAAATCACTATGAATAGGATTTTAGTTATTAGCTCTCTTCTATGGATTATTCTCCATTACATAATTCCACACATATATGTGAAATTATGTGTTCCATTAACACCCTTAGGTTTTATTCAATCCATTATTATTTCAACAACACCACACTGTGAAGCTCTGCGATACTCACTCTATGTTTCCGGAGATAATATTAAATATATGTGGATAACTATAGGAACATACATTTTATCATTTATCTCAAATAGATTAAGTGCCAGAATTCCAAAATAAATCCGTTATGTTAAAACTTTAATTTAAACCTTATAAAATAAATAGAGTAGAAAAATACAGTATAACAAACCGCAATATAATACGTCAATATTTTTCTTGATTCGTAATTAACACAAAATCCATTGAATTCGAGAAAAGGATCAATCATATTAAAATTATCATTACATAGTCGGTTTTCTAACATACTAATAAAACAGCCATCAAATATAATATATAAAGATACGATAATTCCATAGTATATTATAGAACATATAACTAGTGGGCCATCACAGAACATTATAATAAATATAAATGCTACTGGCATTGCAAAATGATAGCTTCTTATCATCACGCCGAGAGAATACTCAGAAATACCGGTTTTTCTACATATTAATTCAAGTATATCGATGAATTTTTTTCTCGTAGATTTTGATACTAGCATTATATTAATGTGTGTATTTTTTATTAAATAAAAAACGAAATATATATTTATGTATGGTATCCTTATCTGAAAATCAAGACACACCCGATGAAAAAATTACCGATGAAAAAATTACCGATGAAAAAATTACAGATGAAGAGGGTGACATGGTTAAGAAAGATATTTCTTTTAAAGAACAATTAGATGTATTAAATATCCACATATTAACAAACTATCCTTTTTACATTATCACAATAATATGTATCTTCATATTATCTCGCAAATCAACTAATAAACGTAACTATCTTGTTATGTTATTCTCTCTTGTATATATCGCATTTGCGGGCTATTTTATTCATATCATAGCACACAATATACATTATACAGAAATGTATGATAATTATCCTGTAATATATAAAAATATTGCCGTATTAGATAAATGTATCCGTAATTTTACTTGGTTCTTAGATTTCCACCACATAACTCATCACAACACGGAAATCAATAAACAGCCTAAATACCAACTCCTAGAAGCCATCAACAATTTTATAATGCAGGGTGCCATCGGCGTCTGTGCTGGCACTCTTTATAACATGATGGATTGGCGTATGTTCATATTCTGGGGGGTATTCTATGCTTCATTTCACATTATAAACTACACTTACTATGAACCAACTGTCCATAGCGATCACCACCGCGATATTAACTCTAATTTCGGTATTGATATCTTTGACATTATAATGGGGACCAAACAAAACTGGTCTGATGTCGAAAACTACAATCATTATTCATTTAATATGATAATAATTACAATTCTATTTTACTTTATCATATAATAGTATATGTTATATACCGAAACATTGGTCTACATTGTCTACGTGTATTCATTCATTGTTATATTTATTAATGTAAATCCTAGTATTATTAATATATTGTTGTTCTTTACCTACTGCTTCTATACTACTTGGATTATTGGAACCGGATGTAAACACATCTCAATAGTTGAATATAGTCCCAAACTTATTATAACCGCACAATACTCCCTCTTCTGTACAGCGTGCTATTACCTTATTCATATATCCTGGAATAAATACAAAAACAATATTTTCTACCGTTTCGCACTCGCAATGCTACCCTTAATATATACACTAAATATCAAAATTGCCGAGAAAATATTCAATTGTGGACAATACCATAATTACAATACAGCGTATCTAATCTATTTTTTAATGATCGCAATTAATTTAATAATTATAAAAATATTCTATTCTAATAATGGACTGTTGTAAAACGAAGAAAAAAACGTGTAAGAGAAAGGAGGATGGCAAGATATTCTCTCTGCCCAGAAAATTTACGCGGAAACGTTGCCTCACAGGAGCGAATGGGTTTACTATGCGCAGCTCTTGCGCTCCGTATAAATATTGTAACCAACAAAAGGGTGGTGGGAGACAACGATGTATCTCTGTAGTCAATATGAACGGAATTACCGGTGTCATAAAACTGAAGAGTGGTAAAAATGGATGTACCATTAAATACGATATTAATGGTCTAGCGGACGGAAAACACGGCTTCCATATCCATAAGTGCGGCGATATGACCAAGGGGTGCGAGACCGGATGCGAACATTTTAATCCATTCAACAAGAATCATGGTGGGCCTCACTCGCAGGAGAGGCACGCAGGCGATTTAGGAAATATTATCTCTATAAATGGAATATCTAAAGGTAGTATCACTGTAAAAGACATCTCGTGTGACCCTAAAACGAAGATATCAATCGTTGGAAGAATGTTTGTCATCCATGAGGACGAGGACGATCTAGGAAAGGGAGGGGATGAAGAGTCGTTGAAAACAGGAAATGCGGGAAAACGCATTGCTTGTTCTATTATAGGGCTCGTGGAGTAATCACCAAAGGTATATATGGCTAAGTATTTTAGCATTATAGTATCCACCCGATTTATCAATCTCCTTTTTAATGGCCTCGCCTCGCAGAGGTGTCCCACTATGCCTGTTAAAATATTTGCGCATTCTATTTCGTGTCTTGTGATTGTCCTTTGCGTAGAGCTTTAATGGGGTTCTGTCCTTGTATTGCTGATAACCCAACCCACCAAAATGTATGACGCGTGTCTTCTTTGTCACCCTATCCTCCACGACTACGGTATATTTTTTACCGTCTCTCTTGCTCTTTTCGAATTTAAGGATTCGCTCTTTCATATTTGGTTTTCCACCACCTATTTTTATAGTCTTTTTATTTGGAATTCTGGGATTTTTACTCAATTTTAACGCCTTACTGTTAGGCTTACACCCCTCCACAAGTATCGTGGCGTCCACTTTCGCCGCCGGTCCTCCCGATACCGCGCTATATAATCTCGCATTTCCCCACGAATGTGCTGTCTGATTCGGTCTGGAACCAGCGGAATAATACGCTCCTTGTCCCTTCTTTACTATTTTAGCAAGAGCCGACCTTTTACATTTAGTCTTTTTACTCAATTCAAGAATACTAATCGGTTTATTCTTATCCAAATCATATAATTCGATTGCCTTGCTCGCCCAGCTCGTCTTGCGACTCTTAAAACCGGCAATTTTCCTTCTCGTGTGGTATTTCCCCTTCTTATACGCACGACGAGACCTTTTTAATTCGATTGTTGCCTTCTCTTTTGATTTATTAGAGAGATGGAGCGGGACATAATTCTGTGGAATCCGCCTCATTATATATATATTCATTACAAGAATATCCAGTTATTTCACAACAAAACGGAATTGTTGTTTTCCCCCTATAATGAATACAATTTACATCTTGACAAGAACCCTGCGTTGCCATGAATCGTGAAGCCATATGGTCGTATATAACACCCTGAACACAACCTTTTTCTCCATTTATATTTACCATCCTATAATGTAGTCGTTTGACATCGCTCAGTTGGGTTACAAGAAGGATAACTTTAAACATTCCTCTCATCATTCATATTTAATTATGAATACTTTTATATGGATTGTTGTAAAATTGTTAATCTCACTATTCAACAGACAATTTTAATTGTGAACGACATTTCAGAGGGAGGAAACGGCTAAAGTAATTCACAAAATAAATGACGCTAACGATATTAAACGCGTGTGAAATATAAATTCACTTACAAAGTGAGACAACTATATACGATATCATTAATAAAAGGAAGGATACATTCCATAATTTATTATACATATATATTAATGACTTATCTTCTGGCTATTACCGGAGTGTTAATTATTATTGGATTGCTATATTACAACAATAGATTATATGAATCCTTCGATAGCGAGACTTCAAAGCCACCCAAAACAGCAAGCGAACCAGAGCCTACCATATCAAAGCCCGCGTTATCCGAACCGGCCGATTACGTCCCTGGTGATTCTATTGATGAGACCCCCAAAAAACCTACAATAACCAATCAACTCTCTTTATACAAGGCATATATGGATACAAACTGTAAGAATAACTACTGCTGTGAGGACGGAATGACATTTAATGAAGATTTAGGTGTCTGTATCAAAAACAACGATAGCTCCTACCTTTCCGAGTTTCATGTATTCGGAACATCTCAGTTACCGCAACCAAAAATAAACGATTTAAGATAGTTATAGAGAATCCATTTCCTTTTTAGTAAGTTTTACCTGTTTACCAAGCTCCTTTAGTATTTTTAATTTTAATTTTTCATCCAGGTCGCGCGTGGTTGAGCCAGCAATAGCAATGTATTGCACTTTCAGTGCCTCCGTCTCCATCCAGTCAGGATATTGCTTCTCGAATTCGGCACACCAACTTTGCTGAATTCCATATTCGGCATTTTGGATCACTTTCTCTCCGGTATTCTCTTTCCACCCCTCCTTCTCATCTTTTATATACCACTCCTGGTTCTTCAGATTGGTACAATGGAAGGGTCGCTCAGTGATGGCAAGTGGCTGTAGACTCTTGAGGACAACATTCGTGATACATTCCTTCTTTTCCTTCGAAAGGTCGTCCATTGTGATAAACAGCTGTTTTGCGAAATTCTGAATCGTCATCGCATCCGCACATTTCTCATTCAAAAATAGCTGAATATTGAAAACCTGATTGTTACTATTGTTGTTATTTCCTATTTTTGGAATCATTTCTTGAATTTGCTTATGTAATGATTCGTTTTCACCCACCACCTTTAACATTATCTCCATCATATCCGTGTTAGTTTTATCAGATTCTTCTGTGGATTTTTCGTCATCAGTAACGAATTTACATTGTTTTTTATGTCTACAGTAACCCGACTGAAACTTATATATTTTTCCACAACCACAATGGTAAGGGTTTATAGGTGGAGAGTTTTTATTACCATTTTTACCATTATGCTTTATGGTCTGTAAATGTTTATTGAAATCGCTAATTCTACTAGCATAATAATCACACTTTTCACAATGGTATTTTTTTGGAGAGTTTTGGAGAGTTTTTTTTACCATTTTTCCTTAATAAATGGTAATAAAAACTCTTCAAGTTTTTTACATAATATCTATATTTTGGACGATTTTCGCTGACACCATAAAGACCCTACATAATTTTTGCCTAACTCCCATATATTTTCCTACATCACCTAGACAAAAATTTTTTTTTTTTTTTTTTTAAAAGTCATTTCATATATTTGAAAAAAAACACTGTTTTTCGTTTTTTAAAAATGTTTTTGAGAATTAAAAAAAAAAAATTAATTTTTTCACACTTATAGCATATTCTATATATTTTACATATATTTATACATATTGAGACCTTAAAGCATTGATTATATATTATTTTGGTAATATGGCATAATGTTAGTGGTTTGTAGGATATTTACTTTCAACGGATATGGATTGAACCAACCTATAATATATGATTTTAAATCTATTTTCCTATGGCGGATATCCAGGATAGTCTGAAACGCGAATCATTCGCATATAAATATGACATATCGAGTGAAACACCACCAATTCCACCAACCAACTCTTCTAGTGCGTATTTCAAATGTTCGCTTTCAATTTGACATGAGTCCCAAAATGGGGATTGTATGACCATTGTTATTACAAAATCCTTCTCATCGTGATTAATCTCTCCTACTATTACAAATAATACGTCGGATGAAACACCATTAGGAGTCCAAGACATATAAATATTGACATTATCGTCTTCTATATTTCTATACAAATCGTCAATGCGTAGCAATATGTGCGCATCCTCCTTCATTATTTCCTTGCCACTACTCATGATGTTATTTTCCCAATGGCGTGCGATAAATCGTGCCTTACACGGAGTTAATAGATTCAAATCGTTTGCTCGAGAAATAGGATTAATACGATATTCGCGGTTATTACCCGATGGTAAATGAATAGGGTTGAGAGATAATACGGTGCTTAAAAAAAATATTAATAATAATATCGATTTCATTATTAATATAGATATATGCTTTATTTTTATATAAATGATATATATTACATAAATTATATGTCACTCGCCCATTAGGATACGCCGTCCAGTTGTTATATGATTTACGCATATGTTAGGGTTTTGAATGACGATGCTTCCACTGTTTGTGCTATGAATCACCCGTTTTACACGCATCGTATTGATGCGTTTCATACAATCAATACAAGGAGCACTCGCTTTCAGCGTATTATTCGAGTCAAGACGAACCACATACAATACGATTTTCTTTGATTTTTTACCTCGCTTATTCACCTCTCGCAACGCAGCAATCTCCGCGTGACAAGTCATTGTATTGTTAATAAACCCATCGTTGCTGTGGCAACGGTAATTATTAAATCCACGACCTATAATGCGACCATTGATTACTGCGACACAGCCATGTCGCATGAGACATTGGGAACGACTCGCCTGGTCGGCCGCAATCTCAATAAAGCGCTGGTCACGATTAGACACCATAGTTATAATTAATGCTATATTACATATAAGTTTTTATTGTTTCAATTTTACAATGAATTGCGAATTATTAACGTCGCAATTCGTGTCTTCTACACCCATACCATCCCACCAAAGTGTTATGATCAAATAAGGGTAAATGTTTCCCAAGCCCCGACTGTATCTCGGTTACATACAATTCCGCCACTTTCATCCGCACAATATTTACCATACCTGCCACCTATTAGAACATACTTATCACCATGTTTCACGATATTAAATTTTTCCCAAGCCCCGGGGAAATGTCGGTTACATACAATTCGGTTACCTTCATCAGCACAAAATTTACCACTTCTACCCCTTAGAAGATACTTATCACCAAATCTCGAGATATTAAATTTTTCCCAAGACCCGACTGCACCTCGGTTACATACAATTCGGTTACCTTCATCAGCACAATATTTACCACTTCTACCACCTTTAAATTTGCGAATACCATTTATAGGACAGGCCGCCGCGATACATTTAACAGTTCGCCGTCTAGGTCCACATGCTTTACCGCCGTGGGCTGGATTTGTAAGTATAGCATTGGTCTGCTGCATCTCCCCACTACCACAAGTTTTACTACAACCACCTTCATTCGTCCAAGAACCTAATACACAATTAATCGGACAGGGGTCAGGGTTACAAGATGTTGTTTCTATTAGTTTACATGGTTTTCCTCCATTCTTACTTTCTTGTAATATAGAACGGTTCCGTTGTTGTGTTCCACCACCACAAGTGTTTGAACACGCTCCCCAATTGTACCATGCTGATTGAACACAATCGACATCGTGATTTCTGGTTTCTGTTAGTTTACCACATGAAATTCCTCCATATTTTTCCTCCATTTTAATTTTACGTGTTCGCGTTTCTGTCCCTATTTTTTTACCACTGCTGTCTAGATTTTCGATCCAGACACTCCAACCATCACCTCCTCCAACATATTCACAATTTAATGGACAATTGTGGGTATTACACACTCTTTCTAACGGCATTGGACATTGAATAGGGTCTACTTTATTACCCCTAAAAAAACCGTCTTCAGCCGCTTGTGTTATACTAAAAGGGATTGTTTGTATCCCACCACCACAAGTTTTACTACATTCGCCATAATATTTATCATATACACCCAAACAATCTTTTGTTTTATCAATACCATTGTTCCCCTCTATAATTTTGTCATTTAATAAGTTATTGTAAATTAAAAATATCATAATAAATGCTATAAATATATATATTATTACCATCAACATATATATATTATGAATATTATGAATATTATTAGGGGCATTTTTTCAATTCACAACTCTTATATTTATGCGTAGGACACTTAATTCCATCTACTCGTTTACCCCTAAACCACCCTGGTTTAGGATATCTGGTTATATTATATATATTTTCCCTAATTCCTTCACCACACGTTTCACTACATTTATTAAATCCAGCATAGCTACCGCGACAATCTACCGCACAAAACTCAGTATTACACTCTTGCTTTTCAATATCCCCGTCTTTATGGTCGCATCTTATCGCTGCTTTAAATATATCATTTAAATATCCATCTTTAGCATCTGTTTTAATATTGAACGAACGTTTGCGCTCCCCATAATTTCCCTGGTTACCATTGTCTGGAAAACAATCCTTGTCACATTCGTTCCAATTACTCCACGAACCATCACAATCTATCGGACAAGGAAGCGTATTACACTTCTCTTCGCGGACATGACCATCCGCATATGAACACTTAATACCTCCTGGTCCCGCTGGCGATAGTATTCGGTATTGTTTCTTCCTGACACCACCACCACATTGTTTATCACAAGAACTCCAATCGCGGTCCCACAGTCCAATACAATGCTTTATCTCAACCGCCTGACCAGAAGCTGGTTTACTATCTCCACTAACTAGATATTTTTTAATTTCGTCCAATGATATAGAATATTCGCTATCTTTTGATTTATTATCAGGATTATCATTGCCAGGTTCGGGATATTTCCATGCTTGTTCCTCTAAAATATTATTAGGCGAATCATATAAATGCTCATTAAAATGTATAGGTGTGCTTACTTCCGTTTTAGGACTCAATACAACAAACCCTTCAAGAGGAATATTATTAAAACTAATAATATTAATAAACGATAATCCGATTATAATAACCAAAATTATTACTAAATATTTATAAATCATATTATATATTTTAATAATATTAATATACTTACAATATTGGAGACAGGGTTACCAAAATAAAATTGAAATGAATTATCAAATTAACGATTAAGCATACAAAAAGCAACAACGATATAACAATGTCATCCAAGAAGTTTACCGGACGCAAAATGCTGTCGGGGGAGATTTCCATCCACATATACAGCGAATCAGATGAAGGGAGAGTGCTCCTCAACGACGACGATACTGTGCTCGCACCCATTCTCAAGAAGTTCGTCGATAATGACATTCAGCTACTCATTATGGGGTTTCTTGGTGAGGTGAAGACACCAATTACCTGCGATCACGAGGATGACTACGATGGCGAAGGCTACGACGGCGAAGGCTACGACGGCGAAGGCTACGATGGCGACTTTATCATTGACGAGAAAGAGCGGATTCAAGATAGGTACGAAGCGCAAATACAGCGGTATGAGAGGTATTCCTATTACGAATGGTAGGTGTAGTGTGTTTAAAATTCGTCATTAAAATAACAAACTATTAGAATATGAAACTTAGTATATTACTATTTTTTATTGGTTTGGTCAATTGTGACGCATTTTTATATAAACATCAAAATACCAAGTTAATCTGTAATGCGCGAAAAAAGCACACAGAACACGAATATTACGACGAATATTCCGAATATGATACCAAATCCCAAAATATAGGTGTTAAGCAACTGTTTTATCCCAAAAGCCTGAAACAGGAGCAATATTTCAATGATATCGGTGATGATGATGTAAAGATAGTCATCGCATCAGGTCCAGCTGGTACAGGCAAAACCCTTTTTCCAACACAATATGCCGCTAAATTGTTGCTTAATACCAAACAGAAAATCGTCCTTACTCGTCCATTAATCAGTGTTGACGAGGAATTAGGATACCTACCTGGAAATATCAACCAAAAGATGGATCCATGGATAATCCCGATTTTCGATGTGCTCCGCGAATTCTACACACAAAAGGAACTGAATACGTTAATAGCCGAGAAACGCGTAGAAATCGTTCCACTCGCCTTTATGCGTGGCAGAACCTTCAAAAATACCTTCATTATTGGAGACGAACTACAAAACACCAGCAATAAGCAGCTATTGATGCTTCTAACGAGATTAGGTGAAAATAGCAAGATGGTAATTACAGGCGACGTTAATCAATGCGATAACAACGAGAACGGACTTATGGACCTCCTTACTAAGATTAATAGCAAATACGACAACAATGCGTTGTTAAGAGAGAAGGAAATATCGTTGATTGAATTTACAAACGACGATATTCAAAGAAGCGCAATCATTGAAACGATTCTTGATATTTACGCGAATTAAGTATTTAACGATGAATTAATAAAAAATTGAATTAGGCTGTGAGACATAAGCAGACCACATAACTATGAACTCTCTAATGACTCTCATCCTCCAAAACATGATGATGGACAACAAGAATA
>Ga0209090_10002133_pt1 | contig 12564 bp, 26 predicted proteins | sample ArcticOcean_MG_C_9_FD_187432 | JGI IMG/M metagenome (GOLD analysis project Ga0209090, IMG submission 187432) | Marine microbial communities from western Arctic Ocean - ArcticOcean_MG_CB2_152 (SPAdes) (version 2) | ecosystem: Environmental > Aquatic > Marine > Oceanic | place: Arctic Ocean... | reverse complement strand
TCAGATCAATATCTTTAACGTACTTACTGAAATTATCGTGAACTCTTGAGTAGACATAACGAGCAGCACCAGCTTCTTGAACAAGCCGAGTACCAAACGATCCTCTACCTTCAATAAGACATATGTTGTTATTCCAAGTGGCTGCCATTAATTGGCCTGCACCAGCAGCAGAAGATTCTCCGTGGTTATAACCGTAGTCAGATATAATACCTGAGACAGCTGATACCTTTTTAAAATCCTTCTTGCTATTAACTAACGATGAATAGAGGTAGAACCTTTGAACTGGTTTTAGACCATCAATCATATTAGGAATTGCTCGACTCTCAACGGTATACATTGCGAATGATTTCCATTCGTTAGCGGCTACCTTTGAGATTGGATAGTTATTGCCTTTCAGCTCTTCAGTAAACATTTCTAAATTCATGCGAACATATACTCCTTTCTTAAACTTGAATCTTTTCCGAACATCATCTGAAATACAGAAGCATCATCAACTGTAACCGTGTCATACATTGGTTTATTAATAATGACATGATATTCATCTTCGGTTAAAGAACCTAGACCTTTTATGTATCTATGTTTATAACCATCTTTCTTTTTGAACTCTGCAGCATCTTCATAAGTATAGATCCATTTGACTTCAGAACCTTTCGTACTAATCATAATTGGTGTTCTTGTAATTTGAACACGATTCTCTAATAACAGTCGAGGCCAAAATTTGTAAAAGAACGCAATTAACAATGGTGATATATGTCCTATACCGTCATGGTCAGCATCAGTTAATGTGGCAATATATTTGTATGTCATATTGTCTACACTGTCCTGGTCGTTGATATCTAGTCCTAGAACCGCTACTAACTCTGATAGTTCTTTGTTCTTTAATACTTCCGCAGGTTTCATATCCCAGGTATTCATAATCACACCTCGAAGTGGAAACGCTCCAACCGTATCAGGATCACGTACCTTTAATAAGAATCCCATTGCAGAATCTCCTTCTACAATTTTCAGAGTTGCATTATCTTTATTAGCAGATATATGTTTCGCAACTTTTACCTTACGAAGTTTCTTTTGTGCTAATGTTGCAGCTCTTCTATCCGCGGCTAGCTTCTTTGCTAGTTGAGCTTCAATAATAGGATCAATTATATCAGGAGTGTTCAAGATCTTGTTAGCAAGCCACTCAGGATCACGTATCTGACATATATCTAGGTGTTCTTTAATATTTGTAATTGGATTGGTTAGTCGTTCTTTCGTTTGCGAATCAAATTTAGGATTCACAAAGTTACGAGCAAACATAACGAATGTAATACCACTCTTAATTGTGGTCTTTAATACTTCGACCTTATGACGTCTCTTAATCTTAACAACCAAGTGGTCAATAATGGAATTCATAAAGTAGTCAACGTATGTACCACCCTGTCTTGTATTCACACCATTGATATAACTGTTAGTTCTGAACCCATCTTCCGAAGGAGCAATAAAGTATGAAAGATTATTGGTCTTCTCCATGATTGATGTATCAGAAAACATTTCAGTATACTTCTTGAAGTTGTTAACCGCAATCTTCTTTTTATTAAAGGAAAACTGAATCTCAGGAAATGCCATCTGTAAACTGATAAGACGATCTTCAATTAATGTGATCGTATCAAGTTGGTCTAATGAATCGGCTTCAAACAAATCAAAGTCTGGTATAAAGGATACCTCAGTACCACTACCTGCTTTCGATCCTGTCTTAACTTTCATGGTATCAGCACCGTCTTTACAGTCAAGTTGTATTGACTTTTTATTAGACCATGTTTTACCCGTGAATGATTTGGATAGGAAATTGGTTGCAGCTGAACCTACACCGTTAGTACCGATCGTAACACGTTCATCATCAAACGATGTACCTGCATTAACTTTTGTCCAAGCAGCTACAGGTCGTAAGATATTGGTTTGCATTGCTTCGTCAAAGATCTTGTCTTGAGGAATACCTCGACCATTATCAGTAACGGTTACTTCGTTGTTATTAATAGATACATTAATTTTGTTTGCGAATTTAAACTTTGTACGAATTGCTTCATCAATTGAGTTGTCGAGAATTTCGTCAACCATTTTCGATAGTGCAGGAACGTATGTTGCTTTAGTCCATTCTCCAAGAACGAATCTTTCGATCTCTTCCTTAGAACTTGAACCCATGTACATACCAATCCTTTCTCGAACATGCTGTCGAGCAGTAAGGATTCTGAACTGTTCATTTTGCTTTGTCAAATTAGTATTCTCCATATCAACAACCATTATAACACAGTTTGCTGTCGATGTCAATAGTTATTTAAATTAACTTCAAGGCTACATCCTTCCGAATCATGCTTTACAACCTTCTCAATCAATTCGTTATGATACCATTATACAATAGTTCTTTGTGAATGTCAACCATTATTTTCGTGGTACCTCAACTATCTATATATTGTATAAGGAGCCGTTTCCTGAAATAATTTCAGAAAACCATTGACATCTGCAGTTGAACCAGTTATAATAGATTTATCAAATCGAAACCACAAATAGAAAAAGGAGAAAATTATGGGATTAACGAATGAACAAATAACACTGCTTGCGCAGCAATCCACCGTAGGTGGCAAACAAAGGTATACTGAATCACAAATTAGGGATATGGTTGGAGCACCATCAATTGAAGAGGATCAACTCTGCGGTTGTGGAGACAATATCAATATCTGTCCTGATGCGTACGAACATATGACTTGCGGAGTCTAATATTCAGTCTGGTTATAACTATATAACTAAATGATCTAAATAAACTATTGACATCGTAAGGAAACTGTTGTATAATAACTGTATAAATTAAATCAATGGGAGTTGTTATGAATTTAGAAAACTATAAAATCAAACCAAGGTCGGAGTTCGTTTCGACATGTCTTCAAGGCCATATCACATGTTCTTATGCAGAACTGGTTAAAGTCTTTGGCGAACCAACAATTACAGAAACCTCAGGTGACGACAAAGTCGACATCCAATGGGAAATGCAAGTTGATGATTTTGACCACAATGCAATCCGTCCTTTTACCATTTATAATTGGAAAGACTATGACGGTGGATTTGAGGCAAGATCCAATCCTGTTTACAGATGGAATATTGGTGGTACATCTGGTATCATCTCTGCTTATGTAACTGAATACTTTAATAATACATTAAATTACTCGGAGGCGGTGTAATGAAAAAATTAACATCATACGAAAAGGTCATGCGTGAATTGACCAAAATGAAAAAGGCTTACGATAAGAAAGAAGCTAATAAAGAAACACGTGAAGCGGCAAAGAATGAAAGAGCTGCTAACAAGTTGGCAAAGATGAAAGATTTCTCAGTTTACTCTGATGATAAGTTTGATGCTTCAACTGAGTTAAACATTAAGCCAAGTTATGATGAGGGTAGTTTTGATTCTGTATGGAATTAGCCGTTCTCTTCTACTTACTATTAATGGTCGTGTTATTTTTCGCGGCCGTTAAATTATTCTTGGGAACGTTAGAATTTATTTGGAACAACACTTGGTTGTTATTGATTCTGACGATTCTAGTTATTGTCTCTGTAATATAGGTATATAACATATGAAAGTTTTTTTCTCGGGTCCACGTGACGGACAATTAGATATGAATCTACAAGCGTCGGCAATGATGGCAGTTAAGCTCTTTTCAAAGAAACTTAATATTCATCGACTCCGAACTAATATTCACGTTAAGTTTCATCACAAGCTCTTTGTAGACAACTCCCACAGTGAAGGACTTTGTGAGTCCGTGGATTCGAGAAATTTTATTATTGATGTTGCATTGTATGGGAATTGGATGTCAACATTGGCTCATGAATTAGTTCATGTGAAACAGTTTGCTCGAGGTGAACTTAGTGATAATTTACAGTATTGGAAAGGCAAGGATCATTCCTCTACAAAATATTGGGAGCAGCCCTGGGAGAAGGAAGCTCGAAAGTTACAGAAAAAATTAATGGTCCAATACATTACAGAGTTTGAGGTTGGTTAATTGGAAAGACGGCCCATAGCTCAATAGGATAGAGCATCAGCCTTCTAAGCTGAGGGTTCCAGGTTCGATTCCTGGTGGGTCGGCCAATTAACGAATAAATAGTCAAACAGGATTAAGGATTAATTCAATGTCAAAGAAAGAAAGAATACCGTTAAAAGGTGGAGATGAATACGATGCCTTGACTAAAGCCAGAAAGTGGTATGTATATCTAACTCGTTCAGGCGTTGCCAAGTCAATTAAGAAAAAGTATAACAAAAGGTTTAGGAGAAATGGAAAAGATAAAGTTAAATCCAGTTGCGAAGAACTGTAACAAGTTCAATAAACCAGCCACGCATGTGGACCGTAAGAAAGCGGCAGCACGTGGATACGACAAATATAAAAGGTATATAAAGGAGTAAGTAATGGATCCTGTAGAATTCTTTAAACTGCTAACTGATCACGATTGGACATATAACTATTCTGACGATCATAGAGCCTGGACAAAAGGTTCAAAAGAAGCGCAGCGTATTCAAGCAATAATTCAAGAAGTACCTTTATATACCAAAATGTATAAAGAATATTCTGATTACGTATTCAATCCAATAGGTTCTCCAGAAAAACCAAAAATTGAGGATTACTTATCCTAAGCAAAACCAACATGACTGATGATTTAACGAAACAAATTAAGGCAGACATAAAAGAACAGTACAAAGATAGTGCTATGACTAAGACAGGCCGTCTTGCGATGGAGCTATCTGCCGAAAGAGCTCGATTAAGACAAGAGATGGTGGAACTGCAAGTACAAGTTGAAGATCTTAGTCCGGCCACTCCTACGGGTACTATTGATAGTTATGTTAAATGGATTGCTACGACACTTGCTGTGATTGGAGTATTTACTCAGAGTGCAGGTTTTATGGTAGCAGGCAAGATGGCATATGCCTTGAGTTCAATTGCTTGGACTTGGGTTGGGCATGTTTGGAATGATAAAGCAATTATGATTGGTAGTGCAATAACTGGTACTGCTGTCTGTTTAAATCTAACAGGTTATTTATGAAAGAAGTATTTGTGTTTGACGTAGACGGTACGTTAACAGAACCAAGAAAGAAAATAGATTCAGAATTCAAAGACTTTATGTTGAAATTCATGGAGAACAACGATGTATTCCTCGTTACAGGATCCGATCGTCTTAAGACCTTTGAACAATTAGGCTTTGAACTTTACGAGGCTTGTAAAGGAGTATGGCAATGTAACGGTAACGAATTCTGGGAAGGATCACAACGTGGTCCGAAGAATGACTATAAAGCCGATTACGATTTTACAAAGTTCCTTAAGAATATTGCAGTCTCAAGTAGATATCCAATTAAGACAGGTTCTCATATTGAAGAAAGAACTGGAATGTTAAACTTTTCTACAGTAGGACGTGGTGCAACATTAGAACAGAGAGAAGAGTATTACAAATGGGATCTAAAATACCACGAACGTATATTACTGTGTGAACAGATTAATCACGAATACCCAAAGCTATTAGCTTCAGTCGGTGGACAGATTAGTATTGATATTGCTCCGAGATCAAATAATAAGTCTCAAGTTGCAGATATCCTAAATAAACAATACGACCATATTCATTTCTATGGAGATAAGATGGAGTACGGTGGCAATGATTACACTCTTGCTACTACAATAACAATTGGTAAAATGGGAACAGCATATCCCGTTGAATCTTACAAAGAAACCTGGGAGGTTTTAAAACAACTATGAAAAAGAAATATACATATACACACGAAACAGACGCCGATAGAACATTAGAAGTAGTCGGCCGACCACTAATAGCAGCAGCCGGTGAATTTGACGACCCTGATAGAACATACGTTCTGAGAATTGACCACTATGTTATTGATTTTCCAACCCTTAATATTTTAACTGAAGAGGAAATCGCTGAATAATATGATTCGTTCTGATAGAGGTGAAAGGAAACTAGATTGGTATGTTAAATGGGCAGCATCTATACTTGTTCTGTCAGCAATCATATTTCGTTCAGCAGGTAATGAATATCATTTACTTGATTTATACTTTAGTGCAATTGGTATTGCGTTATGGTTATGGGTATCTTTGTTATGGGAAGACCGTGCATTGGTACTATTAAACGGAGTGGGATTTACAATGCTATGTGTTGGTATTGTTAAATTACATGGAAGTTATTGGATGGCTTATTGGTCATCTATATTTTAAGGCAAGCGGCTGTAGTTCAGCTGGATAGAATATCGGTCTACGAAACCGAAGGTCATAGGTTCGACTCCTATCAGCCGCGCCACTGTGAAAGAAAACTATTGACAAGTGATAAGAAGTTTGTTATAATAGACAATTGAAAACCAAATTAGGAATATATATTATGGAAGTATCTGAAAAAGCAACATTACTTAACGCACTTAAAGAAGGTGTAGTTACAGTAACATTTAAAAAGATTGGTACGGATGAGATTCGTATTATGCCTTGTACTATCAATGAGCAAACGTTGGCTGATGCAGGTGTTAAACCAATGGTGAAAGATATTGATTTAGATACAGAACACTTCGCGGCTTGGGCAATTGATAAAGAAGCCTGGAGAAGTTTTCGTTTAGACACTGTAGTCGGATGGGCATTAGGCAATGTATCAACAACAGCTTGATTTACAATTTCCGCTTACACAACAACTAGGTCTTGACTTAGAGGTTCTTGTAGATCAACGAACACAAGTTTACGTTGACACTAGTAAGTTCACAACAATTGATGGTACCTTTAATAGTGTTGGAACTATAAGTTCGTATCTTACAGTGAGTAATTCTAACGGAGCTGAGACTGCAAGGATAGACGATACGGGTATCAGTCTTAGAATGGAAAACAAATCTTGGCTAAAAACTAAGGTTGCTAATTGGTTAGGAGTTAAGTACTTATGAGGCTTAAAGTGAAGTTAAGAAAGTATCTATGTCCTGAATCACACAAAGGAACGAAGGTGAATTTATATGTCTAAATGGCCAGAAAGCAAACCTCATCATGACGGTGAGAGAAAAGAATTTAACTTTGATAACGGATATACAATTTCGTTAGTCAAGTTTACAGGTTCTTACGGATACAAAAAAGGTCTGTGGGAATTAGCGATCATAAATAAGGATGGTGAGTTCACAGACACTACTGATTATGATCTATTAACAATCTTGGAAGATTATTCACCTAAGAAGGGAGACCCAGGAATCTACGGATTTCTTAGAGATCCTGACGCTGATAGAATCATCCAACACGTAGAGAAAATGGATTATGCCAATTAAATTTAAAGAAACCCAAACCACTGTAGATAGAGCCACAGGCAAAAAATCTACTCGAAACTTTTATATGCAATCAACAGCTTTAAAAGAATTGTTGGACGTATATACAGCAACACGTACTGAACCTAAGATGCGTCAAAAGGTTCGTAACGAGCTGGTAAAACGAAAAGTAGAACTACCTGTGTTAGAATCATGATTGATAAAATTTTAGACCGACTTCAAGAATGGTCTATAATGGCAATTGTGTATTTGGGAGTCGCATTGTGGATAGTTATATTCGGAATTGTAGTATTAGGTGCGTTTGAAAGCGATCCTGTGATTGGAACATCTGAACATGGTATTATAATTCGCGAAAGCGATTTGGAGAAAGAAGATGAATAGAGCAGCAAGTGTTAGAAAAGTACAGACTGTAGGAGTTACTAATGAAAGTAGCGGACCTGATACAATGTATGTAGTTGATCTAATAGAAGATGGACAGGTTGTAGAATCAAGAAAACTTCCTGGCAAGAGCAAGGCGTATGTAAATGACGTTTGTGAAAATTGGAATAATGGTATCATTCAACTCTTAGTAGATTAATAAATAGTTAATTAATAGAGAGTAAGTACAATGACATTACCATCATCCGGCCTAATATCATTAAACCAGATTCACGTAGAAGCTGGTGGACCGAGCGGCGGACTTTGTGCCCTTAACGATTCGGATATCAGAGGCCTGATTAGCAAAGGCTCTGGCGTGACAATGGGGTTTAATGAATGGCATGGAGCAAGTAATAGCTCGTTCGTTATTGATGAGGGAAGCTCCGGGACGAATTATGGTTATTCTACATCACCTGCTTTTGGAAGTATGTCTGGTGCCAACTATTGGCGCGGCGCTCAGGTGTATTCGGTTAATACTGTATTAATTGCCGTTAAAGGAAACGTAAGTCGTTTTCTATTCGTGCGCATCCAGGGCAACAGGGCTTCTAATTGGTTTAATAGTATACAAGTTGGCGCTTTCACTCACTACTACAACCAATTTTCAAGATCATATAGCGGCTCTACATTGTGGTCAAAGCCAATCTCTGCATCACAGATGATGGATGGCTCCGGCAACACTTCAGGAAAATGGACATAATAGGATTATATAATGACAATTAGATATGATATGATAACAGAGATCAACGACGTAGAGTTTGATCGTATGTTTGACGACTGTATTGATAATATGAATGCAGGTTCCTATCCTTGGGAAATAACTCCTGTGGCAACAGGCACTAACGAAGAAAAGAAAGTTTATATTAAAACATGCTTTCAGGAATTCATTAGTATTGCGAACGGAGTTGTCTTTGTATGTTCTGAGGATGGATACGCATTAACGATTTCTAGCGGTTTTGTAAATGGAACTCATTTCGAAGGCCACATGGTACTAATAGGTAGAAATCAAGCAGGTAGCAAATCGTTTATGTACCATGACGATTACCATACAGCAAGAGAAGCGTTTTGGGATGAAGTAAATTTTGTTACTTGGGACTTTCAAACACAGGGGCCAGGTACAGCATTTCACGATCATATTAAAACAGTATACGACGATGTAGTAGCAAACAATCCAGCATGGATTGAGAATGCTCGATTTGCTAGAGGCGAAGATCCTTCTTTAACAGGAACCGTTGTCGCAGGTTCTGCAAATAATAGTATCATTCCAGAAACTCTCAAAACCGTCGCAAATAACACTATCATCGTAGCAACCGCAGTTACGGAACATACGCTTGGCAATTCAAGCTTAAAATTAACAAAACACGAACAAATAGAAACTGTTAGTGACGAAGGAGAATAGATTATGGATTATAAAGGAAGTAACGTTGAGACACTAACTCACACAAAGAAAGTAATGTTAGACAGAGCAAACAAACCTTTCACAGCACTAAACGACGGACCATTCAGAACTTCACTAGATAAAATGGATGGCGTATTTCGTAAGGAAGTTGTTTCCTATCGAGTAAGCAATGGTTTCTTATATAAAGAAACAGCCGTTCGCCATTTTACTGATGGTGATTATAACGACACCGTCACAACTGAAACTCTACACTCCGTAGAGTAATAAAGAATTTGGTCGGAAACGACTAATATGCGATTGCCAATGATGGTGATCTAATTTACTATGTTAAAAATAAGGAGAATTATATTATGAAAAACATATTTACAGCATTTCTATTAATGCTATCAACTACTGCATTCGCAGACCTAAGTGGTTCAGCCACTATCACGAACGATTACGTATGGAGAGGAATGACTCAAGGCGCAGAGAATGCCCTTCAAGTCGGAGTCGACTATAACAACGACAATGGATTTTACGCAGGTGTATGGACATCAGACGTAGATTTCGGCGGAGATGTTGACCGTGAAGTAGATCTATATGCAGGTTGGAGTGGAGCTCTTGTAGACGGAGTACTTGATGTAACTGTTGGTTATATTAAATACGACTATCAAGGTGAAGCTTTTGATTTCGAAGAGTACTTGGTTGGATTCAGCAGTAATGGTTTCACAGTAAACTATTATGATACTGTTGACTCAGATACATATACAGTCGAAGCAATTTATGCAGTACCATTTATTACAGTGGTAGATGTTGAACTAATTGGCTATGAGATGGGTGGAGAAGGTACGGAAGTATTCGGACAATTCCAAGACTCAGTTGGTCTTAGATTAACAAAAGAACTTAATGATAGGTTCTCTGTAGGTTTTAATGTTGGTCAAGATTTAGTGGCTGACAGTAATTACTATGCCTTTAGCGTAAGCGCAAGTCTGTAATTAGAACCAAACAATCGGGGACCACTGGGTCCCCTTTTTTGTCTCTTTTATTTCTTGGAGTAAGCCTGTGCACCAAAGAAGGCTGCAACAATACCAGCAACTGCTACAAAGTATGTAGGAGCCATTGAACCCAAAGTCTTTTGAGCTTCATCAAGTCCTACCATAGATGCAAGTACTACAGCAAATGGATATAACAACAATCCACCTAATGCAAACCAAGTCATCTTTCTCTGCGCATCTCGCATTGCATCTTGATCGTCGAGTTCTTTTCTTTTGAACTCCAAGTACATTGCTTCCTCTTCCTTAGATACCTTGCCGTCACCGTTAGTATCAGCGGGATGTGGCATGCTTTTAATATCTTCGCTCATTAGTCTTCCTTTTTCCATATAGTCCATGCACCGTATGCAATAAGACCCCAGCCAATTAAAGACGTTGGTATTAATATCATAACAATACCTCCACCAATAGCAACAACTCCATCTAATGAAGTCCTTTCTTTCAATCTTGCTTTAATAAAATCCACTTGATCACCTCCTTTTTATTTTTATTTAAATTCTCTTTAAATGTTTCATATAGTATACATTGTAAATTATAAGAAACAATTACTTGCTAAAACCAACAGATACACCACAGCCGCATTGAGTTTCCTCGAGCGGATTAATGATTTTAAACTGTTCGGTAAAACCTTCCTTCACAAAATCCAATGTAGCATTTTCAAAGTAAGGTTGACTTTCTTTATCAATAACGATACTGAAGTTAATATATTCTTTTATATAATCTTCGACAGTAACAGTGTTATCCCAGTCAAAAGTATACTCATAACCATTACAGCCACTAGGCTTAACACCAATTCGTATAAGTGTTTCGCCATCTGTCTCTGCTTTCTTAGTCGCTTGAGATATTGCTGCATCAGTTAAGTTCACTTCCGTTTCTTTTCAATTTTATCAAGACGTTTATTGATACCAGTGATTAATTCTTTAAGTTCAGTAGCACCACCTTCCACAACTGGAGCATGAGCAATTGATTCTAGAAATGCGATTCTTGTTTCTAAACTATCAATCTTTGAAACAACCTTAGGATATTTCTTTCTCCATAATTCAGGATCAGTTTGTAACCACGTCCATCCCCAGCGAATTGCTAACATCTCTAAAAAGGAATCAAACTTGGCAACTCCCCATTGAGCAGCTCTTGTATCTTTAAACCAGAATAGAAACGCAGCACCAGTTATTGACCCAAGGATTGCTGTATAGATCCATAGTGTATCGTCCGTCAGTCTCTCTAATATGTCCATTAGTTGTCCTTAGTATATTTTGTATAGTTATCCATTGAGTGGTCAGTAAGGCCGTCAAAAGGCTTTAGTTTAATCCACGAAGTAACGATACCTCTTAATTTGTCTTTCAGTTTTCTCCACCAAGCAAGGTTCTTGATGATACCATTATAGTTAAAATACATAACTTGCCCATGATGGCGGTATCCCATAAACCAAGGTGGTATAACAGTTACAAGATCGTTATTATTTACAAAACGATAATGTTCTAAATCTTCGCATTCTTTTACAAACGTTGAGTTACCAACTCTTGGTGATCCGAAGGTATATAAAACAGGCTTGTATTGTATTAATCGAGAACCAGCAATTGTTGCCATGGCTCCTCCTAATGAATGCCCGCATATACTAATCTTCTTATCAACGTGCTTTGAGAATACTTTAATTATATCTTTCCAAATATCATCGATTTCTGTTTGGAATCCATTATGTACCCATCCACCAACTTGAGCTTTATCAGGCCAAATATTCAAGTCTGCTTTAAGATCGTTAAGTTCTGTTGGTTCAGTTCCTCTACAGCATAAAACAAATTCTTCTTTGTTCCATACGCAGTGTGCTTGTGCACCGTCGTGGTCAATAAACTTATGACCGGTATAGCCTAATGCTTTAAAAAACTTTTTTGCAGTAGGACCATCTTCATATGCTATCTTTGCCATTTCTGCTTTGAGAATGGCTTCACCTTTTACATCATCAAATTGTACTTGTTGTTTCATACTAGCTCCATTTGGATATATACAATTGTGTTCAGTTATTATTTATAAATAGTTTCATATACTATTAATAGATTTATTATTAAAAACAAAGGTGAAAGAATGTCAAACAATTTAAAAGAACTAACCCGTGCCCATCACGATAACGCAGAAAGAACAGAATTCGCAGATATGTTATTAAGTGGTGGCATCAGTCCAAAACTATATCAAGAATACCTCCATGCCCAATTACAGAATTATAGAGTCCTAGAAGGCGCTGTTTCTGTACCTATGGAACTCGAACCAATTTTTAGATCTCCAGGTATCGAAGAAGATCTCCAGGAAATAGAATCACTATACGACCTAGAAGAAATCGAAGACGACCTACCATCAACCAGAGAATATGTTAAACATATCCATAATTTAGCTGAAGCCGGCGATAACGATGGTTTGCTTGCTCATTT
>Ga0209090_10002131_pt1 | contig 12575 bp, 7 predicted proteins | sample ArcticOcean_MG_C_9_FD_187432 | JGI IMG/M metagenome (GOLD analysis project Ga0209090, IMG submission 187432) | Marine microbial communities from western Arctic Ocean - ArcticOcean_MG_CB2_152 (SPAdes) (version 2) | ecosystem: Environmental > Aquatic > Marine > Oceanic | place: Arctic Ocean... | reverse complement strand
ATAGTACAAAATGACCAGAATTGGTGGGTATACGCATCAGGCAATGATGGCTTCAGTCTCATTCCTTCGGATTTGAAAGTTGGTGTAGATCCTGAACCCAGCCTGCTTTCTTCTTTTATTCTAAAAGGCATCCGCCCTGATAAAAGAATTTTAGAAGATCGTGCGCCGATTCCAAATTTGCAAGCCACACGAACCGATACATTTCATGTTCCACTTATTCTGGTGGAATTTCCAGATGCAGCTGCAACCTACGATTCTACAGATTTTGAATTAGTTATGAATCAACCGGGCTACACCCATTTGAATTATAATAATACGGGTAGCTTTCGAGATTTTTACCAAGAAATCTCCTACGGTCAGTTTTTACCCATATCGGAAGTAACAAATTGGATCACAGCACCAAATTCACATGATTATTACGCGTACAATAATCCAAATGGATGGTCACACGTGCGAGAATTGGTTCGGGCAATGGTGGATTCTTTGGAAGCTCAAGGATTTGATTGGTCTCTATATGATAATGATAATGATGGCTATGTAGATGCATTGAATTTGCTTCACCAAGGTGAAGGTGCAGAACAGGGCAATCATTCAAATATTTGGTCCCACAAATCAAGCCTCGGAAATTTATCCGTTAATTATGATGGTGTAACAATTAGCAGCTATACCATGAACCCAGAAATCCAAAGTGGAACCATTGTGGCAATTGGGGTTCTAGCTCATGAATTTGGACATGCCTTAGGCTTGCCCGATTTATATGACACAGATTATTCATCCACAGGCGCAGGAAAGTTAGCCCTCATGGCAAGTGGATCATGGGGAACAAGTGGAAATTCTCCCTGGTATCCTGCCACTATGGTTGGATGGTGTAAAAATAGATTGGGATGGGTAAATGTTGTTGAAATAACGGATGACACAGATCTTATTTCTTTACAGCAATCCTATTCAAATAATACTATTATTCGCGTTAATCATTCTCAAATATCGGAAGAATATTGGCTTATTGAAAATCGTCAAAAAATTGGGTCCGATACACTCATGCCAACACCAGGTTTGGCCATCTGGCACATCAATGATAATATCGCTCAAGGGTGGGGGCCCAATACCAATGAACCTTATTATGGCGTTGGACTGGAACAAGCTGACGGTCAATTTGCTTTGGAAAACGGCGGGCCAAGTAATGGCGGCGATGTGTTTCCCGGTGATTCGGATAATCGTGAATTTAGTCAATCATCAACACCAAGTACCACCAGCCTCTATGATGTGGTATCCATGCTAAGGATTGACAATATTTCTGATCCAGATGAATTTATGTCCTTCGATGTAGAATATGGAGAAATCATTTTAGCGACCGCATTTATTTACAATGGATCCGGATATGCCAATAATGAAGGAAATTTTTCTATCGGTCTGAGTAATGAGATGGTAATCAATGAGTTAGAATTTCAACTCCATTTTTCACCTAATGTACCAGAATTTATTGCTGTAGAGCCCACCGAAAGAACGAGTTTTGATTCTGCAATGTTTACGGATAATACAGTTACGTTGGTTAATCCAATTATCGAAGCGGGCACAGGCGCTATACTAGATTTGACTTTATTTAATAATACCGGTGTTGAAACAGATGTAAATGTAACCTTTGAATACTGCCTAGCTTTTAATTACGAAAATGTGGAAGTTGGTATAACAGTATCCGACCAAGCCACTTATCATATTAATCCTCTGGATCAATATTTCAATATTCAAGATGGAACAGGAACGGCAGGAGGCAGTGCGTCTTATGTTGTTTCATTATATAGTACAGTACCAATCCCCATGGCGGTATTTCAATTATTGCACTCTCCCGATTTGCTTAGCCCCAGCGATGAACCCTTTGAAGATCTAAACAATAATGAAACCTATGATATGGGTGAGCCTTTTACAGATTGGAACCAAAATAGTGAATGGACGCCTATGATTGAGCCTATTGATTTAACAGAATCATGGGAATTTGATGTTACACTTTCAGGCTCAGATATTATTGTTGGATTATCCAATTGGCCGGCGCCTCTGGAAACGGGCTCCTACAATTTATTCCGTGTGAATTGTGCAGTGAGCCTAGACGCCCAATTAAACGAAGAAATTACCGTCACGACGAATGTGATGATATTGATAGATGGCTGGGGACATGAAGGTGTGCCATTTGTGAATGGATCGGGGACGGTTACAATTGATAACGTCTTATCTGTAAATGAAGCTATCCAATTTCCAACTGAGTTCTCACTAAATCAAATTTATCCAAATCCATTTAATCCTGTAACAACCATTCAATATGGTATTGCAAATACGGGGGAAACATCCTTAAGGATATTTGATTTAACGGGTCGATTGATTGAAACATTGATCCATGAAAATTTGGAACCGGGTCATTATCAAATCAAATGGCAACCAACCAATATACCATCAGGACTTTATTTTATAGAACTAATATCAGAAGCTAAACGGGATATCCAAAAAATCACATTATTGAAATAAGTTGAGTATACCTTTCAGATGTTTGAAAACCCCTTTAAAAGGTTGATAGAATCAAGCTGATTTCCGTTTTTGGCTATGTTTATATAGGGGCTCCTTCCCTTTCAGGATCGTATCCCTAGTTATGATTACCCGTTCTACACCTTCCATTTCAGGAATATAATACATGATATCCAATAAATGTTCTTCCATGACAGACCTAAGTGCTCTCGCGCCTGATTTTAGTTCCATGGCAAGTTGAACAATAGCCTTTAGTGCTGATTCACGAAATTCCAGCTCAATCCCTTCCAGCATAAAAAGTTTCTTATATTGCTTCACTAAGGAATTTTTTGGGGATAGCATCACCTGCATCATATCATTTTCATCTAAGGTATCCAATGTACTCACCACCGGAAGTCTGCCCACTAATTCGGGGATCATGCCATAGGCAATCAAATCTTCCTGCCTTACGTCGGAAAAGATTTCGTTGGTATCTTTTTTCTGTATATTTTTCTTGGTGCCAAAACCTAATTCTCCCTTACCTACCCGTCGGGAGATGATCTCTTCCAATCCTGAAAATGAACCACCGCAAATAAATAAAATATTGGTTGTATCGATAGCAATCAAACTTTGTTCAGGATGTTTTCTTCCCCCTTTGGGGGGTACGTTGGCAATGGTGCCCTCCAGAATTTTCAAAAGTGCTTGTTGGACTCCTTCTCCACTCACATCTCGGGTGATGGATGCACTAGCACTTTTTCGTCCAACTTTATCAATTTCATCAATATAGATGATCCCTTTTTCGGCAGCTGCTATATTATAATTAGAAACCTGAAGCAGCCGAACCAATATATTTTCCACATCTTCCCCAACATAGCCCGCTTCAGTTAATGTTGTTGCATCTGCAATAGCAAATGGAACAGAAAGAAACCGAGCCAATGTTTTAGCGATCAATGTTTTTCCTGTCCCCGTAGAACCGATCAGTAAAATATTACTTTTATCTATTTCTACATCTGAATTATAGGCCTGGTGAATGATTCGTTTATAATGATTGTATACTGCAACAGCGATGGCTTTTTTAGCACCATTCTGCCCGATGACATGAATATCCAAGTTGGACTTGATCTTGGAAGGTTTTTGTAAAGTAACCTTAAATCCATCTTGGGGTTGATTCATTTCCGGCTCCAGATTGATCTCCGGACTTTTACCTTTTTGGATCCTGCTCATTTCCTCTTTGACATAATAGAATCTATCAGGCCGTATGATTTTGCTTCTTTAGATGTTAAATAATTGTCCCGGTCTGTATCTGCTTCGATCTTTTTTAAACTTTGTCCTGAGTTTTTTGCCAAAATGGTATTCAACTGCTTTTTCATCCGAAGAATTTCTTCCGCCTGAATTTTGATATCAGTTGCCTGTCCTTCCGCTCCCCCCATGGGTTGATGGATCATAATACGTGAATTAGGTAGTGCATACCGTTTCCCTTTGGTTCCACCAGCCAATAAAAATGCGCCCATACTTGCAGCTTGACCTAGACAGATCGTGGATACATCAGGTTTGATATATTGCATGGTGTCATAAATTCCCAAGCCGAATGTTATGATACCACCTGGTGAATTGATATAAAGAAAAATATCTTTTTCAGAATCTTCTGCTTCCAAAAATAATAACTGCGCAATAATTAGGGATGCAAGGGAATCATCAATAGGTGTGCCGAGAAAAACAATCCGTTCTTTCAAGAGCCGGGAAAAAATGTCAAAGGCTCGTTCAGATCGTCCTGTCTGTTCAATAACGATAGGTACCAGTTGATTCAATGTCTTTTGCTCAATGTTCATGGTCTTCTCCGCGAAGGTCTTTTGTATGTACTTGTACTTCTTTAACTTTAGCAAATTGTTCAAGATATTCCAAGATTTTCTTTTCTATAAGATCGTCTTCGATTCGCTGACAGTTGCTGGGTTTCTTGTAAAATTTTCTAATTTCTTTTTCAGATTGGGGTGATTTTTCAACCATTATTTCGATTTCGCTTTCCACTTCTTCAAGGGAAGCATTGATCTTCTCTGTCTCAATCAATTTATTTCTAAGTGAAAACCATTTCAAATTACGTTCTGCTGTTGGTTTATAATGTTCCCTTATTTTTTCATCATCTATAGGCTCACCATTATTCTGTTTTTTTACATCTTCTACTAGATTATTTAGATAATTATTCATCATAGATGGTGCAAAAGATGGATTGGCTAACTCGATCAAAGCATCAGAAAGATCTCTTTCAAATGCGGTCTGAGAACGTTCTGCAAAATTAGCCTTAATTTTCTTTTCAACATCAGCGGTCAATTCATCAACGGATGTCAATTCAGGATTCACTAGCTTCAGAAAATCATCATTTACTTCTGGTAAGATCTCCCGTTCAATATTTGCCACGGTGAGTTCATATTCCGCATCACCATCTTCCTTGCTAACGGGTAACATGATACGAGTGATATCATCTGGTTTCAGACCAATCAATTTATCTTTTTGATTCTCTGTGAAAGATCCTTTTCCGACCCGGAGGTATTGCTTCTCGTATTTTTTGCCAATGATGGGCACACCTGATACATCCAATTTTTGGAGTGTGCAAATGAGATAATCCCCCTCCTTGGCACCGTCTTCCACAGTGGTGATGGTGGCATGTGCCTTCTTTAATTGAGTAATAGCATCTTCAATATCGTGTTCATCATGAATATAGTTTGAACGTTGCACTTTTAATGATTTCCATTTCATGTTGGGCAAGGTCACATCCGGTTCAACTTCAAATTTTGCCATGAATGTAAAATGCTCGTTCATATGGAAATGGACATCGCTGATCTCTGCCTGGTTTACCGGAATAATTTCTTCTTGTTGGACAGACAGGAGATAAAATTTCTGAATATTATCTTCCATAAATTCTGCTTCAATATTGGATTGAAACTGCTGCATCAAGCGATCCAATGGGATTTTACCCGGACGAAATCCTGGCATTTTAATCTTTCGACTAAATTTTTTAATTGTTGAATTGAAGTCCGACTCCAACTCACTCCAAGGAACTTCTATCGAAATTTCCCGGGTGTAATCATTAATTATTTTAACGTCAACTTTCACGTTTTCTCCTAAAAATAGCGGGCAAATTTATATGAATATTTGGAAGAGGATAAGGATTAAGATCAAAAATTAATATTTGGGGTTTGGAATCAAGAATTTTAATTATAATCAGTTAGAACGGTGGAATCTCCAGTCCTCCACGATACATTAAATACAACCCCAACATCTGGATTACATGGAAAAGATCATTATGATTGAAATTCTCATGAAGTGATATTCTCATGACTTGCACCCAAGATGCAGCAAGGCTCACCAACAATCCAATTGAAATGGATAGTGCACCTGTCATTCCATAATAGAAAAATGCTACTAGAAATCCAATAAAGGAAATTCCCATCAAGGGTAAATAGAATATGACTACTGATCGAAAATTATCCTGAGTGCGAATACGATTGTAAAAGCTTATAAGGAGAACTCCAGCGGTAATGTATAGTGCATCCTCTCCTTTCCCGGTGACAAAGACTAAAGCAGTAGACATGGCTAAGAGTAAACTGGTTGCAGCAACAAATATCAATGTTGCCCGCCAAATAACTGTTTGGGGGATCTGGGATAATTTTGGGCCAAATCCGTGAGTAGTTCCACCTAAAAGTGCACCAATGGCTATGGTGATAAAAGATGTACCCCAAAGTTGATGAAATTGGGAATTTTGGATAGAAAGAGTAAACCATCCAAAGGTAATACCCAAAATAAAAATAATGTAATCGGTGATAGCCGTAGTGGGCTCATAAAGAAATGGATGTTTTTCTGACATATATATCTCGATCCTAGTTATGGATAGACTATAGGAGAACCTTTTGATAAACTAAGGACAAATATAGAACCAGAAAATCAGGTGAATAATCACGGATAAATAATCATATTCACTAAAAAAATCACATCAATAACATTCAAATTTCCATCACTGTTTATATCTGAAACTGTTTGTGGACAGCTACCCGGAAAATAGCCGGAATTAACATAATCAGCCAAAAGCAGAATATCAAAAACATCAATATTACCCGAATTGTTCATATCACCTAAATCCCATTCCAAACAGGTATTTGGAGGCAATGCCCAAAATTCATGCCAACCAGCCAGTGGACTATTTTCAATTCGCCCCGATGAATCAGCAGACTGAATATAATATTGGATCGTACCTTCTTCCTGCGTTGGTATCCATCCTGACCAAGTGTTGGGTTCTTCCGGAATAGCAGATCCATAAAGGTATTCTGAATTCCAATCATTCATGCTGGGAATTTTCCAAAAAACTTTGATGGAATCTTCGATTAAACCTGCTTCGCTTAAGTCATCAATAATAACTTCTACGGGGTATCCATTATCGATTGCTTCGGTACTGTCGTTAATGGGATTGTGAAAAATCTGGAGCATCTCAAGATCTGGAATCCCTTTTATCCTGCAATGTAAAGCATCAGTGGATTCCCATGATCCGGTAAAAGGTAAAATATCAAAACCAGGCATGGCTTCTTCATATGCTGTTAATGCTTCATCATCCCAACTGCTTCCGGTAATAGGAACCAATACTTTTTCATTTAAAATCAATGAATTTGTATAAGGCTGGTCGTTGGGAGTCCAAACTCGGTAAACATCCCAGGGTTCCCCCCATTCGTTCGTAGAATTTCTGAAATAAGTGGCAGTTGCTTCAATTTCACCATATTGAGCATGGCTCGCAGGCACTTCCCTAATCATTACTTTAGTTGGGCTCAAATATTTTCCCCAGCAATCAATATGATCAATGTAAGTGTTATTAGGGTCATCTAATACATGGTAGGTGTCAATTCCATAGTAATCTTCCATGATCTGGAGTACCTGTGAATTTGGAATGAAATTTTCCACATATACAAGATCCGTTGATGCGGATGTCCCCAGTCCGTCCGTCATATAATTTCCGCCAGCATGAACAATATCTGACGCAAAATAAGGCGCATCCAAATAGTTCGCCATTTTTGTCGGGGCCTGATTATCATTAGGACGAGGACGATTGTAGGTGAAATCAACAACAGATACACCCCTGTTTCCATCTACAACCCACCAGGGGCCATAATCTCTGGTCCAGTAACTGTCTGTAGATCCTGTGACATAAACAACATTTCCCATATTCACGCCACCATTTTCCATAGAAGAATTAGCAGAATTCTGCTGGCTGGATGAGACCAGACAATAGACGGTTACATCTTCGCTCATTTCGGCGATCACAGCTGTGGAAATTCCAAAAGGATAGCGAATCAAAACACCTTCCATTCTTTCATATTCAGCAATATTTCGAATTGGTCCCGGAGGTGGATCTGTTTCGCGGCCCATATTGTAAATTTCGTGGACTCTTGTTTTTTCTTCTTCGGTTAAACCGATAGGCAGTTCACCATTGAATCGATCCGTTGCGAAAAGACAAGGGAAAAGAAATAGGACTGGGATTAATTTTATCATTGTTTAATTAACGTTATAAAATAATGAATTACTTATTTTACGCATATGAAAAATTTTCTCTATTCAACGATAAGAAGAGCTAATGGGTAAAACAATGTTAAAATTCCAATATCAGACCACCCACGGGGAATGTTGTATATTGCCAACTCATAATTTTAGTACCATCATCTAGATACATATATTCATAGGGATTCTTACGGTTTAAAATATTCATGATATCCCAGAATGCAACCAGATTAACTTTTTCATAATGAAATCGTTGCTGTAGCATCAAATCGATGCGAATATAGCGTCCATAACGTTCGGTGTTCCATTCATCATCCGCATTGGTGTACCACTCCCTAATATTATGGTCATAATGTTTAGGTGTGTAGGGCTGACCACCCATATACCTATATTTTAGACTGATTTGATTTTCATCGCTAGGCATAAATGGAAGCCAGGAAAATAGTTTCGCAATCATTGAATTTTTATAACTACCATACCAATCATAATCTTTATATTTTATTTTATAGCCACCCACGAGATTAATTACATTACGGTAATCATATTTCCATGGATAATAATCCTTGGTCCTAGGGTCGATACCTTCTGAAATTGAATGAGACCATGATAAGGATCCGTACCAATTATTAGAATATTTTTTCTGTATATATAATTCTAAACCCCTTGATCGTCCTTCACCACCATTGATACGTTTATAATAATTTAAACTGTCACGACCATCTGACCCTTTTAACATTTCAAATGTTACCATATCAGCATATTGTTTTGTGTAATACTCTAAGGTAATTCGTGAATCCGATGAAGGAAAAAACTCAAGACCTCCAACAATTTGATCGGCGTAATAATTTCTTAATTCTTTTGGATTACCACGAACCGAGTTCAAATATTCATTGAAGGGTGGCTGAAAATAGCGACCAGCAGCCATATTAAAATTCAATGTTGGTGTTAAGTGATATTTTAATCCCATCCTTGGAGAAATATCTGATTCTTCAGTAAAGGAAATATAATCAAAGCGAGCTCCCAGAGATAATTCTAAACTAGAGAAGGGAATCAAATTCCAGTGTAAAAATCCACCGTATTTTTGATAAGATAAATCTGCATTTGTTTTGAGGGTATCCAATTCGCCAATAGAATCCAAAACAGTCACAATCGTATTGGAATTTTGATAATAAGAATCATAAAATAGAGTATCTGACACAAAAGTTGGCTGCCCAACACCAGATAAAGAGTATCCATATAAATAAGTTGGATTACTTTTATACCAATTATCATAATCCAATCGCATATGTTTAGCTGTTAATCCGCTACTCATATCTAAATAATTTGAAAATTTATAAACAATCTCGCTGCGAAAAGAAAAATCATCTTCTAAATCATCTCGATTAAAATAATAATTTCTGTTCAAGTTTTGATCCAGTTCATACACTTTTGCTTTTAGTGTAACCAAAGACTTTCCAAATGAAGACTGAAAATATCCTTTTTTAGAGAATAGATTTTTATAGGTTAAGCCTAGCGTTGTTTGCCATGATGAATAAGCCACATTTTCTGCACCTTGAAGTTGCGGATTATTCTCACCTTGAATATTAATATCATCAATACCACCAATAAAATTGATAAAAATTTTCTGAGTATTCGACAAATCATAAGTAATCTTTCCTTGGCTTGTCCAATATTTAGGTACCGCCTGTAGGCCAGCAGATGAAATAACAAAATCAAGGAAAGATCTGCTCAGAGAATAGAGATACGTAGATTTAGAATTTAGTGGCCCTTCAAGTGTAAGACCAAATCCTGCCATACTTAGATTAATTTGTTGTTCATGTTTATCTCGATTCCCTTGTCTTAGAGTTACATCCATTACAGATGAAAGTTTTTCTCCATATCTAGCAGGAAAAGCACCAGCATAAAAATCAATTCGTTCAATAAATTCTGTATCTATCATTGTAACTGGGCCACCACCTTTGCCTTGTTCAGGAAAATGGTTTGGATAAGGGATCTCTAGGAAATCTATTACAAACAGATTCTCACCAGGAGAGCCTCCTCGTACAATAATTTCATTGGATTGGTCTGTTCCAGAAACAACAGAAGGTAGAGCCTGCATCATTGCCATAATATCATAGGCACCCACTGGATCTGAACGAATTTCTTCAATATCTACTGTTCTACTGCTTGTAACCGCATCCTTTATTTTTTCAAAATATGTTGCTGTTACTTCAACACCATCCCCTTCAAGTATACTCTGATTCAGACTAAAATTAATTGTTGTAGTTCGTTTTGGTACAACATGGACATTAGATCGATTCACAGATTTATAGCCAATCATTGATACATAAATAGTATAACTCCCAACATGTACATCATCTAAAATAAAATTTCCAAATTGATTGGTCGCTGCTCCCATGCTAGTACCTTTCACTATTACATTAACGCCTATCAAAGGCTGATGAGTAGATGCATCGCGGATGTGTCCCGAAAGGGATCCGGTTGAACCGATTAAAAACTCTAATAAGAGTGAAAGTGGTAGAAGTTTTTTCGACATCTAGGAATAAAGTTCAAGATAAAATTTACTTATTTATAACTCTCCCATCTTTAATAAAGGGAAAGCTGATCAGTAAAAAAAAGCCCCATACCGATTAGCGATATAGGGCTCTAGTGGTGATTTTTAAAAAAAACTTATTGTTTAAGCCTGTAAGTACAGCCTTCCATAGTTTTTAGGAATTTTTCAACCTGGTTTTCGGTATGAAATAATTCATCCATAGGCACAAAAATATCACTTGGATATTCAACTGGATTATAATCTCGTAAGAAGTTTGATTCCAATTTTAGAACAATATCACGAATAACCATAGGTGGAATCTCTTTATGTCGCATAAAGTTGATTTGTAGGTTCAATTGCCCCGTGGATGTCATATGGAAAAGTGGCAATGGGCCCTCATCTGAATTACATCTAAAAGTGAGCGTTCCATGATCTCCACCTCTTCCCCACGAAATGTCATCTGCGTGCCGTTCTGTAAAATCGATAATGGAGACACCAACCTTCGCAACCTCTCGGCTACAATTATCCCGAAGATGCTCAATGAATTGATTTTTATTCCAATTTGACATGTACGAATCCCCCGTAAATATGTCGTTTTATAGTAATTAGGCGAGATTGAATTTACAATGAATACCACCATTTATAAAAGAATCCTGTTTACTTTTTATTTCCTAACCAAACCAAATAATATTTATTTTGAGTCTCTGACTGTTCTTTTAGGATTTGTAAACGATGTTTATATTTTCTTTCTTTTAATTCTAAAGCATAGGGCAGCTCAATTATTTTATCATCTCGTTTTACAGTGATTTTGACATCTGTTCCTTCTTGCATTGGAAACCCATTCCCATCATAAAATTTTTCTCGAATTTTATCTGTATCTATCTTGTCGCCTACTTTGAAACCAACCGGATCTTTTTTACCCACTTTTTTCACTTTTTTATACTTTCCAAATGAAATACGATGTTCTTTTGAACCATAATCCTTCAGAATTTTCTTTGGCACTTGGTGTTTCCCTTTTTTAGAATATTCAACACCAATTTGGGACAGCCCTCCTTCAATATCCAACGGAACGGTTCCTTCAACATAGTCTGCAAACCACTGACGAAGTTCAGGGTGGACTAATGAAGTAAATTCATCAAAAAAGGTTTCTTCATCAAATGATTGGTTTGGTCCATATTTTGAAGCCAACTCCAACACAATATCTTTCAATGTTTTTTTACCATTTGTAAGACGAATAATTTGAATATCTAACAAAAGTCCCATCAATGCGCCCCGTTGGTAGACTTGATAATAATGACGACCATATTTTTTCTCAAAAATGCCTTCGCTCATTTCAGTAAATGGAATTTTTGTTTCTGGATACCTAGAAGCACGTCGAATCTTCCCACCCATTTGTTCTGCAAAGAATTCTAAGGGTGTGGAAAGTCCAGATTGAACCATAATCAAATTGGCGAAATATTCTGTAATGCCTTCATACAGCCAAAGGTGTTTTGACATTTTAGGATTCACATAATCAAATTCTCCTATATATTCGCTATGAAGGTTCAATGGTGTGAAAATGTGCATGAATTCATGTAGAGCCACTCGTTTGATCATAGATGTATAAGAAGAATCTCCAAAATCTGTTAAGGTGTAAAAAGATGAATTACCATGTTCCAATGCGCCCATGCCAAAAAGGGTAACATTTTCTATGGCCGTTTTAGCTTTCTTAATAATACCAACTTCTTTTGATTGTATAGTTTTCATGAATTCCCGACCATCCCGGATATACATGATAAAATGGTATTCATCCACAGGAAGAGAATCTGTAAACGTTGCCACTGCTTCCATAGATGGCTGAATCTCTTTTTTGATCAAATCTGCATATCCGAATTCTTCACCATTAAAATGGGCATCAATAAACACCTTTGTATTGGCAACCATGAATGTGGCGGTGTCCGGTTCCGAAACCATAATAGGACAATCTATCAATTGATGGTAATCCCGGGCATTAAAAACAATTGTGTTTTCAAATTCA
>Ga0209090_10002130_pt1 | contig 12577 bp, 9 predicted proteins | sample ArcticOcean_MG_C_9_FD_187432 | JGI IMG/M metagenome (GOLD analysis project Ga0209090, IMG submission 187432) | Marine microbial communities from western Arctic Ocean - ArcticOcean_MG_CB2_152 (SPAdes) (version 2) | ecosystem: Environmental > Aquatic > Marine > Oceanic | place: Arctic Ocean... | reverse complement strand
GATGTAAAAGTTGGTCCAACAAAATTATAAGTTGTGTTTACATAAGAAGTTATATAAGCCGCTCCATTTGTTAATTGATTATTATTTGTTATATAATTAGCGTTAGTTGCTCCTGTATATCCTAAAGTGGCTAATGACGGTAAATTCCCAGCGTGGTATATTTCATAAGAAGCAGCGCCCATAGACCAACCACCAACAGATAGTTTATTTGTCCCTCCGTCTAAACCAAAGTAACACGCGTAATCAGCACCAACATGAAACGCTATAAAAGCATCATTGCCAACTCCATGATTATACACCTCAAACCCACCTAAAGATCCAGTGCTTGTTGCAATAGTGTCCCAGTTATGGGTATTATTACCTGAAAACGATACTCTATGGGAAAAACTTGCAGCGTTTAATACTGATGTTCCCGCTGGATCTGTATAATAAGCCGTATTATCTGAATCGTAATATATTGGTCCTTGGAATTTTGTTGAAGCGTGATATTCATTAAAATATGCTTGATTAAACATTGTGCCAGCCGCGCCAACATCATATGAATTACCAGCATTGGCATAAATATGATCAGCTGTAACATTCCCTGCAAAAGTTGCTGAAGTAGAATTTATACTTAATTGGTTAGAATTATTAACTGCAAAATAATGATTTCCACCTGTTGGAACATTATAAAACCAAGTAGAGGTCGTTCCATCTGAACCTATCCATCTTGTAGCACCAGTTCCTATAGTATTTGATGTTGCTGATAAATAACCAGAAAACAAAACATTTCCTGCAAAAGTTGCATCACCAGTTGTTAAATCAAGAGTAAGTTTATCAGCATCTGTATTCCATCTATTGGAAAAATACATTGTAGATCCATTGGTTTTACCAACAACTCTAATACTACCTCCTTCAGTAGCGTTATAGTCATAGAAATTTATTCTTCCAGTACCATTACTTGAAGTTGCTATTGTAATTGTTTCTGCCGCATCAGTGTAATCTCCTATTTGCAATTCTGTTGCTGGGCTAATCGCTCCAATTCCAACATTACCTGCAAAAGTTGCAGCACCAGTGTTAGTTATACTTAGTGTATCATTCCAACTACTGCCATTATATTGACCAAGTTTGAAAGCCCCACTACCAGGATTATTTATTCTCATCCATCCACCTAAATATAGGTAGTTGGTTCCCGACACATCAATGGTACCTGAAAAAACGTTTGTACCCGTTCCTGACACAGTTATATTCCCTGCAAAAGTTGCATTACCGCTACCATAAATTTTTAATTGATGATCTGCGCCCCAATGACCGAAAGTAATATAATTACTATCACTTCCCGCTCCAACCCAATTATATCCTATATAACCGGAATTTTTTGTACTACCTTCTTTTCCAATCATAATCAACTGCGTTTCAGTAGTTGTCATGTTTGCCCCAAATACTTCTATACTGTGATTAAAAGCATTAGAATCAGGGTTATCTATAGCTAATGATGGTGAATTAGCTGATCCAGAACCATTTATTGTTACATTCCCTGCAAAAGTTGCACTTCCATCTGATTGACTAAATGTTTGAAAAACTGTTCCACTTGAATTTCTAAAATATATATTACCACCAGTACTACTATTCGTGGGGGATTGAAGAAAAGTTCCTAAACTTGTACTAGAATAAAGTGTGTTTGTATCACTTGCACCTCTTATCCAACCATTAATTCTTACATTCCCTGCAAAAGTTGAAGTCCCTGTAAAACTTGGTGATGCTAATGGTGCTTTAAGTCCTAACGCTGTTGTAATTCCTGCCGCATAAGAAGCATCATCACCTATAGCTGCAGCTAGTTCATTTAGTGTATCTAAAGCTCCTGGAGCACCACCAATTAAATTTGTAATTTGTGTATCAACATAAGTTTTATTAGCAGCGTCTGTACTAGCACTTACTGTATCAATACCTTGTATCCTACCAGTTCCACCTAAAGTTATATCACCACCTGAAACTGTAATATCACCTGCAAAAGTTGCATTAGCTGAAGAATCTAAAGTTAAACCAGCAGCATTGCCACTTGCTCTTAGTTGTAAACTATTATTAGAATGATTATAAACTAATCCTGCGTTCAAAACCGTAGCAGCATCTCCAAAATAAATAGAAGAATAAGTTGTACCAATAATACCTAAAGCTGCTTCTCCACTATTTTCAATAGCAAGATCTATTACACTATAACTGCTTGGGCTTACAGCTCCACCTGTTCCTTGAACGTGAAGTTTAACCGCTGGTGCTGTATCTCCAATTCCAACATTTCCCCCAGATTGTGCATTTATATATAACACACTAGAATCTAAATATGCTGGTTTCCAGGTGCTAGATTGTCTAGCATAAATGAGAGCATTAGTTCCATCACCACCAATCCAAACCCCAGGTGCAGTGTTTGCATTATATCCAGTTGTACCTTGTGACGCAATTCCACCACCTACAACATGAAGGCTAGTTCCTGGCGCTGTCGTCCCGATCCCTACGTTTTGATTAAAATATGTGTTACCATTTTGAAGCATAACTTGATGGTAGTAGTTTGCTGTACCAAATCTATAACTTTCATCTGCCATAACTAAAGCAGATCCCATCACAGTATCTGTAGCTGGTTTTGTAATAAATAAACCTGATCTTGTGTTTTCAGACCTTAATTGCAAAGAAGCATCTGTATTTCTTTTTAAATAATTCAATCCGTTTGTTGCTGTAAATTGAGTTGCTTGAACTGTTCCTGCAAAAGTTGCAGCGTTCATAACGGATGTACCAGCGGGGTTTGAATAATAAGCGGTATTCTGTGCGTCGTGGAATTGATTACCGTAAAAATTAGCTCCTGTTACGGTCCCTGAAATAATAGCAGCTCCAGTTACGTCTAATGCTACAGTAGGATTTGTTGAATTATTTACCCTAAGCCATCCCTCAGATTTAATCATTCTTTGGCCTGCATCAATTCCCCATTGAAAAACATTGACATTAGATGTTGTATCAACAACGTAAAGATTTCCTCCAACATTTTCAATTCTCCAATCAGGATTAGATCCTGTATTGGTTAAATTTAAAGCTGGTCTCGATGTACTTATTGTAATATCTCCTGTTGTTGTAATTGAAGTTGCGGCGAAATGCCTTGCTGAAGAAATGGCAGAGGTTCCGCTTATAGATAAAGCGTCCCCAATAATATTTATACCGGTTAAAAATGTTTGTGCCATATTATTATTTTATTTTATTATATCTTAGCAATTAAAGCTGTATAAGCACCAGCTGATACCGCTGAAGTAAAAATAACAGTAATTGTTGTATCTGATGGTCTTTTTACATCAGTATATACTGTTTGGTAATTACCACTGCTTTCTATAATTTCTATTTTATAAAGTCGTGATGCACCCATACCATGTGTAATGGTATATGTAATGTTATCACCCGATGCTACCCCTGAAGTAGTATTATTTAATACAAAACTTTTATTTCTATCGTTATGAAATTGTTGCAAACCATCTGCTGTTGTAGCTCTTGATGAGTCTGTTCCAGCTGATGCCTCTGTAGTTGTAGCTAATTCAACAACACCAGTTGCACTAGTAGTTGCAGCTTGTTTTAAATTATCAAAAGCAGCTGAAGCTGTAGAAGCTCCAGTACCACCATGCGCTATTGCTACATCAGTAGCAGCCCAAGTACCTGTTGTTATAGTACCGACAGCGGTTATATTTGTTTGTGAAGCTGTTAATATTGTACCAGTGATACCACCTGTTACATTAATTTTATGTGAAAAGTCAAACTCATCATTACTAGCATCCCACAATATTGTAGCATCTGTTGAAGCATCTACTGCGTCTTGTATTGTAATACCTGAACCATTAGCTGTAGAACTAGAATCACTTGATGAGTAGTTTAATGTTATATTTTTATCTTCAACATTCAATGTTGCAACGTTTGCTGAAATTGTATCACCTGATACCGTTAAATCTCCCGTTACAACTAAATTACCTGATGTTGTTACTGTAACATCTGATGCATCACCAATTGTGACACTAGAAGTTACCTGCGGTAATCTCGCTGTTAAGTTAGCAATATTAACATCAATATCTGTATTTATATTTGCCGAGGGAAATGTACAGTTTGCTAAATTACCACTTGCTGGTGTTCCTAATACAGGTGCCACTAAAACCATACCAGAGGCCATTGTTCCTTGAGCTACTTGAGCCGCGGGTAATGCCGTTGCATTTGTTAAAACCAAAGCCGAAGGAGTTCCTAAAGCTGGGGTTGTTAAAATAGGTGCAGTTAATGTTTTATTTGTTAACGTTTGTGATGTAGTTAATTGCACAATATTACTATTTGTAATACTTGTAATTTTAGTTGCTGTACCTGCTGTTAAATTTGCTGCTGTTCCTGTTGCATTTGTCATTACACCACTTGCTGGTGTTCCTAATGCTGGAGTGGTTAAAGTAGGTGCAGTTAACGTTTTGTTTGTAAGAGTTACTGAATTAGTTAAAGTAACATCAGTTACCAAATCTACAGTATTATCACCTGTTTGATAAGTCGCGGTAATACCAGTTTCCGTGTTACCAGTAAATAAACCACCTGCTGTATCTTCAACTTCTGCAGTAGTATTTCCTACAGTTACAAAACTACTACCGTTATGTGTCATTACTTTGTTTGTACTGGTATTATAATAAATTTGTCCTTCAACCCCCGATGGATCGGATGTTGAGTTATGTAAAACAAGTTGAAGTGCTTGTTTTTTATTTAAATCGATGTCGCTTAAAAATGGTATTGCCATGACGTTATTTGTTTAATGTTGTTAATATTTTAATTTGCATATATTTTTCCATTTGTTCCACCGTGAAAGTAGACCCTTACTGTGTTGGTATTAATATATTTATATGGTACGAATCCCACACCTGTTGTAGAAAAAGCTTCTGTAACAGTAATACTTGGGTATTTATTTAAATTATGTGACCAGTCAATATAATTCATTGTTGATCCGTTTACGGTATCTTCTGATAAATCTGGATGTCCTGCAAAATTTGGTGGTGAAAACGTTAATGATGTTGATTTGTCACCAGGAACGGAATATACAGCTATTGCATATACTTTATCATTTACTAAATTTCCTTGGCTTAGTGTTGAAACTGAAGATAATGTAATTGTATAAAAATCAGTTGATGCGTCTTGTGCTACATTAGAACAAGTGAATATTCCAAAATTATCTAAATCTTCAACATCACTTACTATTATATCATTACCTTGAAATGTTTCTAAGAAATTTTCAATTGAATTATCATCACCTTTTCTATATTTACTAACTCTTAATGTTGTAACACTAGAGAAAGCTAATGACGTTGCTCCATTAACATAAACCGTACCAGTACCTTGAGCGCTACTTACATATTTGTATGTTGGTTGACCCGCTACTCCTGCGGCATTGTTTTCTCTTAAAAACTTAGAAACATCTTCTACTGCAAAATTTTTAGTTGCTCCACCAGAATTTGATCCTAATAATTTGTCTGTTTTTTCAACTGAAGTATCTGATGTATATGTACTAATTCTTGCCATTTCATTTCTTTTTAAATTGATTGAACTTTTCGACGCTTCGTCCTCCGAAATAAGCACCGATGGTAGTCATTAAAACGAGCTGCAGAAGATCAGTCCATTTTTGTTCGACATTAAAGCTTATTGATCCACTATCAACAAATACCATAATTACAGTAGATAAAATTAAAAAGATTAAGACCAGTGGGCGCACTGATCGTGTGAACCAGTTACCATGTTCAAGGTCTGCTTTCCATCTTTCGGTAACATTTTTTTGCATTATAGCTTCAGCGTTAAGAAATATTTGTTCCATTTCTTTTTGAAACTTTCTTTTCTCATCGCCAGTTGTAATAAATTTATCAGCAACACCAGATAGCTTATCTAATATACTACCTCCAGCTTTACCGAATATTTTTGCTAATATTGTACTCATTTCTTTTTCTTTCTTTGTCTATCGTATCTAGCGGCTACTCTAGCGGCTTTTTTTAATTTTCTTTGTAATTTTTTTGGTTTCATCATTTTAAATCCAAATTTTGTTCTTTTATTTATATCAAACCTAATTTTTTATTTATTCTTTTAACTCTACCTTTACTTATAACCTTTTTCTTTTCTTTTTTCTTGTAGACATAACCTCCTGTTTTAGCTCGTGGTTTGGTGTATTTGGTTTTCGTCATTACTCGACCTCCTACTGTTTTCTTTTTGGGTGGTCTACCTTTTGTTGTTCCGTATGTTCCTTTTCCTGCTGCCATAATTTTTAAATTTTAATTGTTAAATATTAACGATCTTTATCTTTAATCATATCATCAATAGATTTATTAAATACTTTATCCGTATATGATTTGTTATTATAAAATACACTTCTTTCTGAAGTAGGTAAATCTTCCTCTCCTAATAAAATTCTGTATATTCTACTTATGAGCTGTGAGCACTTAAATGATGTTTTGAATATACTGTATTTAATTGTAGTTCTATTTCGATGTCTCCAGGCTTCTATCCAACCGCCTCTTCTTAATCTTTCCCATCTGTTTTTATCCCATGAGTATGTATAAACACCATCTATAAAGTCATTACGTGTAAATCGTCCTTTGCAATCTAAATATATAAGTAATTCTAAATCCGCGTCATTTAATTCATAAGTTTTACAGGCCCATTTTCTAATAAGCCTGTAATACTTTAATAATTTCATTTCACGTAAGTCTTGTGCATTTAATTTCATTCAACAAGAACTATGTCAGGTGATTTAATAACATGATATAATTTGTCTTTCCAATTAATACCATGACCTGCGTGTTTATCATAATGAATAATATCATCAACTTTAACGCCTTCGACTAAATTACCAATTGTAATAATTTTAGCCTTTATATACCTATTGTCAGTGTCTATGTTATCTGTGATAATAAGACCTGCTATTTCCTTTGGTTGTTCTTTTATTTGTTCAACCACAACGTAATAATTAATTGCTTTCACTTGCTCTTATTCTTATATTACTAACAACACAATCTGCTGATATAATTGTATTCACAACACTAACTGCGTTTTTTAAAGCAGTTTTTGTAACTAATACGGGGTCTACGATTCCAGCTTTTATCATGTCAACTGAATTTCCAGAGATCACATTAAAACCAACTCCATTTAGATTTGGTGTTTCGTAGTTTTCAATACCAGCGTTTTCCATAATAGTGGTGAATGGAGTAGTAATGGAATCCAACAGTATTTTCTCCCCTATGTTTTCTGTGTTTATGCTTTGTGCTGCATTTAAAAGTGCTACACCACCTCCAGGAATTATCCCCTCTTTTATAGCCGCTTTTGTTGCATAAATAGCATCTTCAATACGATCCTTTTTTTCTTTTAATTCCACCTTTGAATTAGCACCAACCTTTACAATTCCCACTGAACCGGATAATATAGCTAATCGTTGTTCTATCTTTGTTTTTATAAAAGGATCTTTTTCATTTTTGATTTTCTTTTCAATTAACTTAATCCTTTCTGTTAATCCCTTTGTTTTAAACCCAAGTGTTAGAACTGTGTTTTTGTTATCTGTAACTGACTTATTAATATTACCCAAAACCTCAGGTTGTATTAAATCTAAATCATCACCTAATTCTTCATTTATTATCTTTGCTCCGGTAACAAATGCTAAATCTTCTATAGTATCTTGTTTTGTAGGTCCAAATCCAGGTAGATCAATAATGTTAACTTTGATGTTACCTTTTACTTTATTCATTAAAAGTGCAGATTTAACACTTTGATCTACTTCTGCTATAATTAATAAAGCTTTTTTATTTTTTATTACAAACTCAAGTATATTTTGAATTTTACGTATATTTGGTATTGGTGAAGATACGATTAAAACAACTGGATCATCTAATACCGCTATGCTTTTATCTTTATCAGTAACCAAGTGTGGTGAAGTAAGTCCAGATTCTATTTGTACACCTTTAACAATCTCTGTATATGTTTCCTCGGTGTCAGATTCCTCCATAAGAACTATACCATTTACACCTACTTTTTCGTAAGCCTCTGATATAATGTCACCAAGATTTTTATCATTGTTACAACTAATTGTGCTAACATGTCGTAGCATTTTACCAGACACTTGCGTGGTATGTTCAGAAAGATAATTATTAACTTTTTCCAAACCAGACGTAATACCGTCTTTAATTTCTCTAATAGATACACTATCATTTTCTTTTTTGTTTACATTTTTGAGTAAAGCTTCAGCTAATACAACAGCTGTTGTTGTACCATCTCCAGCTTCTCTAACTGTATTCTTTGCTGCTTCTTTAATTAAAGTAGCACCCATGTTTTCAACCGGATCGAGTAAGACAACGGATTCTGCCACCGTTACACCGTCTTTTGTAATCACCGGTTTACCTCTAGCGTCCTCATAGATTACGCATTTACCTGAGGCACCTAGGGTGGATTTGACTGCCTTAGCAAGTTTATCCACACCTAACATTACCTTTTGTTTGGCTTTTTTGCCAAAATTTAAATCTTTAACGATTTGACTTGGTTGATTATATTCCATTTAATTATATTTAATTTGATTATATTTAATTTACTTAAACGTTTTTACAACTTTAGGGCCTTTTAAAAAGTCTACTTTTTTTGAGTAGTGTTCTATACTACCATTTATAGCAGCCTCGGCTCCTTCTATTGTCTCACGTCTAGTAACGTCATACCATTTATCTTCTAAGATATCTTGGTGTTCGGTCTGAAAAAATCCATTTGGTAATTGAGAAATCCTCCAATTTTTTTTAACTGAAAGATGTTTCCAAAGGTCAATGGTTTCTTCGGATATTTGTGGTTGACTATTCCACGTATTAGTCTTATAATAAAAATACGTCATTGTATTTGGTTTTTAAGGTTAAACATACTATATCGCTATAGTTTTATCTTGGTTTTCTAAAATTTCTTTGTTATATTAATTATCACTTGTTTTCTAATTCTTTTACTCTAGCTTCTAATTCTTGTATTGCTTTTAATAAAACTGGTATAGTTTCTGTGTATTTTAATCCTAATAAGTCATTTTCATCTTTAGTTATTACATCTGGAAAATCTTTTTTCCAGTCTTGAGCAATAAACCCTATTTTTTTATCTTCAGGCGTATTTTTTAAATTATATTTAACACATCTATAATCTTTTATTTTATCTAAAACATTTTCTAAAGGTTTTAAATTTTCTTTTAAAGATATATCTGAATTAGAAGCCCAAGATGTTGCTCCAGGTGTTAATTTAACCCCGTTATTTGAAGAAACTATTCTAATATCACGACTTCCTGACCCTTGTGTTATATAATAAGCGGTAGCGTCTAACCATTGTACTGAAGAATATCCATTACCTGTTAAACAAAAATGAGGATCCGATGCACTTCCTGTTTTTGTGTCTTGAACTTTAAGTGTACAAGATGTACTTGTTGCTCCAATTCCTACATTTCCATTCGCCATAATCCGCATTCTTTCTGCTTGACCTGCTCCAGTTGAACCAGTATCAAAAGTCATATGTCCACCATCATCTACTGATATTGTACCTACACCATTACTACCATCATTAACAAATAATCCTAAAGTTGGAGATGTTGTGTCAGGAGTTCTAATCATAGATACTGCACTTGCTCCTCTTACATCAAGTTTATAACTTGGAGTAACTCCAATTCCAACATTTCCGTTATTTAATATTCTAAATCTTTCTATACCATTTGATCCTCCATCAGTTTGAATTATAAAATCAGCATCATTAGTTCCACCGCCCTCAACAAAACCTAATACTCCATCCCCTGATCCTGCTCTAAAATTAATTAATGAAGCTGTATTAGAACCACCATGGGTATTATTAAGATAAAGCATACTATTAGCAGGAGTTGCCGCGTAACCTGTTGTAGAATAAGTTGTGCTAATACTATTATCTATTGTGAGTTTCGCCGTAGGCGCAGTATTCCCAATTCCAACATTACCAACATGATCAAGTGATAGTCCAGGAAGTATACCTAAAGGAGTTGATGGTTGATATAATAATTGAACTCCACCACCGTAACCATATTGAGTAGGAGTTGTTCTATAACCTCTAATAGCACCTGTAGGTTGTGTATAATCTAAATTACCAGAGTGATAACTTTGATTAAACATAATTGTTGCTCCAGGATCATATTGAGTTACACCACCGTGATAATCTAATTTTAGATGTGCGAAACCATTTACAGTTGAAGAAGCAGTTGAACTTAATAAATGTACTAACGACTCTGCTGTTTGTGATGGGTCTGGATTTGTTCCAACTTGCAATTTTGCTGCAGGCCCAGTCGTCCCGATCCCGACGTTGCCTCCACTTATATACGAATCACCACCCGCAGAATTAATAAGGGATGGACTTTGACCAGAGCTACCAGTTACAGATAAATAACCATGATTCGATGCATTAAGTCCAAAATAGCATCTAGTGGCAGTTGTACCTACACCTATAATATTTATACCATTGCTACTAGTTCCTTTAACAGATAAAGTTGTTGTAGGCGAATCAGTCCCGATCCCAACATTACCCGCACTTGAAATCCTCATTTTTTCTGTTGGTGCAACCGTAGCATTTACCCCACCTGGATTAGTCCAAAAACCTAAAGCAGTTGATGAATTTCTAGCTGCAGGAGATTCATTGACAATAGCTATTCTTGCTGCATCCCTCATCCCTTGTCCATTGGAATCATCAACAGTTGAAAAACCTAAGAAACCTTGAGCACTTGACCCAGTACTTAATGATTGTCTAACAGATACTAATTGTAAAATAGAATGATAAGCACTATCAGTCATTTCTGAAGATGTTATAATTACATCTGAAGCTATTGTTTCTGATGGAAGTGAATTATAAGTTCCCGTTCCTCTAACGTGCAATTTACCAGAAGGGGTTGTACCTACAGCTAAACCAATACCAACATTACCAGTTAAAAAATTAAATCTTGATGCCGCAAGTTGCATAGGTGAATTAGCAGCTCTGCTATCATTTATAGCTGAAAGCCTTAATATACCACTCGCAGTTTCAACTTCAAAATTTGCATCGGTAGCTACTCTAACATGTAGTTTTGATGCTGGCACCCAAGTTTTTGAACTAGGACCAATACCAACATTACCATTACCATCGAATACAACTTTAGGTGTTGTACCGTGTATATTTGTTGCTTGTGCACCGTAAATAAAACTTAAACTATCTCCTTTCGCTGGACCATCTGGAGATATACTCCAAACATTATAACTTGATGTAGTAGGTCCTTGTATAAATACTAATCCATATTCAGGATGGTTTGCATCATTATAAGTTGAAGCATTAACTATACTAGTTAAATTTCCATTATTCATTATACCTAAACGTGAATCAGCATGTACTCCATTTCCACCTGAAAAAGTATAAGCACCCACTTGGAATTTAGCACCAGCAGATGTTGTTCCAATACCAACACTGCCTCCTGATGGATTTAAAAACAGTGGATATGTTGCAGTAGCAAAATTATCAACATAACCGGCTTGAAGATAAGATCCATACGTTGAAGCAACCATATTACCTATAACAACTCCATTACCACCGGCTCCTTCAATATTTAAAATTGCATTTGCTTGGGATACTGTATTGCTTGAACCACCTAATATATGTACTTTAGACGCGGCAGCAGTCGTCCCGATCCCGACGTTGCCTGCGCCAGTAACACGCATTCTTTCGCTGTTATTTGTATAAAGTCTTAATGCTTTATTTTCTCTATGAAGCCAAACTCCACCACTTGCATCTAATCCAAATATCATTCCTTGAGTATCTAAAGCCCCACCACCATAGTTCATAGACATAAAAGATTGACTAGCATTTCCCATAACACCTAAGTTGTAACCATAAAGATTAGAACCATATCCAGACGACGTCGCACCAATTAGTAACTGCCCATATGATGTAACACGCATTCTTTCTGCTAAAGTACCTGAATTATTAGTTGAAAAAGTTAATGCTGCGTCTCTTGCTGACACATCAGTCCATATACTTTTAATTGATGTTCCATAAACAGATGTTGTTCCTGTATAATAACCACCCATATTAATTAGAGCAAAAGTGTCATTATCAGCAGGGCTTGTTGTAAAATGTAATAAATCTATTTGAGCGCCACCCGCACCTATGTTTGTTGACTCTACTCTTATAGCATCACCAGAACCATTTATGTGTAATAACGCAGAAGGATTTGAAGATCCAAGTCCTAATCCAATTTTTCCAAATTGATCAAAACGTATTTTTTCGCTACCTGCTAAACTAAAACTTATTCTATGAGCAGATTTAATTAACATTGGATCTGTATCTGTTTCTATTGTTCCGTACGAATTATCAGTATAAAGAAGCATACTTCTAGCATTATCTGCTCTTGATAATTTAAGTTTACCTGCTGCTCCAATTTCTAACTTTTGATCAGGGTCGGCTATACCAATTCCAACATTTCCAGCTGATGTAATACGCATTCTTTCAGTGCCATAAGTTTTAAAAGCTAAAGCCCCAGTAGAACCACCTGTAGCACTAATAACAGAATCATTACCACTAA
>Ga0209090_10002129_pt1 | contig 12592 bp, 4 predicted proteins | sample ArcticOcean_MG_C_9_FD_187432 | JGI IMG/M metagenome (GOLD analysis project Ga0209090, IMG submission 187432) | Marine microbial communities from western Arctic Ocean - ArcticOcean_MG_CB2_152 (SPAdes) (version 2) | ecosystem: Environmental > Aquatic > Marine > Oceanic | place: Arctic Ocean... | reverse complement strand
CTCCAGCCTAAAATATTAATACCTTCTCTATGGCAATTTTCTTCTACTAAATATTTGATTTTTTTCTGACTTTTCTTTTCTTTCGGCATAAAAATAACACCAACACCATAATCACCAATATTAGGTAGGATAAAACTATCTGATATTTTCTTTTTTAGAAATTTATGAGGTATTTGAATTAATATTCCTGAACCGTCACCAGCTTTTGGATCGGCTCCAACAGCTCCTCTGTGCTCAAGGTTACACAGCATAGCTAAACCTTTCGAGACGATTTCATAGGAAGCTCTATTTTTGATATCGAGAACCATACCAACACCACACGCGTCATGCTCATTACTTGGATTATAAAGTCCTTGTGCCTTAGGTAGTCCTGGAGTTTTATACTTTGGTCGTCTTTTTATCATTTATGCATACCAATATTCTTAGTAACCTTCTCGTAAATAAATTTTTTAAATTATTATTATTAGGTGTAATAGACTTACAATCTTCATTAAGTACTTATATAGCATAGTTATTTTTGTTGCAAGTCAGTGTTGTAAATATACAACTATTGAGAACTATTCTTAATTTAAGTTATTGAAATATTAGAATCAATTTATTTTTTTTGTATCCAAAACTGATACATTCTTACAAAAAAATCTGGGTTTTTTGTCTCTAATTTTTCCCAATTATCAAGATTTATATTTTTTTTATCATCAGGAAATTGTTCTTGGTAATATTTTCTTTCTGGCTCTTCAAAAATAAAACCAAGAAAATTAAACTCACTTTCAAATAAATTTTTTAATTCTGGGATAGTAAAAAAAACCTCTTGTTCATGAAGAAGTAAATCTATTATTTCGGATGTAATGAAAAAGTCAGCCACTCTGCGTCTAAAAAAAATACAGTCCTTATCTTCTGAATTTTTTATATAGTCTCTTAATTTTCCTATATCTTTTTTATTTTTTTTTATTTTATTATTCTTTATAAAAGCCTTTGCAGTTTCTAACCTTCTTTTACTCGCAGAACTATAAAGACCTAACTTCATTAAACCATTTGGTTTTAATTGATTTTTTAAGGCGTTAAAGCCCTTGGCAGGATCTTTCATATGATGTAAAACACCACTTGATTCAATATAATCAAAATTATAGTCCAATTTCTCGATATCTAAAATGTCACCTTGATACCATTCTATATTTGAAACCCCCAATTCCTTAGCCTTTCTAATTCCGTATGCCAGGCTATCAGCACTTAAGTCTATAGCGGTAACCATAGAGCTTTGAGATGATAAAGCTGTATTAATTGCGTGCCTCCCAGTTCCGCAACCTGCTATTAAGATTTTTGTATTTTCAGCTTCATAGGTAAAAGTATTTGGGCCTATTTCAGTCTGAACAATATAATTATAGTAATCATTCTTATTGATTTCCATATTATCCCACCTTGGGTATGGGTTTGATTCATATTGTCTTTGAACTTTTATTGAAACATTGTCTTCTATGTTATTCAGAAGTTTAATTGTTTTTTTTATATCCCTTTCTTTCGTAAAATCACTAATTTGATTATTAAAAATTTTAGATAATTTTTTATCCTTAGAATTTTTTATATCATTAAAATTTGGAATATTTTTTTTGAAGTTGCTTAGGCCTTTTGTTGTTACAAGAGCTAAAATAATAATTTCAATATCTATCTCATTATTTTGATTAGCGTTTACGATTGATTGAGTTATTTTATCTAAATTTTTTAAATCCTGAGAACTTAAATTCCATATATATTCATTATGATGACACTGAAGTGCAAGAGAGCCAAGAAAATTTTTAAAACTTACAATATCTAGATCACTATCAGCTTTACTAAAACTTTCATTTGCAACTATATGAAGAATATATGATCTCACCTTAATTAAAAAGTCTTCAATAACAACATTTGTATTAGCTATTTTTGATATAAAATTACTAAATATTTCTATAGAAAAGATTTGCTTTAGTATTTCTTGATCCATTTCTTGATTTTGAAATCTTTTATTTATCAAATTTTTAAAAGTATGGTTAGCTGTACCTCTTAATGCTATGAAATTTTCCGGGTTCTCCTCCCTCAATGCTTTTTGAAAGAAGGCATAATTTTTTTCTTTAAGATCCTGGTTATCGTTATAATTAATATTTGAATCAAATGTTATTTTCTCTATAATCTGCATTAGATTTTTTTCAAGAATTTGTTTTTTATCTATTGCTGCTTTTTGTAAGCCAGAGCCCAATGATTGATATTTATTTAACCCCTCATAACATTTTTCACATGCCTCAAGGTACATTGATTTTTTTCTAAGGCTGGCAACTAAGTGATGATAAACAAAAATTTCATTTGGAAATAATTTATTAGCCTCCAAGAGGTATTGATAAGATTTTTCCAATTCTCCAGAAACATTTAAGGCAATTGAAATATTAACTAAATCTTCACATTTCTTTTTTATCTCTATTGCTTTTTTATAGTAGGCAATAGAATCGTTTGTATTATTTTTTATAAAAGATATTATCCCAAGACAACTCAGCGCACCATCATTGTAGGGGTCATTTTCAATAGTCTTAATAAAACAATCATATGCTTTATCAATCTCACCCTTGGCTAAAAAGATTTTACCTTCAAAATATTTTATATTTTTAATAATTTTAATATCTTTTGTTGCTATCCCTTTGAGAAAATCCTTTGCTTCGTCTACTTTATCTTGATCTAAAAGAATTGTGAAAATATGCTCATAAGCAGGTGAGAAATCTTTTTTGATTGCTATTAAGTCTTTAAATGATTTTAAACTTTTATCTTTTTCTCCAATTTCAAAATATAATTTTCCTAAATTAAAAAAGGAAATATGATTTTTTGAATCTTTTTTTGTTCCCATTTCAAAATACGATAATGCCGCATTTGCATTGGCTTTATTGGAATTTATTATTCCAAGTAAATTAAGAATAACAACATTAGCGTCACCTTCATTTAACAATGAAAGACAAATTTTTTCACATTCGTCAAATTCTTGTGAATTGAAAGCTTCCAATGCTATTTCAATTTTATTTTTCATGGTATTTTTTCCTAAACTCAAACTTTTGGTGTTATTCCTTTTCTAATTAAGCGAACCGGTTAGTATAATCTCATAATAACTTTCCATCATCAACTGTGTTGGCAATTTATCTTTCCAGATCACTTCAATGTTTACCTAAGAGAAGTTTATTAAGGGGGCGTGATATAATTATTAATATCAGTCCAAAGATTGAAGCACCAAAAGCAATTTTATTGAATAAAATTGGCATTGATATTAACCCTTCATTCGTAGCTTGACCCGATAGAAGGCCTGCAATTATTGCTCCTAAGGATGACCCAAGAAACCATATACCCATTAATTGTCCAACATATTTTTTTGGTGATAAATCAGAAATTGCAGCTAGACCAATGGGGCTAATTGTTAACTCACCCAGCGTATGGAACAGATAAGTTAAGAGTAACCATTTTACACCAGCACTTCCATTAGCCAGCGCTACGTTTGCCCCCACAGCAACAAACAAAAAACCTATGGCCATTAAAATTAAACCCATCCCAAACTTAAAAGGTAACGATGGATCTAGCATTTTTTTTCCTAAAGTGATCCATAAGGAAGCTATAAAAGGAGAGAGAACAACCACAAGAACAGGATTTAATATTTGTATCCAACTTGATGGATATTCCCAATTAAAGATAAATCTATCAGTGTATTCTTTTGCAAAAATACTAAATGAACTTCCCGCCTGATCAAAGCCAGCCCAAAAAAATGCTGAACTAACGAAAAGTATTATTATCATACAAATATTTTTCTTCTCCTTTGTGTTAAGATTTCCAAATAAAAATATATATAAAAAATATAAAATAGCTATGGAGGCGATAACTAGAGTAAGGATATTAGCCAAGGGAATGGGATCAACTTTTATAACCCCAAAAATACCTGAGAGAAGAAAAATAAAGATTAAAGTTAATGAAAATAATATTAATCTAATATCCCTTCTTTTTTCTGAATTAGTTATTTTTAAGTTTGGTTTTAATCCAATTTTTCCTAAAATTGGTAATGAATATTTATATCTTATTATACCAAGAGCCATTCCAAAACCTGCTGCTGAAAATCCGTAATGCCAGCCAATTTTTTCTCCTAGATATCCACAAATAAAAAATCCAAGAATACTGCCAACATTGATTGCCATATAAAATAAGGTGAAACCTGACTGTTTTAATTCCTCTTTTTTTTCATACAGTCCCCCAACTAGAGCTGAAATATTTGGTTTTAATAGACCTGTTCCCAAAACAACAAAAGCTAGTCCGAAAAAAAATGTACTTGTATAGTTAATGGCTAAAATAAAGTGTCCCAGGGTTATTGTTAGACCGCCATAAAGTATTGCTTTTTGTTGTCCTAAAATCCTATCACCGATCCAACCACCAGGAAGTGCTAATAAATAAACTAATGATGCATAAATTCCATAAATAGCACTTGCAGAAACATTACTATAATTTAACCCACCTTCAGAAATGGATGCTGTCATGAATAATACTAAAAGACCTCGCATTCCATAATATGACATCCTCTCCCAAAGCTCGGTATAAAATAGAACTTTTAATCCTTTGGGGTGATTTGAAAACATTCTTATTCCTAATAAAGATTTGAGTAATTTTATATAATTTAAATTTTATAATAAATTATTTTTATGATCAATTCATTCTAACAATTTATTTTATTTAAATTAAGTTAATTAATAATTTGCTCATAGGGCTATTTTTTTATACCAACACTAATAATGGTATAATATTATGTGTTTTTATTTTCGATAATATTATTACAATAATTCCGGGGGGAAAATTTGAATATAATAGATCGCTACAGGAAATCAGCTTTAGATATTCTTCAGCTTAAATCTTCAAATCCTATATTAGATTTAAATAACGCCCTAAGAAGACTAGCCATCTTCAGATCAATTATTATTTATAATACTATAGTTGAATCTGATGGTCCTAAAGTTTTTCAAGGACCTTTTAAGGGAATGACTTTCTTTTCCAATCCGCGCGATATTTCTGAAGGATGCCTTGTTCCTAAAATTATTGGTTCATACGAATCCGAGTTACATTTAATTATAGAAAACCTTAAAATAAATAAACCCGACGTTATAGTGAATATTGGTTCCGCGGAAGGTTACTATTCAGTTGGCCTAAAGTTGCTATTAGGGGATGTAGATGTCTTTGCGTATGACATAGATCCAAAAGCAAAAGAAAAAACTCTTGAGCTATCAAAGTTAAATAATGTTGATATTTCTTGTAGAAAAGAATTTTTTTCATCCGAATTAGAAGGTTTAGAAAAAAAAGATATTCTCATTTTATGTGATATTGAAGGAGATGAATTGAAACTATTTTCTGAGGACGAGATTATTAAGTATCAAGACTGTCGTATTATTATTGAAACACATTTAACTAAATCTGGACATTCAAAGGATATTTTGCCTAATTTGTTTTCTAAAACACATGATGTTGAGGTAATTGAACAAAAAGGCTCTGAGGCATTTATAGTTCCAAAATCAATTTCTCAATCTAATCACCTTGATATACTGTTATCAAAATGGGAGTGTAGAACTCATCCTACACCTTGGCTTGTTTTAAATCCTAGGGCTTAGGAAGGTTCAACGTTTTAATTTTATAATACTTAAGTAAAAAATACATAAGCTAAATATACCTAAGCTAAATATACCTAAGCTAAATAAACAATATATATCGATATGCGTTTGTATATTTGTGAAGAGTGATTGGTATTACAAATATATAGAAATTAATTATTTATACTATTATTCAATGATGATATTATGTTAGACATTAATTTAAGTATTTTTTTATATATAGCTTGTGTTATAAATATTAACATAATAATTAAAATTATTGTAATTTACGTTTGCACTTTTGCTGACAATAGTTTTATAAGTTAAATGATAAGAAAAGATTCGGCTACGTGTCTAAATCATAGTCATACCTGGAGAACATTATGATCGAAATAAAAAGCGAAAAATTTAAATCATTAGATAAAGCTGTTAAAGAAACTTCACTTAGTAAACTTTCTTTTGATGTGAGTAAAAATAAATTTGGTTACCTATCTGCTATTACCCTTCCATTACTTCTTGCTGCATGTGGCGGCGGTGGCGGCGGCGGTGGTGGAGCCGTAAGTCCAACGCCAACAACTCCTACTACAGATGGTGGTGGATCAGGTTCAGGTGGATCAGGTTCAGGCAGCGGTAGTGCGACCGCAGGCATTGAAGCTAATGCAGGAAGGATTGCAGCAACCTCAAGTGCTGATACATTTTTATACGATGTTAGTTTTGCGAACGATGGTTCTGTAACAACTGCATCTGACGGCAATGTTTTTATATCAGGTTTTGATCCCGCTACTGATACTATTGCTCTTAGAGGAACAGGTGCTCCTGCAAGTTTTAGTTCTGGTGGTTCTTCAAACGTTGATATTGTTTCAACAATTGACGGTGATACTACTATTAGTTTGGGAAGTGATAATGATTCTACCGGTACAATTACATTAACTGGTGTCTCTGACTCTTCTCTAGTTAATGTTACAACATTAAATGAAGCAGCAGATGCTGGTTCTCCAAAGATCGATTTATCGTCTGGTTCTGTTGCATCAACTTCTGCTGGTGAAATTTTTGAATATTCTGTTAAATTTGAAAACGGTGTACCGGTTGCTATTGATGGTGCGGTAACAATTACAGGTTTTGATGCTGCAATTGACAAGATAGTTCTAAAAACAGAGTCGCTTCCATCGGGTTATGGCAAAACTAATTTACTATCAACAACTGGTGTTGATGTAACAACAGGTATTGATGAAACTAGAATAGATTTTGGATCTGATGTTGCTGGCAATAGTGGTTCTATTGTAATAGATGGTTTCTCGGACACAACATTATCAACTATTGATTTAACCTTTGAAATTTCTTCACCGTCTATTTCAGGTACTCGTGTAGACATCGATAGCTCTTCAGTTACAGCGGCTAATGATAATGAGACATTTGTTTATGATGCATCTTGGGATGGAGATGAAGTTGTTGGATCAGATGGTAATGTTACTATTAGTGGTTTTAGTTTAGCTTCAGATAAGCTGATTATTTTAGGCGCATCTATTCCTAGCGGATATGACCGTTCTCAGTTTGAAACAAATTCAGCTGGCACTCAACAAATAGTTGTTGATGCAATTAATAATAAGACAGTAATTTATTTTGCTCCAGATTCAGATGGTAACAGTAGTACTCTTACCCTTGATGGTGTTGCAGATGAAAGTAATAATTTAAATATTGTATTTGGTGCATCAATTGGTGATGAGGCAGCTCCGGCTCCGGCTCCGGCTCCAGCTGCAGAAACTCCAGCGGAAGAAACTCCAGCTGCAGAAACTCCAGCAGAAGAAACTCCAGCTGCAGAAACTCCAGCGGAAGAAACTCCAGCGGAAGAAACTCCAGCTGCAGAAACTCCAGCTGCAGAAACTCCAGCAGAAGAAACTCCAGCAGAAGAAACTCCAGCTGAAGTATCTTATACTGTAGTAAATATTTCAGCCACTGAGGATACAACAGTTGCAGCAACATCTGCTGCAGAAGATTTCCGTTACGAAGTAACTGATGCAGGTGTATCTAGTGAAGGTGCATACACAGTTACTATAGACGGCTTTGATGCAACAAATGATAAGTTAACACTTGTTATTGTTAACGGTACATCGAATTTAACAACTTCTGAGTTTGATCAGCTTTCAAATGTTGAGGTAACTTCAGATGGTATTAGTGGAACGCAAATTTTATTTGCACCAGATAGTAATGCACAAAGCGGTAAATTAGTTTTACCAAGTGTAGAGGAATCATTTGAAAGTGACTGGACAGCTACTACATATACTGTAGAAATAATAGCTGATAGTAACTTAATAGGTTAATTTAAATTCTTTAGTGCTTATTATATAAGCGTTAAAGGATAACAATAAGTGGAGTTTTTTTAATATTTTATCAATAAGCCTTATTTAAGACATAATTTAATATAAAATAAGACTTGATAAAGTTTGTTACATTTTGTTACAATATTTAAAATTAAATATTGACGTTTACAGCGAAATGTAGGATTTTGTGATTCGTAACCTAATTTTTAGGTGAGAATCGTTTTGTTGTTATTATAGGGAGAAGTAAAATGGCGACTATTAATCACAGTTCAGGTGCGGACATAATCGTACCATCAAATAATGGTACTACATACAGAGGACTAGCTGGAGATGATACATATATCATTTCTAATGGCATTGCTGCAAACGCTGCAATCACTATAGTCGATACAAGCGGGGCAAATAAGATTCAGCTAGTGGATGGTTTATCCATAGCATCTTCTAAGTTTGCTGCCGACGCGGTTCAACTTACTCTTTCTAATGGAGCTGTTGTCACTATTAATGGTGCTAGCAACTTCTCATATGATGTTGGCGGTAACGCTACATCAGGCGCAACAGGTTCATCCAATACATTAACAGAACTTGCATCATCAATGGGTGTTGCATCACTTCCTGCCTCTGGTTCAGTTGCCGGTAGTTCAAATGTTAGTGTTTCTGGAAATGGTGTCAGCTCTTCAGCTGCTCCATCTTATACTGTAACAAAATCTGCATCCAGTGTGGATGAAGGTAGTGCAGTAACATTTACAATTACAGCAAGTGCTGCTGTTAGTTCCGATACAAGCTTCTCCTGGACAGTTATCGGTGATAACAATGGAACTACAGTAGACAAAGCGGCCACTACAGACGTTGATGTGCTATCTGGTTCAGCAACAATTGCTTCTGGTTCAAGTTCAACAACTTTCGCAGTTACAGCAACTTCTGATGCTATTGTTGAGGGTGTTGAAGGTATTAAGGTTAGTGTTTTTGATGCAAATTCAGTTGCACTTTCAAGTAATGTAATTCTTGTTAATAATTCTGGTAGCTCTGCTACATCACAAGCATTTACTCTAACTACTGGTGTTAATGAATTCACAGGTGGATCAGGTAATGATTCATTTGATGCTTCTTTAAATGCAGGATCTCTTAATGATTTTGACGTATTAAATGGTGTGGGTGGTGTTGATACGCTAACTGCTAAGCTAGATGCTGGCGGTGGTTTATCTGTTATTCCTCAGCTTTCTAACATTGAGGTTCTTCAAGTTACAAATACAGATGTTACTGCTGGTACAGATCTTCTAACTATTAATCTTGCTGGTACTACTGGTCTTACAAAACTTATGAATACAACATCTAGCGATAGTGTAACTTTTGCTGATGTTGAAAACATGGTTTCATTGGATCTTAAATCTTCTGTAGGAACAACAACTCTTGATTTAAATAAAGGTGCATTAGCAGGTGCTAATGATAACCTACTTATTACTGTTAAAGGTACTAGTAGTACTACAGTTGCTTTAACTGATAATGATGCATTGCAAGCACTTACACTTGAAACTGTTACTATCAATAGTTTATCTGTAGCTAATACACTTGCTGACCTTCAAACAACTGGTACTGCGACATCTAAACTTGTTGTTACTGGTGATAAAGCACTAACAATTACAGCCGCTTTAGATGCTGAGATTCTAACTGTAGATGCTTCTGCAAGTACGGGTGGTTTAACACTTAGTGCTGCTCCATCTATCGGTGGCATTACTTTTATTGGTGGTGCGGGTCCTGATACCATTACTGTCTCAGCTGGTAATACTGATATTACTGGTGGGGCTGGAAATGATTCAGTTGATTTTGATGCTACTCTAAATGCGCTAGACATATATGATGGTGGTGATGGTATTGATACTGTTGAAATATCTGGTATGGGATTTACGGCTACTTCAGTAGTTGGCGGTCTTTCAGATGTTGAAGTCTTAAAATTAATAACTGCTCATACAATTACACTTGAGGGTAATATTTCTCCTACTACATTTGATTTCTCAAATGAAACGGATCAAGTCCTTAATTTACTTGATGGTTATACAAATCCTACGACGGTAAAACTTTCTGGCGATGCTACAAATGCTGATAAAATAGTGAATACAGCTAATGTTCCTTTGACTATCAACGCATATCCAACTTCTATTGATGCAGCTACTACTATTACTGGTGGTATTGGAACTGATGCAATTGTTGTATTAAATGCAGTTGCTGGTACAGTAGATTTTGAATTGGTAACTGGTGTTGATTCAATTACGTTTAATGATTATGCTGCTGGTGTTGATGTTACTCTTGATCTTCAAGATTATACATTAGATGCAACATACAAAGCTAAAGTTCTTACAGTCGATGCATCTTCAATGGATGCCCTTGAAGTATTTACACTTGATGGTGATGAAGCTGTTACTAAACTAGATGTTACTACTGGTGGAGGTGCTGATGTTCTTGGACTTGGTACTCTTGCTGACGTTGCTGATTCTGGTGCTGGTAATGACTCTGTGACCGGTACAGGTGGTTCAAATGTTATCACAATGGGTGCTGGTAATGATACACTATTAGCTGGTACTGGTGGCGAGAATGTTTCTGGTGGTGCTGGTAATGACTTATTTACATTAGCAGGTAACCTGAACTCAGCTGACACACTTGATGGTGGCGATGGAACAGATACCCTTACTATAACTGCAGGTATTACTACTTCATCAGTTGCTGGTGGGTTAAGTAACTTTGAAATAATTGAGCCTCTTGGAGCTATGACAATCACAGCTAATGGACCTCTTGGTGGTGCTAAAACGTTTGATTTTTCTGCTGAATCAAATCAAGTTTTAACTTTAACTTCTGCTGCTGCCGGTGGAACATTTGAAGGCCCAGTAACAGTCAATCTATCAAAATCTGCTGGTGCTGGTCAAGACGATGCTACTTCTGCTGATACTATTACTAATTCCAAAGGCGTTGAACTTAACGTTGTTGGTAATTCAGTAACATTTGATGCTGCTCTTACAGTAACAGGTAGTGCAACAGCTGTTGATACTATTACTGTTATTGCAGATGATGATGGTACTGGTGCTGTCTTAAATGGTACTACCTATATTAATAAAGTTGTTGTTCAAGATTCATTAACCTCTGGTGAAGATGTAGTTATTACACCAAGGGCTACTGATACAACAACACCTACTCTATCAATCGATGGTTCTGCTCTTGATGCAGGTACTGGAACTGCTGCAGAAACTCTTACCCTTACAGGTACAAGTGTTACTGCAACAACATTAGATATTACTGGTGGTAGCGGTCCTGATAGTCTTTATGGCGGTCAGAAAAACGATACCATTGAAGGTGGAGATGGTGCTGATAGTATTAATGGTAATGAAGGTGCTGATAATCTATCTGGTGGTGCTGGAAACGATATATTCCTAATAGATGCTTTAAGTGATCATTATTCAGCAGCTCTTGGCGCTGATACTATTGATGGTGGTGTAGGAACTGATACTATAACATGGACTGGATCTGTTACTGCTTCAGCTGCTGCCCTTGCTAATATTAGTAATACAGAAAAATGGACAATTGCTAACGATAGCTCCTTCACTCTAAGTGATACTGTTCTTGCTAATAATCCTGATGTAAGTTTAAATATCAGTGGTAATGGTACAATTACTACTGGTGAAGATTCATTAGGTGCATCTTTGATGACAACTCCATTGAGTATTACAGCAAAATCAGCTGGTAACCTTAATCTTGTTTCTAGTTCTGGTGATGATACTTTTACTTTTTACGCAACTGAAAATCTAACTGCTGACGATTCAATTGATGGTAACAAAGGTACTGATACTATCCAAGTTTCAAATGATGACGATTTGAATGGCGTTGGTGATGCAACTACTGCTGCTTTTGGTGCAAATGTTAAAGGAATTGAAAGAATCTTAGTTGTTGATGCTGCTGCTGATAATACAGCCGGTGATGTTACTGTTACTATTGCTGATGGTTATACTGATACTGCATTAACAATTGATGGTTCATCTCTTGATCTTAATTCTGTAGATCTTACTGCAGGTGAAGGCTTAACTGTTACTAGTTCTGATACAAATGTAGCTCTTACAATTATTGGTGGTGCATCTCATGATACTCTAACTACAAATGCTGGTGCTGATAATATCTCCGGTGGTGGTGGTAATGACACTATCGTATCTGGTGGTGGTAAAGACTCTATCTACGGTGGAGCTGGTGTTGACTCAATTAGAGCTGGTGATGGCGTCGATTATATCGAAGCTGGTTCAGGCAATGATATTATTGAAGTTGAGGATACTTCAGACTTTAAAACATCTGGTGGTGTTGAAACTATCAAAGGTGGTGACGGTACTGATACCCTTAAGTTTACTGAAGCTGCTGTTTTAACTATTACAGCTCCTGAAGTAGAACACCTTTATAGTATTGAGAAAATTCAACTTGGAAATGGCGGAAATGCTGCATCAATTACATTTGGTAATGCTACATTTACAAACCTAGGTTCTACATCAATTACTGTTGTTGGTAATACTGCGAATGGTGGTACTAACTTTATTGATGCTTCTGCTGTAACAAATGGTTCAATTAGTACTGTTGGTAATACAGATACTGGTGATAATGATACTATTTACGGTGGTGGTATGAATG
>Ga0209090_10002127_pt1 | contig 12597 bp, 20 predicted proteins | sample ArcticOcean_MG_C_9_FD_187432 | JGI IMG/M metagenome (GOLD analysis project Ga0209090, IMG submission 187432) | Marine microbial communities from western Arctic Ocean - ArcticOcean_MG_CB2_152 (SPAdes) (version 2) | ecosystem: Environmental > Aquatic > Marine > Oceanic | place: Arctic Ocean... | reverse complement strand
TATAATGGAAATCATGGCGTATCGCGGAAAATATAAACCTAAAAATCCAAAGAAGTATGGTGGTGATCCAACCAACGTAGTCTATCGTTCTATGTGGGAACGACACTGCTTCAAGTGGTGTGACGAGTCCAGTAACATCATCAAATGGTCAAGTGAAGAAGTCGTTGTACCTTATCTATATGAAATAGATAAAAAATATCACCGATACTTTGTCGATCTAAAAATTACCTACCGTGGTGGTAAAACTGTATTGATTGAGATCAAACCAGACATCCAGACCAGACCCCCCAAGAAACCAGACAGATTTTCTCGTAGATATCTAAGTGAGGGATTGACATATATAAAGAACGTCAACAAATGGAAAGCTGCGAGATCATTTGCAAAGGATAGGGGATGGGAGTTTGAAATCTGGACAGAACACACACTAGAGAACATGGGGATCAAACCCAAGTCAACAAGAGCATTGAAACCACTGAAACCATTAAAACCTTTAAAACGTCCTAAAAAGTAATATAAATAAAGACATGAGCAATTTATTCCAAACACTAGAGTACGAAGCGTTTCGTGCAGGCATCACACCGAGATCAAGAGAATCTCGTGAGTGGTTTCGTAAGAAAGCACGTTCGATGCGTGTAAACCGTAGTCAACTAATGCAAGAAGACGAAATACAATTAAAGGGTAGAAGTGTTACTGGTGCAATGTTTATGTTTTTCTATGATCCAAAACATAAGAAAACATTACCGTACTACGATACTTTCCCTCTCATCATTGTCGTAGGGCCAGCTGATGGTGGGTTCATTGGATTGAACTTACACTATCTTCCTATCCCACTTCGTGCAAAGTTTTTGGATGCTCTCATGGATACCACAAACAATAAGAAGTATGATAACAGTACAAAATTTGCATTGAGTTATGAGATGTTAAAGAATGCGTCTAAAATGAAATACTTCAAACCTTGTTATAAACATTATCTAACAAAACATGTCCGAGGAAAAATGGCATTTGTTCCTGCACCTGAGTGGGAAATTGCAACATTTCTTCCGACCGCTGATTTTCAAAAAGCATCAGCTGGAACGATATACGGACAATCTAGGAGTATGATTTAATGGGAGCAAGTTTATTTAGCAAGTCTGGTGGAGGTAGTAATTCTATAGATGATCTAAAAAGTATGATTTCAAAAAAGGGTGGGATGGCGAATCCAACTCTATTCAAAGTCCATTTACCATCTTTACAAGATGTAGGAGCTGGTGCTAGTAACCGTGAATTGAATCTTTTATGCACTGGTGCTGCTTTACCTGGCAGACAGATAATGACTCAAGACAGAGATATTGGTGGAGTAGTTCAAAAGGTTGCCAACAATTCTGCAACTGCTGATATTAGTCTGAACTTTCGTGTGATGAATGATTATGGTATTAAAGAATACTTTGAAGCATGGCAGAACTCAGCGATAAGTCAAGGTACTATGGATGGACAAGAAATTATACAGTTGCAATACTCTGATAAGTATCAATACAATGTTAAGATACAACAATTGAAAAAGGGATTTGGTATTCCTATATACAGAACAGCATTACCGTTGCCAAGACTACCAACAGAGATAATGAATAGATTACCTAAAGTAGATATTTTAGGTGGAGCGCTTGGAAATATTGATTTTGCACAAGGTGAACTGGAGTTAGGGTTTAAGACTCAGGATCAAGTTGTATACGAATGTACATTAGTTGACGCATTTTGCACAACTATGAACGAGATTAGTTTTAGTGACGCAAGCACAAATGCGATAATAGAATTTAATGTGCAGTTATCATATCGTCGTTGGTTTAGGACTGATGATGGTGTTAGACCAATGGATGCATTAGAAAGTACGATATCTACTATGAGAAACATAGCAGGATTATAATTTTACATAAAAGAAAGAGTGAAAATGGCACTACCTAAGTTAAACGATGTCCCAAAGTATAGTATGAAAGTACCCTCAACGGGCATAGAAGTAAGGTTTCGACCTTTCCTAGTTAAAGAAGAAAAAGTGATGTTGATTGCATTGGAATCTGAAGATCAGAAACAACAATTAATGTCGATAGTTGATACACTAAAGGCTTGTGTTGACACTGATATTGATTATGATAAACTGACCACATTTGATGTTGAATTTATGTTTAATCAACTCCGAGGAAAATCAGTAGGTGAAACTGCAAAGATTATGATGAAGTGTAAGACTGAAGGATGCGAAGCTGATAATGAAATAGTCATCAACGTCGATGCATTAACAATTGATATGCCTGACCAAGAATCTATTATAGCGTTAGATGAGAACACTACTATTGAAATGGCGTACCCAAGTTATAAAGATGTTATGGAAACTCAAGAAGATGGTGTTTCAGAGTCAAAACAAATGTTTGATATCCTTCGACATTGTTTAGTTGCAGTAATAGTTGGAGAGGAAAGAATTGATCTAAAGAATGAAACACAACAAGAAATACAAGAATTTATTGAATCAATGAGTTCAGAACAGTTTACAAAAGTTAGAGAATATCTCGAAACGATGCCTACATTAAGTCACGAAATAGAATTTTATTGTCCAATGTGCGAAACTAATCATACAGAAACGGTAACAGGTATTCAGAATTTTTTTTAATTAGTCTATCACACAACAACTTACTCAGTTATTATGAAGCTAATTTCCATATGATGCAACACCACAAATACTCATTGAGTGAGATAGACAATTTAATACCGTGGGAAAAAGAAGTTTATATGGATATGTTGGTTGAACACATGAAAGAAGAAAAAGCAAGACACGAAAAAGCAAATCAAAGGTAAGTAACATGGCAGTAATGGCATTAGAAGATGTAGTCAAACAACTACAGGTCAACAAAAGAGCAACTGATGATGTAAGAAAAGTTTTAACTGACTTTATTCTTATGACAAAAAGAAACATGTTAGATCAATTGGAATCTGATCGTGAAGCAAAAAAACAATCCAAAGAAACCACGAAACAAGTAAGTAAACCTGCCAAAGGTGGTAAAAAGGGTGGCGGTGGATTGAATTTTATTGGAATACCTGCGCTCGGTGGCATACTCGCAGGTTTGACAGCAGCTATTGCAACGATTGGTGTAGGCCTTGTAGCTATTACCGCTGGTATTGTGGCAGTTGAAGCGGGATTTCGACCACTGCTTGGTTTTGAAAAAAACGCCCTTAAAGCCGTAAAAAATATGATAAAATTTCCTGTCGCAGTTAGCAACGCGGTCATAAGATTACGCACCGCTGCTTTGGCAGTATTTGGGTTAACTCCTGGCAACATGCCAATTAGAGGCGCTGATGGAAAGATGACGAAAGCAATTCCCATCGCTACTCAGATTGCAACCAAGCTCGCATCCATGAAAGCTGCATTTCTTTTAAATTTTGGTATTGGTGTGGATGGTAAAAACGTTACTAGAGGAGGCCCTCGTGGAATGACTCAACAACCGTTGTGGTCAAGAGTGGGTCGAGCGATAATCAGAATTACTGCACCCCTTGTAAATCTTGTAACTGGTATTACGGCTTGGTTTGGTGGTAAAGGTTTAAAAATTGTAACTTTCGCTAAAGACTTTATTGGTAAAGGTGGAGCGAAAATTTTTACAGCACTCTCTAGGATTCTTTGGCCGTTGACTATTTTAATGTCTTTGTTTGATGGTGTCGCGGCATATAAAGATAAAGAAGGTAGCACTTACGAAAAATGGGGCGCTGGGATTGGTGGATTTCTTGGAACAATGGTTGGTAGTATGTTTGACCTGGCCAAAGGAGCAATAAATTGGATACTCAAAAAAATAATTCCTGGTGCTGTTGATGCAGATGGGAATTGGGATGAGTCTACTATTATAGGTGGTTGGATGTCAACGTTTGAATCTTTCTCATTTGCAGACACAATTCAAAATATGATTGAAGGATTATTTGCATTACCCAAACAAGCAATTGAGTGGATAAAGTTGCTGTTCACAGATCCAAAAGAAGCGTTAACAAAATTATTGACAGGTGTATTAGGAGGGGCGCTATCTTTACTGGATATATTATGGATGCCCGCACGTCTTGCCATATCTTTCGTCAAAGATATCTTTGGGTACTCTGAGGAAGATGCACCAATATTCAGTTTTAAAACCTTTGTACTTGAATCGTTTGATAAAGTTGTGAAATTCTTTAAAGAATCAGTCCCAAAAATTGTAGATAGTATCATTGAAGCGGTCAGCACTGCTAAGGCCAATATGATTCAGTGGGCAAAAGACTTAGGCCCAAGAATGGCAGGTGCAATCACTGGTGCGTTTGGCGTCGTAACTGAATGGTTAGGGGGACTAGGCGAAAAAATTGGATATGCAATCCAAGAGTGGTGGATAAACACAAAATTTAATCTGGCGAAAGGTCTTCTTCGTCTCGCAGAATGGTTTGAAGAGTTACCTCAAATATTGTTACTGATGGTTAAGAAAGCAACTCGTGTGGGAATTGGCCGCCAAAGACGGAGAGATGCAGATCAGGCTAAGATAGACGCTTTTACTGGAGACAATGCTCGTACTAGCCAACTGATAGCTGGAATGGATGACTTGAGAGATGAACAATTAAGGGCCCTAGCGGCCAACAAGCCTAGCGGTACATCAATTAGTGACAATAGTTCCACTAACACAAATGTTATTAATTTGCAGAATAGTGGGCCAGTTGTAGCTGTAGACGGATTTAATTAAAGGGGAAACCGAAGTCTCCCCTTTGTTATTAATTAGTCAGCATTTGCCAACTTAGCAAAGTAAGACATCGTGTCTTCTTTGTCGTCGTTACCTTCAGACATCGCAGTCATAGTTTGTTCTTCGATGTTCTGTGGAGGCATCTCACTCATAGGAGTAGGAGCCGCTTGTGGTGTCATCTTAACTTCATCACGTATAGGCATTGTATCAACCAAACCAAGAACACTGTTCATCTTGGTCTTCAACTCATCATAAGACTTGTAGAAATTAGGATCGGTGTATTCACCTAGATCATGCATAGAATTATAAATTCCTTCCAATCTAGATTCGTCTTCACTCAATGATGTACGATCTGAAAACTCGGACTTATCATAGTTACGATAACCCTCGACTTGACGGATCTTGATCTTGAAGTCTGCACCTTCCCAGAAATCAAATGGTTGATATGGTTGCTCGTCTGCAAACTGTGGCTGCATTGCATCCATTAGTTTGTCAAAGATTTTCTTACCGTACTGGTACATGAACACCTTACCTTCATTGGCTGGATTGCCAGGATCAGATACCACTAGAATATTTGAGACATAGTGTAACCTACGTTTCTGTTTCCTTGCAGTTTCTTTATCCTCATCGACACCTGAGTTCCATAGTTTGGAGTTCAGTTCACCGACTGGATCTTCATTCCCAATAGAAGTGAGTGATCTTTCGATGTACCACTTACCAGTTGGGCCTTTGAATCCATGATCCCAATACCGAACCCACGGAAGTTCTTGACCTTCTGCTTGTGGTAGGAATCGAATAACGGCATAACCATTGCCCGCTTTATCAACGGTTGGTTTCCATAGACGTTCATCGTTGTAGGATTTTTTGTCTGTACTACCGCCTGTCGCCTGAGCGGCATCCAGTAGTTTTGAGATAGTATCTCGGTTCTTCTTTAAATTTGCGAATGACATATGCATTCTCCTTTATATTTGCTGAAATATGAATTAATATTATAACACATTATTGCTGTATTGTATAGTCTATTTATAAACTTTTATTCGAAAGATAATTGATTACCACCTTCTAGTAAATTTAAAGTTACTGCTTCACCAGCAATCTTATCTTTGATTATGACAGAGATAAACTTCTTTACATCAAGTGGATCGATATCGTTTTCGTCACATAGATGTACTACTGCATCCATGTATGACATTTTTTTACCCACCACAGTCTGTTCGACCATCGTTGCAAATTTCGTCTTAGTTAGAAAGTTGTTACTCTCTGCTGAATCATTCATCTATCGAATACCCTTAATAATATAGTGTCATTGTTAATACGACCATTACAAGGATTTGTCTTGGTCGTTAGTGTAGTCCACCATTTTCCAATGGCAGTCGGGGTTTTGGTTTGGATCATGTTCAAGCCATCTTCTGGTTTACGTAACCTAGTCTGACGTGATCTTTCTTTATCCCACCCCTGTAAGGTAGTTCCTTTCATCTGAAACCCCTTAGACGATTGTGTCAGATACTCACTGACAGCCCTCGTTTTTGTATTGAAAACATACAGTCGCATAGACCCAATGATTGACATTGGATTGATCGACGTGAGTTTAAACTCGTCTGATGTTTTCGCATACTGCAACTTCGCAACTTGTCTGTCAGCAGTCTTCACTCTCGGAGTTCGGATTGCTCGCGTTGCTTTCTTTGCGAGTATGTATTTCTTTGCATCTGATACCAATGCTTTTATGAACTCGTAATAAGCTTTACGTTCTTTCACTGACATATAATCATATGCTTCTACTAGATCTGGAGTTCTCTTCTCTACCAGTTCTCGAAGTTCATCCAGTAACCTTTCATAATAATCAAACACTGTTCTTGCACTGACGGCAGCCAGTGATACAAGTGTCATTTCATTGTACATATTAAATGTCGATTGATGTGGGTATTGATCCACAATGTATTCAACTTCTGCCAAGAACCTTTCGGTTTTCTCTTTCATCAACTCATGCGGAGTCTTAATCATACCTTTGATTAGTTTAGGTTCTTCTGCTTTCTTCTCAGCAGCGCCACGAACCTCTCCATAGAACTTTGACATAATACCATCGAAGTTCCATCCATTAACGGGAGTGAGACCTTTTTGTCTCCACAATATAACCGTTGCTGGTAATGCATTAAAGTGATAAAAATAATCTGGTGCATTCAACATCAGTCTAAGTTCATCACCACTATAGTCTAAACGCATTTGTGTACGTATGACTCCTGCCACGTCTTTTCGATCTGTCTCAGTCCTGAGATAGTTATTCAAATCGTTAAAAGATGTGTACGGTGCGGCTGCTATACCAGTCTTCGGTGGTGCTTTTCGCGTCTTACGTTTAATTGCCATTATTACTCCTTTAGGGGCATCAGTTCTAGTTCACCGTCTTCGCGTCGTTTGTGTTTAATGTACCCCTCACGACAAAGATGGTTAATCGTTGCTTCAATTGCATCGTCGTTACCTTTTTGTTTCAACTGTGCATAAGCAACACCATAGGCAACGGCAAAGATGCCACCGACTATGATAAATGTTAATATGTATGGATCATCAATCATGGCCAAAACCCATGTTATCACAAATAAAACTTGTGACGTTTCTGACTCGGAACGATCTCCAACCTTTTGCTTTTACATCCCAGACAGATAGAACCTCGTGGTTCAATTCTCGGATCTTCTTCATAGACATGGGATCTTTCTTGGTTGCTTTTGGAATGATACTTTCTTGAAGTGTGCATCTCATCACACGTTCTTCACCATTTACTTTGGTGAACTTGACTGTTGCAATCTCACCTTCCAACCAACGTTTGTACTCTTCCCATTTATATCTGAGTTGCTGGTCACTAAGATCGTAACCTGTCCAAACGGGTTCGGGTTCTTCAGACTGTTTGATTTTACGCCACTCTCGTAGTTTCTCTATTGGTTCACCTGTTAGGTCATGTGCCCATTGCAAACTTTCTTCCTCAGTCATCTTATTCAATTCCTGCAAACTTTCTTCCTCAGTCATCATATCAAGTCCATTCATATTCAATTCCATTCATTATCAAAGCGAGTAGTTTCTCGCATAGTTTCACCATAGTATTCATCTGCGTATTTAGACGCATCAGTCCAATGGTTTATATTTACTTTATCATTCGGAACTTTGACAAACTCACGTTTGACTGGATTCCTATTTAAGTGTTCAGTGATTGCCTTACGTTGCATCTTTAATTTTGCGATGCGTTTCTTGCGTTCAGCAATCTCTTTGATTATTCCCAATCTATCTAAACTCATGCAGCTAACGACGCAGTATATTTTTTTTCACTTCTGTATTTTAAACCAGTTGACCTATACGAAACCAAACGTCTATTTGCCCATTTGGTAAAGTACATTTTCTTAAAACGTTTTTTATTTGGAATTTCAACACTTCGTGCAAATTCCTCTTTAGTAATTAATCTTTCTAATCTATCTAAATTCATGCTGACACCTGCACATAAGGTTTGTGGTATTGACCGATATTGATATTTGAATACCAACCAACATCAAAGTAGTCAGTCATAATGTCAGAATTGTCGTGGTTGCCAGTAGACATAGCGACAAGTAATTCGTTCAAAAACGATTTAATTTTACCTTCATAATGTCTATCAATATGGTATGTATTAACTTGTGCATATCCGTCACCGTGACTAAAACATTCACTCAAGTCCATTTCACCAGATACGATGTTACAAACTAATGAAGAATGATGTCTAACACCAACGCTTGCTTTCATTTTATACTTTTTTAAGACTGCTTTAATTGCAGGCATTAAAGATTTTTTGTTTTCTTGAGACATATATGCCATTTGAGTGATTCCTTTTCTCTCTGATTACAATTAACAATAACCCATAACGAGTGATTCGTCAAGAGTTATTTTCAAAACAAAACATTTTATTTTACTTTGTTGCATTATTATCACGCTTCCTCAATGAATTTCTTGAAGTCATTACTAGTTTCTTTGTACCTTCTAGACACAAATTCCCAATAAGGTTCTTGATCTTCGCCCTTTAATAGCCTCAAACGTTCTTGCAACTGTGCAATTTCGTGTTCTACGTTCTCTATTTCTCCACACATACTCATGTGATTCTCCTAATGTTATACCTTATTGTACGCTGATTCGTTACAGTTGTCAAGTCAATTCGTATAAATAGTTCACAACAAAGGAGATTGTTATGTTTAATAATAAATGGATATGGATAGGACTCGCTTTAGTGGGATTAATTGCTCTAATGATCTGGGGCGTTGAAGGTGCGATGTGTAAAGAAGCAGTCTGTTAATGACCGAAATAGAAAAAAGCACGATGACGTGGCGATGGGCGGCTTTGCTTTTATATCTTTTGGTGTGTTTTTACGACTTTTTGTTCGTGCCCGTGTGGTACGGCCTGAACAGGCCAGACATCGCAGAATTTATGTTGATCATTAATGCTACAACAGAACCAATGGTTCAAATGGAATTAATGAAAAAGTTAACAGGACAGCATTCGCCTTTTACACTCATGGGCGGAGGCTTATTTCACTTGGCGTTTGGTGCCATCTTAACAGGTAGTGCAGTAGGTATGAGAAAATAATATGGATTTTTTGGGTTTAGTAACTGATGTGGGATTTCCCATTGCCGCTGCATGTGCAGGCGGTTTCTTCATCTTCTTAACATTACGGTTTATTCTTGATGGAGTTTTGGACGATATCAAACAACAGAGAATATTTGTAATGGCATTAGACAATAGAGTTAAAACTATGAATAACGAAGTTATACGGATAGACGTACAACTCTCTAATGCTTTTGACTTAGAACCTGACCTAACTCGTATTGCACGTGCAGACGGACAGAAAGACGCGAGGAAAGACTAATGGAAGATTTAGGTGCAATGATAAACCAGTTTGGGTTTCCTATTATTGCCGCATTTGGTTTGGGATACTTCATATATTATATCTGGACTTGGGTGACAGAATCAGTAGATCCAGTTATACATGAATCGCATATGACTCTGATTGGATTGATTGATAGGATACGAATGTTAGACAATGATCTAATTCGACTGAAACAGAAACTTGATATGATTGAATTGTATCAGGACAAAGAAGCAGATCGAAGAGCAAAATTGATAAGGACAAGAAAATGATGAAATGGGTTTTCATACCGTTGATATTATTGTTCACTAGTTGTTCAATTATAATACCTCTTGTGGCCAGAGGCGAGAGTATGACGTTTGGTTTCAGTAATCCTTCGTTCAGTGGACAAGGGTTTAGTACACATGCATTGAGTATTGCACAACTTGAGTTCAATCGAAAGAAAGATGTAGATGACGATATTGCAAGTGCAGAAGCAAAGGCGGCACGAGAAGAAGCAAATAGTATCTTGAATAAGTTTTTGAACAACGTTGAGTCAAGAATATACGCACAGTTGTCCAAACAATTAGTTGATAATATGTTTGGTATATGTGATCCAGGTGTGACTGAATGTGTCTCTACTGACAGTGGTGTTGCTACAGTAGAGGGTGCAGAGATTAGTTGGGTAAGGGATGAAACTACTGGTACTATCACGCTTAACATTGTAAGTGAAGATGGTAGTACAACAACAATATCGGTTCCGATAGATGGGTTTGGTTTTTGATGGAAGGTATAGGTCTATTCGCATTATTGATGTTAGTGTTCTGTACACTATCAGGATGTAACATGAAAGGTGATGGTGTGGTAAAGTTTGAAGCTCCACCAATAGAACAAGTGAATCCGTTGAAAGATAGATTAAATGAAGTACCAGAACTGGGTGGTGACAAGATTACAGTCGCAGTATACAATTTCTCTGATATGACTGGCCAAAGAAAACCTAGTTCAAAGATGTCGCAACTTAGTAGTGCGGTATCACAAGGTACACAAGTATGGGTAATAAAAGCATTACAAGACGTCGGTAATGGTACGTGGTTCAAAGTAGTAGAACGTGGTAACCTAGACGCACTTGTAAAGGAAAGACAATTAATTCGAAGTACACGAGAAGTGTATGGGGAAAAGAATGTAACTCTCAAACCGTTATTGTTTGCTGGGTTAATTATTGAAGGGGGCATTGTAGGATATGATTCCAACGTTGCTTCTGGTGGTTTAGGTGCTAGGTTTTTTGGTATCGGATCATCTACAGAATATCGCGTTGATACCGTCACAGTTGCATTAAGAGTTATTATGGTAAGTACAGGTGAAGTTTTACTCAGTGTCGCAACTGAGAAAAGTATCGCATCTATGAAAAATGGTCAAAACGCATTTAGGTTTCTAGATTTAGGAACTAAGGCACTCGAACTAGAAAGAGGAGTGTCGATCAACGAACCAGTTAACTATGCAACACGTGCCGCAATAGAACAGGCAGTAATAGAACTGGTATACCAAGGTGCCAATAAAGGTCTTTGGTCATTTCAAGGTAAGGTAAAATGAGAAAAATATTAACAGCATTAATGTTTGTAATGGGATTCTCTGTAGCACATGCAAATGATATCTATATACAACAAATAGGTACAGGCAATGGATTAGATTTGAACATCACACAAGATGGTGTAAACAACGTAATGGGTACAACTGGTGCAAAGGTTATACTGAGTGGTGCAAACCATACATGGACAGTAAGTCAAATTGGTGGTGCAAACGTGATTGCCGCACAAATACGGGGTAATACTTACACAGGTACTTGGGCGATAACTGGAAGTTCAAATAACATATTATTCAAATGTGACAGTGCCGCAGCGAATAAATGTGAAACTGCAACAGGCAACATTACCATCAACGGTAATTCATCTGACATTGATATTCTAATCGGTGAAAGTACAGACTCTGCAAGTGCAACTCTTAACTTAACTATCGATGGCGATGCAAACGTATTCAACGCTGATATCGATGGTACTTCTGCGGTTGTGACAGTATCGCTTGATAACCAACTTTCAGCAGGTAGTGATAAAGTAACAATGAATTTAACAATAGACGGAAACGGAGACTCACAAGGTCATACCGTAATATTAGATCACACAGGCGATGGTACAATTGATATCACTCAGTCTGGTGTGAATGACGCAATTGTAAGCATTATCGCAAGTGGTACAGGACATGACATTGACATTGTACAAAGCGACTAGTTTATTATTACTTCTTCCAAGTTTAGCATTTGGTGCGATTGGAGAAGTAACAGACTATAGTGGAAGTGGTGCGATAGAACGCGACGATGGGTTCGAGATCCTTGAGATAAAGGACGAACTCGGTGTAGAATCTATGGATGTCGTCGTCACCGAAAAAGGTAAAATAAGAATTGATTTTATTGATGATACAAGGGTTGATATCACAGAACACAGTCGTCTAGTTATTGATGACTTTGTTTACGACCCCGAAAGTGGAACTGGTTCTCTAAGTCTGAAAGCAGGTTTAGGGACAATACGATACGCAAGTGGAAAGATAGCAAAGAATTCGCGACAGTCGGTAAAGATTACTACACCTAGTGCCGTTGTCGGAGTACGTGGAACAGATTTCGCAATGATCGTTGATGAGATTGGTGGTAGTATGATTACATTACTTCCGTCTTGTGATACCAACGGTGATTGTATAGTAGGAGAAATATCTGTAACCTCTGATGTTGGAATGGTTATAATGAACCAAGCATTCCAAACTACAATCGTCAGAGCGGCAGGAAGTTCACCAACGAAACCTGTTATCTTGGATATAAGTGAAGATGATATGAACAACATGCTCATCATTCGTAAGGCAAAACCTTACGACCCTGATGGTGAAATTGCGGTACAAGAAGCAAAGCAAAAACTTGCAAACCTTCTTGGGGTAGATTTTCTGGAAACCGATGTTCTGGAAAAGGGCGGGTTTGAGGATGAGGAACAATTATGGCGT
>Ga0209090_10002126_pt1 | contig 12598 bp, 3 predicted proteins | sample ArcticOcean_MG_C_9_FD_187432 | JGI IMG/M metagenome (GOLD analysis project Ga0209090, IMG submission 187432) | Marine microbial communities from western Arctic Ocean - ArcticOcean_MG_CB2_152 (SPAdes) (version 2) | ecosystem: Environmental > Aquatic > Marine > Oceanic | place: Arctic Ocean... | reverse complement strand
CGCGCGCACGCGGAGTGCGCCATCGGTGCCGATGAGGTCGCGCGCACGCAGCTCTGCGTGCGCAGCAAACTTCGGCCAGCCCCAGTCCTGGACTGCGGGTGGCGGCGCGGCGCGAAAGACCTGTGTTGCCCATTTCGCATATCCATATGAGGCGTCGCCCGACGCATGGTCGACAGACATGGTGAACCTGCGCCGGCGCAGCAGTTGGTACATGCATGGGCGCGCATGAGCGCGGCGCAACGCGCGTCGCGTGCTTCTGCCAGCCGAACGGGAGCGTGGCGGCGTCGCGGACCGAGAGGTAAAGCGAAACGTGCCCGGCATTGTCCGCACCGTCCCCGTCGAGAAAGTAGTACAGAAGCCATCGGTTGCCCGCCGCGTCAACGAAGCCCGCGTCATGGTACATGCCCTTGTGCGCGCGTGCGGCGTCCGACCGGCGCGCCGTCTCGAAATCAGGCACGACCCAGCGGCATACTACGGTCGTTGGACGTGCCTGCGGCGCCCAGCCGCCAGCAGCCGTCGCACCACCGCCCGCTGCGCCCGCCGCACGCGCGGCTGCCTCGCCGGAGCCACCGCCAGCCTCAGCCGGGGCCGCAGGCATCGCCGTGCCGCCAGCGCTAGCGGCGCCCGGCGGCGGCCGCGGGGGCGGCGGCAGCGCAGCGACGAGGTGCGCAACGGCGACTCGCGTGCCGCTAGCCTCGGTCGCACCAGCGACCACCGCGCGGTTCGCCGCCTCGGCAGCCTCGAAGCGCGCGCACGCAGCGCCGCCGCCGGCGACGAGCGCACACGCCTCGACGGCGCCGTGCGGCTCGAGCAGCGTGGCGACATCGATGCTGGTCGCCGAGGCCGCAAGGCCCGACACAACGACGACGCGGCCTGCCGGTCCTGCACCGCGTGAAAACCGCGCGAACGTCGTCCCCAGGGCGTCGACGGTAGTGGCGCTGACGGTTTTCGCGAGGCACGCGGGGGACGCAGCGGCAAGCGTGCGCCGAAGCGCACGCGCCGAGGCGTCGTCATCGCCGTCGTCGTCCACCGCGCGCGCCACCGCTGCAAGCACGTCTTCTGAAGCGTCGCGCGTGACGACACTCGTGCTGCCGGCAACGCCCTGACTGTTGCCGTGGGCCACAGGCCCGGAGGGGACACCTCCAGGATCTTCCAGGGCGTCCCCAGTCTCGGCGGCGGCGCCCGGCGCAGCCGCGCCTGGTGCGGCGGGGCTTGCTGCAGAACCGGGCTTGCGCTGCGCCGCGACGGGGACGTGCGCGACGTTGTCATCCTTTTGCTTCTCCGCGATGATGACGTCCTGGTCGCGCAACACGAGAAGTCGCGCCGTGTGCTCTGCATCGACGGCCTCGCCGTCCAGGAGAAATGAATACGCGAGATTGTCGCGCCTCCTGCTGTATTCCCTAAACCTGTGAGGATGTGCGAAATTTGTCTTGCGCAGCGCCGTAAGAGAGGTGACGTCGTCATCCACTTTTTTGTGGTGACGTCATCCTTTTTGTGTGGGACATAAAAACGACTTCAACACTGATCGACACATCACACCTAGCTTCTGATCAAGCCGTAGCTTAAAGTGCGTGTCGTCTTTTGACCCGCGCACGCGTATCGTCACGTAATGTGCCATGCCGGTCAGCAAGCCGACGCGCCAGTCCAATTTAAACTTCACTGAACTGAAGCGGTCTGGGTGCGATGCATTACACTCATATATATGGAGGGTGCTGTTTTTCTTTCTTTCTTCGCGCTCGGTGTAAAATTGGGACGCGCCGTTCGGTGCACTCAGTTCGAGGGCGTCGATGACTTAGCTACTAAGGCTTAGCCTTTACTCACGTCTTCGCCGGCAACGACACGCTCGGCGGGTTCGGGTACGCCTACGCTCACACCGTCGGGGCTAGGACAGCATAAGATCACGAGTACCGACCGCGGTAACCAAAAAGGATGCCCGCCGTCAGATATATACACACACAGGCGGGGTGGACCTCCTCAGGCTGGGCCGGCGGGTGCCAGTGAGTGTTAAGATTCAATAGTAAGTTGGCATCATCCTAACTTGAAGGCGATGCCAGTGGCACCCCTCACGAGCCGCTGAGTCGGAGCCTGAGGCTTGCCAGTGGCCCCCTCAGGCTGTTGTCCAAAAACGTACCACTCAAAACACTTGAAATTGGGGCAAACCACTCAGAGGCTCACCAAACACTCGCCGAAAAGGCCACCGTGGCACGGGTCCTCGGACCGTGACTTGGTTGGGCCAGGCCAGAATTTTAAGCGGCCCGGGTGCCCGTCACGGCGAGGTGGGGGGGGGCGGGGGGCGTAAACTTGAACCCCGGGCCGTGAGGTGAGGCCCGCTTTCCTGAAGTCGGTCCCGCGAGAGCCGCCGGTCTCATTTACCTGCGACCAGCACCGGTCGCACCGTAACGGTGCGCGTCAAGTTTCTGCGGCCCGGGAGCAGGGCTGGTCTAAAACTGGGGGACGTCCGAGTCCGGGCACTCGATGCGCGAGCCCGCCCGGGCCCCCGGCCCCGGGCCCCGGCTGCCCGGCGAGCAGTATGGAAAACAAGATAGCGAATGTGGATGGCCCGGGAGTTGAAGTCGACCGTTGAGCAACTTGAAGTCCGAGGGGGCCCGGGGGGTAAAAGTGGACGCGAGCGGCCGTCGGCGGCTCCAGGCGGGAAGTTCAAGTTCCAAATTACGGCCTTCAAATCAGACCAGCGCCGACCACGGCCCGGGCCGACGATCCGCCCGTTTAAAAGCCCGACTCACACGTGAGCATGCCAGCATGGCGCGTCATACCGGCGGACCGCGTGCGCGCAGTCGTAATTAATCAGTGCTAAATCCCATCTTTCGCCTGGGAGTTTTAATAAAGATAGGTCTACAGGTAAAATTTAGGGACCTCAGTGGGCAAACTCAGTGGGCCGGCCTAGCAGTCCCTTGTTTTCAGGCTGACCAGTTGAGCGGGTCGAGGACATGCCACGCCGTCTCCGAGGTTGATGATCTCTCAGGCCACCACCGCTTTTTCATAAAGGTAACGCACGAACCGTTTGCTCCCCAAGTTTGGATAGACTTGAATACGCTCACACATCTATAAGGCAAGGCTTTGCGAAAAGCGGAGGCCACGCGGAAGAGCACAAGCACGCGAGAAATCGGGTAAAAAATCATGGCTCTGGGCTTAGAGCAGTTGACTGTGGAGATAAGATCCGAGCTATATCTTATCTTGGATGATGTGGGTGGACAAATATGCCTGGTCCTGGATCACGGCATCGGCGGACAGCTGGATCATGTCGTGCCCGGCGGAGCAGAGGCACTCCGGTCGCACGGCGTCCGTTCCGTGCGTTCACTGCGGCTAGAGCTCGACGCAGCGCCCGAACACCGAGTTGTGTACCTCGTCCGCCCGACAATCGCCGCGATGATGCTCGTGGCAGGCCATGTGAGGAACGAAAACATGGCCGAGGTCACACCGCAACGGTTTTACGTCTTCATGGTGCCGCGGACAACTGTCCTCTGCACACACGTTCTTGAGGAAGCGGGCGTTCTGCCGCACGTTCGCGTCGGCGCGTACCGCCTAGATGCCATTGCGCTCGACACCGACGTACTCTCGCTCGAGCTCCCAGACAGCCTTCGCGAGGTCGCGGTCGACGGCGACCCGACGGCACTCGAGTGTGTTGCGCAGTTTCTGCTGCGTTTCGAACAGCTTTACGGGACGCCGCGTGAAGTCCGGACCTTCGGCACCGCCGCGCGTGGCGTCGCTGAGCGCCTCGCGCGCGCTGATCTCCGGGCCGAGCGCGCGCACAGCGGTGGTGGTGGGGTCGCTGCCGCCGCGGGGCCGCGCGACTTCGGCGGCGTGCTGCCGCGGTGCGGCTTCAGCGACGCGGCTAACGCGCGCGCGCGCCGCGACGTTGACATGTTGGTGATTATCGACCGCCTTGCCGACCTCGTCACGCCCATGGTGACGCCCCTCACGTATGAGGGGCTCATCGACGAGGTGATGGGCGGCATCCACCACGGCTGTGCGCGCCTGCCCAGCGCTGTTGTCGCGGATGATGCCGATGAGACAGCCGTCGGTGCTGCCGCCGTAGGTGTTACCGACGACGACCGCGTCGCGTACGCGCTCGACTCACGCGACGCGCTCTACGCCGAAGTCCGCGACCTCAACATCGAAGAACTCGGCGCGCGTCTGGGCGATCGCGCCAAGTCGATACGCGCAGCGTGCAACGCAGCGTAGATGTCCGAGGTCCGAGGTCGGAGATATCTCCGATTTTTTTGTGGTTTCGGCAAGATGCCGGCCCCTGTTCCAATTGTGTCGAGAGGATTCCCTTAAGGGCCGATTTCGCACAGGTATGACGCATTCCGCGCCCGCCGGGACGCGTCCATCACGGAAATCCACGACTTCGTGAAGCGCATCCCGGGTCTAGCGGCGGCATATCGGAGCCTCCAGACGCACATCCGCGTCGCGGAGTGCGTCGCACGTGCTACGGACGCGCGCGCCTTCCGCACACGATGGCACGCCGAGCGCACTCTCCTCGAGGGCGAGCCCGCGTTCGATGTAATTGACGACCTTCTCGCAACGCGAGAGCCGCCCTTTTCGCTCCTTCGCCTCGCGTGCCTTGCGTCGCTCACGACGGGCGGCCTGCGCGCTGCGCGGCACGACGCGCTCCGCCGCGGCGTACTGCAGACGTATGGCTTCGAACTTCTCGGCACGCTCTACCACCTAGAACGCGTCGGCTTGCTCGCACGTGCTCGCGACGCGACAGCGGCAGACCTCGTCCTCGGTGGTGGCGGCGCCCGCACGCCCTTTGCCGCGCTTCGCCGCGCGCTGCGCCTTGTGGTCGCCGACGTTGATTCACGCCAGCCGAACGACACCGCATACGCGACACCCCGGCGTGAAGCGTCAGCTGTCTTCACTCAAGTTGCCTTCGATTGGTGGTCGGCGCCCCGTGCCGCGCTCCCTGTGCCTTTGTAACGGGATCCCAGACCAGGAGGAATTATCGCCAACGGATCGCATGTGCACAGGTGTCTTCGGGCTACGCGCCGATCTCAGTCCGCCTCGTCGAAGCGATCACCGCTCCAGATGGCGTCGCACTCGCTGCCGCGCTCCCGCAAGTTCCCGGCTTACCGCATCTTGCATATGCGCCCCGCGCGTTCTCGCGTGAGGCACTTAGACGCGCGTTCGACGACGCCGGGGCGGGTGTGCTCGCCGCCGGCGCGCTGCGCCGCGCTTCACCCGGGCCACCGGCAAGGCCCGGCGCCAAGCCCGTCCTGGTTGTTCTTTTTGTTGGAGGAGTGACGTACGCCGAGATTGCAGCGCTGCGCCTGCTCTCACGCCGGTCCGACTTCCCATTCACCGTGCTTGTCGCTGCCACAGCCGTGATTAACGGCGCTGGGCTCCTCCAAAGCCTCGTGATGGAAATGGAAAATAGCCTGCAAAAAAACGATGCTACCTATAATCTCTGATATTCCTTCTCGTTTTCGAGTTTAGTACCAAGGAAGAGACTCCTGGCATTCATGAAGGTAAAAGCTTTCTCTGACTTGAGTTCTCAATTCAAATTTGCTGCGCTGGCTTGTTTGGATTGTGGGGAATGTGCATAGATGAGTGAGATATCTGGCACTGTCACAGGCTTCATTCAGCATGTGGATTCCGCATTTGCTTTTCAATTCTTCCAATTTGATGAGGTAATGCTGTCGCGTTTAGACTATGCCCCCGGAGTCGCTGGCACGTGGTTTTAATTGGCTTCTCAGCGGGAGGAGCCGTGGTCTATACTCGGCAGGGCGGAGCAGCTCCATGCCTTTGGGGCGCCTGGCCCAGTAGGGGCAAGGGGCGAAAGCAGCTAAGCGGTGAGGTATGAGCTTTAGTGTCGGGGCCATAAACCCACATTTGAGGGCTCGGGCAACTGAATAAAAGGGACCCCAGCAGTATGGCCCGGGGGGGCTGGGCCCAAAAAACCTCCTACTTCCCCGCGCCGGGTCCGCGGGGGGATCGTCTCGGGTCCGCGCCTTGACCGCGAGGCCGGTTCCGTCGGGTCTGCGGCCGGTTTGGCCCCGCCCGCGGCCGTGACCGCAAAATTAGTGATCCGGCTGCCCGCAACCGGTCCGCCTTGACTGCGGCACCGTCCGCGACGTCCGCGGGATCCGCGTAATATTGCGCCCGGACCCGCGCGGGCCAGCGTGCATTCCGCCGGCCCGCGAAAGGCACGGGGCTTGACCGCCGCCGACCGCAGGTTGAACTTCAAGTTGAAGTTGAAGTGTGACCTTGGCCGCTGCGTCAGCCAGCGCTTGCCCTGTCTGCAACTCACCCGCCACGGCCACGCAGCCGCCCGCCAAGTGGCGTTCGCCGCCCGCGAGCCGGACCGCCGCTCGGCCGCTCCGGGTCCGCACACACCGGTCCGCGAGGTCCCGCCATCGGACCGCCGCGTCCGCCGGATCCGCGAGCCGGCCGCCGCGCCCCCCCGGGCGGTCCGCCCCGGGTCCTACCCTAGTCCGCCGGGCGTTTTACCTTGCCCGCAGGGTGCCACCCGCGGCCGTCCGCCGCGCCTGCGCCCTTGACCAGGTGTTCCCCGCACCGCAGGGGGCCGTACTGTAGGGGGGGCTACCTTTCTGTCCCTACCTTTCCATCCATAAAGATTATGATGTTGGACCATTGTTGGTGGTTTTACCCGGTCGGCCAGCGCCCAGATACCGGCCTAGGAAAGCAGCCAACCGACCCGGGGCCATCGGGTGGGTAGATTGAGGCTCCATCGTATCCCCCGGTAATTTCTGAAGCGACTTAGTTAACCGCGCTCGCGTTCGGAAGCCCCGTTTGCCAGTGACGCCGCGGCCCGGGCGGCGTCCGCCATTATCTTTTTTAGCCTCACAGAACCAGTTTGCCGTACTAGCGCTGATATTGTCCACATACCAACGCCTCCTACTCTTATAGTCACAGTGAGCACAATTTAATAGCCTTTGCAAGCAAGTATAGGGCTCAGGCTCAGCCTGAGGCTTAACTTGAACGTGCGGGTTTGTGTGTTGGCCTAGCTCTGCCTCTGCAGATCGAGTTTTTTCCAGGCACGCTCTGCAACAAAAGAAACTTTAGGAGGCCATCTAAGTGTGAGTGAAGGGGCTTTATGAGACTAATACCGGCTGGGTGAGCTAGAGGTATATTGTGATCTAATATTGTTTATGATGACATTGTACGGACTAGGGGTCCCTCTGATACTAATACAGCTGTATTATATGATGAAATATTAATGAAATTTATGTTACCCGCACTAAAAATTTCGCCCGGAGACTTCCGCCGAACGCTTAAAATTGAGCGGAAACACGTACCACACATATCGGGAAAAGGTCTTCAAGTCGGCACCCGATCTTATCAAAAGATTGACGACTGTATGTGCGTAACCTAGCAAAAGATTGACGACCGTATGAGTGCAATCTCTGACCTGGAAACGATCTGGGTTACCGAGGCACGTGTTCTTTCGATGTACTCCATGGTCGAGAACGGTCCAAAAGTTCAGTCCCATGCTACCGGATTAGAGCTAGCAATACTCTCCAGGACAAATACTATCCAATTCCAGGATCATATCGGCCTACAAACAGAAGTTGCTCAAGAGATTATCACGACCGCAGGAATGGAGGCATTAGTGGTAGAAGGATTAGAACACATTAAGATGTTGTACACATTCAGGAGTATAGGATGTGCAGTGCCAGTGGTAAACAATTTGAGTATAGAGAATAAGTATAAGATAGACCTGGAAACATTTCAAGTGCTAGCTCCACAAATTGAAAAGATCAAACACTTTATGGAATTTCAGGAGAGATGCATCGTAATGCTTTTGCAATGCGTGCAGGACCTCGTTATCAATCAAGTCCGTGGAAATAATACTGACCGCGACTACAATGCAATTACAAAAGTAATGGATCTACTCCAAAAACTAGATGATCTCAAAGACATCAAAGCCTCACTGACAACTGATTTCTCTCGTTATAATCGGGTGTTGCAAGTGTTGCGAATAGACCTGCCAAATGGTGATAGTCTTGCCCAGGAGAAGCACAGACTGCAGCTATTTCTATCTAACTTCAAATATTCTAAATCGCTTATCCTTAATAATCTAAGAGACGCTTTGAAGCGAATTCCCAATCATGAACTCGTGCTAATAGAAATTCTTCAACAAAATGTCGATTTTATCGTGAATGAGCGTTATGTACTCATAGATGAGAAGTATCGGTTAGTCCGGTCGTTGCCACAGCTTATGCTGCTAATTGATGGGGACTTGGGTGATAGCGTAAAAAGCGTGAACGTATTTAAGGACAAACGTATCAGTCTCACTCCGCTCCAGTCTATTTTTAGAACCTATCCAGTTGTTCCAGAGTGTGGGGACATGTCAATGACCATGCTCATTATCCTTCAGCGATCCCCCCATTGGGATGATAATATGGATATAAGTTGGGGCGGCAACACCGACCGGAGAATTGTCTCTCATTACTCATTGCCGTCTCAGTGGAGCAACATCAAATTGCAGCACCAAGAATATATGCCATACTTGGCGCAAACACTAACTGAGGTAACAACTTATCTCCTCAAGAAAGACACTGCCACAGCAAAATATGCAGCCTTTGTGTCGAAGATAGTACTAGACGGCTTTAAGCTGTTGCAGTCCTGGACCTGTGCCGTGCTGGAGTCATATCATTGGAAGCTCACGCACCCCTGCCCCGCGGAGATCATTACTAAGTTAGGTAAGCAATCAGATCATCCCTATGAGCTTGCAATTCGATACAACTATTCTCCACGGGAACTTGGAGTCCTTGTGGATATAATCTCGATGATCAAATCGCTGAGCTCAATGCTGTCTCACGCGGAAGCTCGTGTCGCTCCTTACATCCGACTTCATATCCACCACAAAATACAGCAATTTTCAGCAGGAGGGCTAGTACCTCCGTTGCATCGCGCGCATAAGCGAAAACGCACAATAATCAATCCACTTCTAAAATTACGGCGCTTAGTCAGCGACTGGCCCAAAAATATTGAGCCAATCACAGACTACATATGTTACTCCAGACAGCACGGCAGAGTTGAAGCTACATACAAAGCTCGTGTTGTTGGTCCAACATCTACACAACTTGGACTCTTGCGGACCATGGTGCGCGCCATGTATGATCAAAGAAATCAGCTCCGAGTTCAATTTTTTTCCAAGAAAGATTTAGAGAAAGAAGATCTGCAGCTTATGGATCATTTCTACTGCGAGTCATTGTGCTTTCAGTATTTACTAAACTATACAGGCACTTTAACCTCAAACTCCGACCTGGGCGACCTTTGGTATCGGGAGTTCTACCTTGAACTATCTGGGGAGGTTCAGTTCGCAATTGAACTCTCACTTGCGTGGATTCTCGCAGAGCATGTTATTACAGTCCAGCACAAGTCGATACCTCTAGTTGAAAATATCTTGTATACACTAGATACGTACAATGACGCAGCTCACCGGAGCATAAGTGTTCTTTCCCAGCGCTTCCTGTACGATGAAATAGAGGCCGAAGTTAACTTAATCTTCGACCAGCTTGTTTTTCTGGTGTCAGACCATGTGTACTCCTATTACACAAATATGGTGGCATTGAGGCACGTTGATGCACCACACCGCGAACGTTTGCTTCAGACTCTAAAGGACGCTGATGTGCCTGCTCGAAGGTATCACGTCACTATATCACAGCGAAGTACTCACGTCCTTGGCCGAAGTATTGACCTCAATTCACTAATCACGCATCACGTTAACGGAAAGTTTTATGACGACCTTGACTACTGTGCGAAGAAACTTGAGGCAAGTGATTTATCTCAAGTCATGGATTACCAGAAAGCCATCTGTGTCGTGCGTGAGACCCACGAATTACTTGACAAGCACCTGGAACTAGATCCATTTATTAAAATCCTTACCACAGTAGATGAAGCTCTGGGACCAACGGCGTTTGCAGGAAGAGCCTTAATGCATATTCTCGCATGCCTAGTTACTGATGTCTTCCCAAATTACTCTTACAATGGGTTTACAAGAAGATTTGTGATATCACCACTGGCTAATATTGACCGGAGTAGACACCCAAACCCCAGCTGTCATCACTCCGCCTTTGGCGCCCGTCCTACGTGCGTCTGCGAAAATGCAAGTAAGCTTCACAGGAGCTTCATAGGAATGGTTCATATTGAGGCAATTATATGCACTCTCGGGGTAGCGGGGGTTCCCTTACTTACAAAAAAATTATTGCAATTTGTGAAAGAACAACTCGATAACACCCTTCCTTATCTTTACGCAATTATCAAAGGGTTTCCGCCATGGAACTACAAGACGATATATGAACTCACCACTAGCTTCGGACACATTGAGGCAGCTCTACAAAATTTCATTCGTGCAGGTGTGGACTTAAGACCTGAATTTTTTCAGGCATTTAAGGTGGTCGGTAATACAATTTCTTTTATCATGGGTGTGTCCAATATGCTGGATTGGCTAAGTTTGCGTGGGCAATTATGTGCACTTCGGTTTACAAACTTCAAAGTCCGCACTAAAATTACAGGGCTCAATTCTCCACTGGACTCGACTCAGCAATTTTACGCTCCATTTGGCCAGCTCTCCTGTGGAGCTCTCGTTCATCTCAGTGAGCTCACTAAGTCACTTCAAACGGCATATATCCTCAAAAGCCAAATTTCTGATTTGAAAGCCACGTGCAGCTTTTACCATATTTGGTCTTTACTCTCACTCTCTTTTGGACTCCACGTCCCTGGGCATGAAGAGAGTCATAACATGCTTGTGCCTGCCACAGACCTGGTATCTGACGATGCACAGTTCGGCCACGGTTTTTTGGTTGCAGGCGCTGTGCTCATACATCTCCAGGGACAGGACGAACTATTCTATGCTTGTGATTTCTCCAGCCATTTGCTTAGAATCGAAGCTTTGAGAGCCTTCCCTCCCTTGCAAATAATCACCCAGGGGACTTTCTCAAGAACGTCTATTAATAGACCAAAGCTGCACAACAGCGTCCAGTTTGTCAAAACCAAGTCGAATCATGCAAAGGTTTACAACATGCTTTTTGCCCTATTGAGGGTGCATGCGATCGTGATAACCCATGATCATGATCTAAATTTTCTGCCTCCGATTTCACATGATATATCATACGGGGTATCCAACGTCCACACAGGGCCAACGCCAACAGCCTAATGATCGTCAATCATGTACCTATTGGCCGTCACGGAGTCACTATATCGTGAATAGAGTGAGTAGAATAGATCAGAGAATTGTGCACCGAGACAGAGAACCGCATTCATGGGCAACTATCGTGGATGGTGAGGAAGACTTATAACTTTAGGCTATTCATTTGCTTTCCTGTAGCACTGCTCGGAACCAGTCCGCTTTCACCGGCCCTTCCAGACACATGAGGTGGATGTTGCAGACAGAAGTAAAAATAACCGACCCATGAGGCAGTGTAGTCTATGCCGCACCAACTGAAATCTACTTCTACTGGTGGACCCGGCGGTGCCTTACTCTCCTCCTAGACTTGCCTGGCGCCTAAACTAGATGCCTAAAAGCGTCTGCCACATCTAAGAAACAGGTCAAACTAAGTTTGTGGAGATCAAAGGGGATCCTAGCTGCCTATATCCAAACTTACTTCAACTTTGGACGTCAACTGGGGTGCGTTCGCGATAGTACATAGAATCTGTTCGCCTCATCCTGGCTGTTGGATTAAAAAAAGTATATCTTTCCTTAACACGTACAAAAAGCTTATTTAATTCCAGGCGCCGGGCAGGCTAGTGGGTGGTTAGTGCATTTCGCCTGGGGGCGAGGTCTGCCTCTGCTCTACCGTCCCCGCCGCGCGCCACCAGGCACAGAAGGTGATTCTTCATCATCAGGTCGTGTGCTGCCCATTGGACAGAGGCGGCGGCAGAGGCGGCGGCAGGAAGGTAATCGAGATCTGAATTTGCTCCTGGACGGCCAGGCCAGTGATACAGAAAAAAAACAAAAAGCCTTCTGTAAGCTTTTCCTAGTAGAACTGCGAGTCGGCAAATTTAACTTAGGGACCAAAAAAGGGAGGACAGGTATAAAGCATCACATTAGGCGCCGCGCGAATGCGGTTGCGCGACTACCAGTACTCAGTCCTGACCTCGATTTGTGAGAAAATAAACCAAGACTTCGGGTCAAAAACCAAACTTGAGAAACTCAAGTCCACTTTGAAAGAAAGCAAACAAAGTCCTAGAGTCAATAATGCGTTTAATATCCCTTATTCGTGCCACAGTGGGCTGCGCAGTGGACTTCGCAGCTGGGGTAAATGGAGTCCCCTGCTCACGACGACGCCCGGATTTCTCCACCGACTTGCCGAGGTTTTGGAACATCCCATTGGTTGGTAGTTCACTGCTACGGAACGAGCGCCCAAGAGGAATGCACTTGGGCACAAACGCCGCTCTCTGAACTCCGGCTGGCGCTTCTCTCCGGATCATTAAGCTTGATGGCGTGGCAAATGCACTGGCATCGCCCGATGCGGCACGAAACGCCGCCGGCGCGACATTTGCGAGCCACTAAAATTTCCAGACCCAAGACAGGGGGGCATACCGCCCAGATACCGGGGCCAATAAGTAGGAACGGGGCCCCGGGGTCTCGACGGGGCATTTCTACTGC
>Ga0209090_10002125_pt1 | contig 12603 bp, 5 predicted proteins | sample ArcticOcean_MG_C_9_FD_187432 | JGI IMG/M metagenome (GOLD analysis project Ga0209090, IMG submission 187432) | Marine microbial communities from western Arctic Ocean - ArcticOcean_MG_CB2_152 (SPAdes) (version 2) | ecosystem: Environmental > Aquatic > Marine > Oceanic | place: Arctic Ocean... | reverse complement strand
GTACTCGCCGATAAGCGTGATCCGGATGAAGCGAGCCTTGGATATTTCTTTGTAGTCGACGTCGGACGCAGTTGGAGGCAAGCAATGGTGTGTAACATCCCTCAGTCCATCGGTCCACTCGGCGACGTTGCTTCCGGCGTCCCATGACAAGCACGGCGCCGTTAGTAATTCGTGATACTTGTCGTATACGTCGACACGCCAGCCCCTGTTAGCCACCGTGTCACCGACCAAACTGTGGAAGAACAACGGACCGTACTCGTCGTGGACCGGAAGTCGGAAGTGCAAAGCAAAAAGATAGCTGTTCCCATTGTTTGGGGGGTCGAACGTATGGAAGTCCAATTCGATAAACGGTTCAAATGTATTCTCATGCACGCTTCCACACGCCCTCAAGCCGTCGTGGCACCGACTCTCGACGGCTCCGGTCCGACATGGGAGCGGCGAGGAGGCGAGCCCCTGCGTACACGCAGCCAAATTTGTCATATTGGTGTGTCCGATGCGATCCAAAAGGGCGTTGTACCCCTCCAGGTGCATCTCGAGCGGAATCTCGGAAGGAACTGTAGAAGGCACGCCGCTCAACAGTTCCATCGGTGTCTTGTAAAATTCGCCGAAAAGTTCGGTGTTTTCCTGAAGTCGACGTCTGACGACGATTGGTGAGAGTGGCGGCTCTGGGGGAGGCGAGGGCGGCGGCGGTGAGGGTGGTGGAGAGGGCGGCGGCGAGGGTGGCGGCGAGGGCGGTGGTGGAGAAGGCGGCGGTGGCGACGGCGGTGGCGGCGACGGCGGTCGCGGCGGTGAGGGCGGCGTGGGCGGCGGCGAGGGCGTCACCACTTCTGGAATTTGGTAGGTCGAAAGCAGCACCGACGTGATCGGCACCAGGTGGACCCGTGACTGCTCTTCGAGTGGCGGTTGCGGCGATGGCGGCGACGGCGGAGGGGGTGGTGGGTCACCCGCGGGGGTTATTGGTGGCAGATTGGGGGGCGACCATGTGAATCCGAGCGCGAAACGCGTCTGCAGCTCGAACGCAAGCGCTTGGCAGCGCGTTTCGACCGATAGAATGTAGACGGAGTCGCAGAATTGTCGTTGGACGTCGTCCGCGTAATAGATCGCCGCGTTGCGATCCGCGAATCCGGGCGGGCTCGGCGGCGGGTTGGGAGATGGCGGCTCGGGTGGCGGTGGCTGTGGTGCAGGGCTAGGAGGTGGGCTGGGAACATCCCATCGATGATTGTAATAGCTCAACGGCAAATATTTGGACGCCGGGATCAGCTCCAACCGGCTTTCACTGCACCCAGACGACGTTCCAGCGTCGACGTACCATTTTGTGCTGTCCGAATTGGAGCAGCTCTGTGCGCCTTGGATGCCTAAATCGACAAGGTAATCGGAGCATCTCACTGCGAGGAACGCCTCAGTGCCCGTCCGATAATTTTCGACGGCGCGTTCGACAGTTCGATCCTCTGGTGTGTGGTAAAATATCTGCACGTTTTCCGGTAGAGTGGCGGCCATGCGCCTTCCGAATCCAAATCCAAATCCGAAATTAGTTTGATAGAAGGCCGAGTGTGCTTGTAAGAACGACGCCCATACCGTCGACGAACCGGACGCGCTTGTTCTTGAGTGTCCACATGGCTGATCAAAGAACTCGGTGCAAACAAGGTCGGGGAAAACCTGCAAATCAGAGAGGCGATGGAATCCCGGGGTCACGGCGCCGTTGGCATCGTCGCTGGACGTGATGTAGACCCATTGCTCCAAAGAGCGGTCACGATATGACATCGTATCCGTAAAATCAATTGAATCTTCCAAGCTGGCCATTGTCTCCTTTTTGTCCACGTTTCCTCGCCCCAGGAGCGAACCGGGAGCGGACATGTCCTTGGGCCGACTCGCGAGCGTCGAGTCGTAGATTGTATCGGACGAGTCGAAGGGAGATGGGTCTCCCACAACGTCTTCGGTCGACAACGAGTGTACCGGATTACAGAAGACGTCCCGCATCATTGTATGGACGATATTTTCTCGCCCTTCCCTTAACTCGTGGTCTTTGGCGAAGTGTGGTTCTGAGATGTCCTCTTTGTCCACGATTCGAAAAGTCGAACGGGTCAACACCGCTGGAGCGACGGCGGTAACACCGGAGAATTTGAACAGCTCATCCAGGAATCCGAGTTTTCGCTTCTGCGCCAGCTTCCTTCGCTCGCGTCGTCCCACCGTTTTGGATGTGATTTTTGTGGGATACCATTTCTTGTTGACTTGGAACTGGTAAGAGACTTCGGAAGCGTCCTCTGTAAATCCAACGCCGTTTGTAGCATAGTCGCGTATCTGCCGGAGCGATCCGAACGCGACGAGCGGCGAGACGTCGCGGTACTCGACGGCGTTCCCTCGGGCGTCCGTTTCGCCAAGTCGTTGCCGATCGCGTTGCCAATCGGCCGTGGGGATCGGCGTTCGGTAATTGAGCGGCTCTTCGCACTGCGCCTGCCAGAAGTCAACGACGTTGACCTCGGGCGGCGTTACGCCGGTCTCTTTGCCAAACGACTCCGAAAAGATCGTTGCAAAAATCAAGAGTATGTTCCTGTCGTACGCACTTGTATACGCTGTTCCTGGATTGTTGCGACGTGCCTGTTCGGGTGCGTTGCTTCCGGCAGCTGCTTTCGTAGTATCAGAGGCGACGTCCTTCATCGCCTTGCACGAGAAGCGACCGTAGTTACTGAAGCGGGCTTGGATCATGCGCGCTGAGATGCTGTTTGGATCTTCGAAGTTCTGAGTCGCCAGAAAGGCGACCGACGCCTCGTGCTTGGAGACGTAGTATTTCGGCCCGTATTTGTTCTCTATCATGCTGCCGTAGCTCTTAGACATCACGTATTCGAGTCGAGGGAAGAAGTCGTCGAGTGCGGACTCACACATCGAAAATCCATCTGGGTCCTGCTGGGCAATCGTCGCCAGGACGCCTACCGAAGAAAGGGGAGGAGGCGGTGGTGGAGCCGCCGACCAATCCCAGACAACGGCGGGGAGGTTGAAGTCGATTTCCTTCAGAAATGTGGTGAATCGTTTTGATGAGTCGTCCGACGGGCACAACTTGCCTACGAAGGTGAACAACTGTGGAATGCACAAACGACCTGCGTCAGAACGATTATGGGCTGGGAATATGGTATTTGGTTCGATTCGATCGAGTATTAGCGCAAGCGATAATTATTTTGTCCAGCGACATCGACTCCCACAAATTGCTGTCGCATATTTGCTTCGCCGCCGCGACGTCTGGAGCGTCGACCGTGTTGTCGAGCGAATCGAACACCGCCTGGAACGTCGGGTCGACAACCGTGAAAGAATCACCGACGATGTCCTCGTACTGCTGAGTCAGCTCGTCGGTGTCTGGCGCGCTGAACAAGCTTTGGTAATCGTCGTAAGTGTTGTCCTTGGAGAGGCAGATGGCTTCTTGCCTCGCGAAATAGCAGCGTTGGTACGCAATTGTGCTCAACGACGGCGAGCACCCGAGGATGTCTTCAATCCCCGGCTGCCCCTCCCCGCACGAGCCCGGTTCAATAATGTTCCTGAGACATATTTGCGGGATATTCACACCCAACCACCCCAGCATCTTGTTAAGAGGTAAGACGTAATATAGATTGAGCGCCATACTTCCGAGGTCGGCAGCGAGTATCGCGATGCGCTTGGCTATCATCGAGAACATGTTTCCTGTGGTCGACAGGAATCGAGCAAATCAAACTGAGTGCGTTGAAGAAGGGTGGTGGCTGTGTGTGGCGGATCTGCGTACCGATCTCGCACTTCTCTTGAGACGAAGGGAGGCGATCGAGCCAAACTGGCCTCATACCTGGAAAGCGAAAGTGTTGCTTAGCATGAATACTGGGAAAGTGTGAGGGTGTAAGGAACGCGGTTCAACTTTCTGGAAACGCTCACTGGAGAAAATGTTGCCTGCGAGTCGATAGGAAAATGTCGTTCAGTGCATTGATACCGCAAGGAATGGTCCCGGTTCAATCCACAGAGTTGCTCACAGATGCAGCCGCCAAATCCCGCATCGCCGAAGCAGACCTCTAAAATTCGGCCCACTATTGCGATGTCCTTGACCAACGCCGAAGCTGTGGAGACGATCGAAGTTGCCCTGTCGTTAAGGGAGATGATACAAAGGAAGTCAGTTGTTTGTAAGCGCAAGGAAGTGGGCGAGTTCAATATTTTTGAATGCAACTCACATATTTGAAGGGCACAAAGGTGAGCAAAGACCACAGCCCGCTGGTACGGGGAAGCCACCAGCGCGAGCGCTTCGAGCAAAACGCTCGCATTTGATTCCACAGTCAATGATGTCAACACATTGCACTTCTGGGACGACCACGCCATCGACTTCGACGGCCTCGGAAAGCGTCCTTGGGAATTCGAAAGAACTGGAGGCTATGCTGGTGTCCAAGAAGTCTGGCCCGCTCCTGTCCACGGAAACCCCGCAGTACACGCTCGCCCAGCCTAACTCCGCTGTGCAGCCGACGACCCCAAACGTCGCCGACGCCCCCGCACGCGAATTGCAATTCGAGTGCATAAAATCGTAACGGACATCGGTACAGACGCCCGTGGATGTGTTGTGCACGTCAAATTCGTCGTGTTCATCGATGTAGTAGCCGTCTGGCAACGACTCACTAACCCCCTGATAGTCGTACAGACGTAAGTGGTGCGTACAGACGTACGTGTAGCCACTGATAGGATGGACTCCACAACGGCTGTAACAATCGGTTGAAGTGTCGCACGAAACATGGAAGCCTTCACGAAGCTTTGGGCGGCCTTGTGGGTCGAGGGCGGTGACGTAGTGGCCGAACGTCTGTTCGCGATGATCTTTTCGGCACGATATCGCGTTCCTTGGAGCCCTCGGGTGATCAACGTCGTTGTTGATCAAAATCGCGTATTCTTCGACAAACGACGACTCGGGGGCCGGTGGTCGACCCTCGGGGCGGTTGGCGCCATGGCGCGAGATGATGTCCTGCCCCGCGTCGCTGATTTGAGTTGCGGCGGTGATGCCGAGCGTTGGGAGGCCGAAAGAACACGCCCAGACATCCTTAAGCGTTCTCGCGGCGGAGTTACTGCAGTACGCATCGCACGTATCTGTACCGAGAATCAACGACGCGTGTTAGTAAGATGAGTAGAGGAGGGGAGCGTATGCTGTGCATTCATTCACCACATCCAACGTAGCAGGTCTCGTTGCGCTCCGCCAGCACTTCGCGACAGCTCTCCTCCGACAACACCCCGGGTTCGTCGGGTACGACACGAGAACGGAAGAATGGATTGCCACAGTAAGACCTATCGTCCCGCCGCCATCTCTGTGTGCAAACAAACAACGAGACTCGAGCGCACTGGAGGTGTGCGTGTGCCATGGGAGAGACTTGTGTGCGTGGTGTGGGTTGTAGAATTGGCATACCTTGTTTTCCCAGATTCCCGCACGCTGTGTCCGATCGGCCTTCGAGGAGCACTCGACGACGGAATCGCCATCTTCGTCCCTGTAGCACCAAGGGCCAGCCTTCAATAGTTCGAGCTTTTCGTCGAACGGGGCGCCGTCGGGGTTGGTTGCTGCGTCCCAATAGCCGCACACGTCCCCAAACCGGGACGATCGCGTATCATACCCCCTGCATTTTGAGACGCCGTCGACGCCGATCCACGGATTCGGTGCTTCTGTGACTGAGAGGCCACACTTTCGCGTCCTCGTCCCGACGCACCCCGACACTTCCGCCAGGAGCGACGTTTCCTCGTTTTTCCTGTCGACGATGTCCTGTGTGAGCTGGAGGAACCGCTGCGAGACCGTGACTTGCACTGGTGGTCCGGGAGGCGATAGTCGCCCCGCTTCGACGTCGACCTCGGAGTATCCAGGCGATGGTGGTGGCGGCGGTGGTGGCGGAGGCGAAGGGGATTGGAAGAAGCGCTGGTGCGAATTCGCATATTCGAGCAGGTTCTTGAGCGCCGTGATCTTTTCAATCTCCTCGCGAACGGCCTCCAGACGCGAGAATTCGGCTTGGAGAATCTTATCGGAATCGTAGTTGTCTTGCATCAGCAGCGAGTTTTGGCAGTTGGATTCGATGCTCGGCACGTCGGGGTTCGAGTGCAACCCGACGGTGTAGTTCACGGAAATCTCCAGAGGGTTTGCGAGGTTGCGTCCGGCGGCAAGGAGTTCGTCGAAGAGGGCCTTGCGGTGATCGGGGCGGATGACGACGACGAGACACTTGGGTTCGAACGTGAGGCCAAGCGAGATCTCCTCGGCGACGACCGATCGACCGCATCGCTCGTCCATTTGCAGGAACGTGATGCCCTTTTCTGGTATCGGGAGAGCACAATCTGGTTTCAATTCCGACACTTCAAAATTCACCTCGCTGTTCGAGTAGTTCGAGGTTGGAAAATTATTGTAGAACGATTCCTCCAAGAAGGGGCATGCCTTCTGAGTGAAATGGATTCCTGTGATGTACCTGCACACACACAATCAAACCGGTGTCGATGTCATTGCGTATTCATGTCTAAAAACGCATTGCATGGGGAGACTTACGGTTCGTCGAAGAACTTGTAAGGCCCAGATCGCTCGATTTTCACAGAGTGTGGAACAAACGCCGTCCCCTCTTGGCGTAGCGACGGTAGCAACGGCGTGAGGTCGTGGAAGATGAGACGAGACTCTTTGTCCGCGCGAAGTGGTGGGGCTTGTGGCAGAGGGGGTGGGCAGTTGGGCGGTGGGGGCGGCGATGGAGATGCCGGGGGAGGATGAGGCGGCGGGCTTCTTGGCGGTGGCGACGGCGACGATGGCGGTGGCGACGGTGGGAGCGACGGGGGTGGCAGAAGCGGGGGCACCACTGGGGGGAGCGGCTGGGCGGGGGGAACGGGCGGTGGTGTGGGCAGCGGGGATGGAGCCGGTGGAAGAAGGCTGTTCGCGTGGAGCGTGCAGACGCCGAGCGACCTGATCGCGGGCGCCGGTGGATTCGGCGGTGGCATAGACGGATTCGGCTCCGGCGGTGGCGATGGTGGCGGACGCGGTGGGGGAGGCGCGTCCGGAGGCAACGGAGGCGGAAAGGGCGCCTTGAGGGCCCCGTAGGTCGGCCCACAGAGGCAACGCGTCGGTTCGCCGTTGGTGTAGTACTCGATGGTGACGTCGTCGGTGGTACCGCGTATGTTTGGTCCGAACAGCATGAAACTCTCGTACCCGAGGCGATCAAGGCCGTGGCATCGCTGAGAGCACGACCCGGAACCGGTGCTGGCAGGGTTGTAGTGATGGACGATCAAGAACCTCGCCCTTCTGTCGTCTTTGTCATTTAAATTACTGCCTGTTCCCAACCCAAACCCAAATGTGCTTTGAGCCAAGAAACGTTCGCTTCCGTCCAATTGGGCAGTGTTGAACGTTTGTGGAATGGGAGATTGAAGTTGGCGGGAATGGGTGGTGGACGCCTCGAGCGGTTCCGGTACAACTCCAGGGCCGACGTTGAGAACATAGTCCACGATGCCTCTGTAAAGGCGAACGTTGCCCGAAAGTTCGATTGTGTACACGTCGACCAACTTATTGTATGCAGGGCTTACGCTGTCTGTGTCTAAAATGTGGATACCGGCCGTTGCTTCGTCTCCAAATAGGAATTCGGTGGAAGCCACGCTCATGTCCGGGACGCGTGTACCTGGTAGGAACGCAGTCGAACTGTGGTCTATGCTGATGCACAGATTTTGCGACTGGAGGTTTGCAAAGCACACGTGCGTCCTATCGAGTTGCGGTTGAGGACCGGTCGCGAGCGTGGCTACGGCGACTGATGTCATGGTATTCGACGTCGATCCAAACGGACGCGGTTGGTATCCATCGATTTCGAGGTATAGCTGGTTGAAGAAACCGACGGGAGTTCCGATTGTGGCGTACCATGTCGTGTCGCGATCTCCTGTCGTGGGCTCGTTGGACGGACCCGCGAGCTCCGGCGCAGGGCAAACTTTGGCAAAACATGTGTGTGCAATCAACGTGTATTGACAATGTGATTCAAAAGGACAGCTACCGTCGATGCTGTTGGTTGCGTCCCACACGTCCATGAATTTTGTTGAAATAGAAGCCCCTGCCTGCAGTACTTCGCTCTCTGTTGGGCACCGGCACGTACCGCTGTCGGATACGGTTGGATCGGTGGATTTGATGTCGGCTTTGATGATCACGTGACAAACTTCCATAGTTCCAACCGTCGCAACGTCCGTACGCGTCAGAAGTACGGCGTATCGTCCCATGGAGTCGACGGCGCATCCTGGAACGGTCGTCGTGTATGGGTACTCGGATGGGAGCTGAAAGAGTGCCGAACAGAGGCTTGGAATGTTTTGAAAGTCGTCGGAGAGCGTATCGTCGAATGGACGAATCACTCTCGTAAGTGTTTGGTACGAGCTGGTCGAAGACCTTGGATACTCGTAGTTGTGAATCTCGTCGGGGTGATCCGCGTACGTAACCAGTGACGACAGCCTCACATAATCATGATCCGCAATAGTGACATACTGTGTAAACAGTCTACACGACGTGGGAGTTCCCACGTCGCTCGAAGAAAGGGTCATGAAGTACGTGATCAATGGAGCGAACGTAGCCTTGTAGAGAATTACGGAGTTGTCCTCGTACGCGATGCAGACGAATTGATCGTTGCTCCCGTCAGGTTGTAAGTTCACTATGGCGTCGATCGCAACAATCGGTTTGCTTCCAAACTCTTCTCCAAGATGTGTGTACACATCCCATTGTCGTTCGTTCTCTCCATCCCCTGCTGGGTGAAGCGGATCTTCGGCAATCGATGACAGAAAGAGCCGGTTTCCGACGACCACGTCGTCGAAAAGATCGTTGTTGAAGTCGTACAGGAACAAGACTCCAGATGACGATACCAAATTGCCGAACGGCCGCTTGCTCTGAAAAACGTCCGATAATGCGTTGGCGTTTGGGTATACAATCTCACCCGACGCTGACGTCTCCGGACGACCAGTCAATGGCATGTCCACCGTGAAGGTTACTAATGGACCCACAAACTGGTATGTGGCGCGCGCGTAGTAGTGCGTCGCCATACGATCGACCCGCTCCGTTGCACAGCAGTCCATTTCAGAGGTCGCTCCTTCGGAGCAATCCGGATACGGGATAGAATAGGCTTCGAAATTCGCGGGATCTGTTTGTTGAATGTCGGAGTACGACATCTCAGTGTAACGCATATCGGTACCAGAAACGGTATGGCATGTCTTGATGTCTGCGTCGTCCATTGCAGTTGATACGTCCACCCGAAACTTGATCGCGGAGGCGTAGCACTGTGCGCTGGTGTCCATGTGACCACCGGTAACAGCGTCTATGGTCTGAGGTGCCGGATCGGGCCATTGCCAAGAAGACGACGACGACGACGACGTATACTCGCTCAGCGACCTCCCGGAGAAGGGAACCTCGCTCAGCTTCATACCGCACAAGCAGTAGGCTTGCTGAAGAACCAGGGAAGAGTACGTAAACGCATCGCCGTCCAAGCCCTCCCAATTATTGCACTCATCGGTGACGGGTACGCATTGTGTGTCCTGGCCCGTTCGCAGGTGCTGCTGCTCGCAGATCTCTCTGCACTTGGTAACCCCTTGGTATCCGTACCAATACTGTTCGTCCCCGTTTGGATCTTCGTAGTCGGCCACTTCCGGTGTGTCTTTTGAAATCCAAAACGTCGTTCGAGCGCGACAGCAGTGACTATCGGGTACGTCGTCTGACGCGCAATCTGGTATTGTCGGACCGGTGAAGAGTTCAGATTGCTGATCGCCGTGAGCGGGTTGACGGAATGAATGCTCCCACTGGATTATTCTCGAAGTCTCTGAACTGCTTGTTTGGAGCTCTCTGTATCTGGACCGATTTAGGTCGACGACGATAGGGGAGGCATCGTCGCGACGAATGTCGTTGACACCGGTCGACTCCAATTGCCGTGAGGTGGGTTGCGTCGAAGGCGGTGGTGGAGAGGGCGATGGCGGTGGCGGTGGTGGCATCGGTGTAGAATAAACGCATTCGAAGTCAAATGCCAGCCCGGTTAGACCATCGTCTCCGACGTTGAGGTTAACCAGCGCGACCGGTATCCCGCCATTGTTTACCCATCTATCGTTCATATTGAACGTGTTTCCTACAGACGCTAACCTCAATTTATACAATGGATTGTATCGATAATCTCTTTCGTCCATTCCCTTCCTTAAAGACGCGTCTGGTGTCGTCGTCGTGTTGTACAGCTTTCGTGCATCCACTCGAAAGTTTAAGTTTCCGTCTGGCAAACCAGCGTCAACGTACAAGTTCATTACTTCGATGTCGCGAGACATACACAACACGTTGCTCACAGCAGTGCTAGCACACGAGCTGGTAACCCTCCTCCATTGGCCATCTGCGTGCCAATACATTCGTGAGCATCCCATGCCTCCTGCATTCGTAAGTGGCAATCCATCTTGAAGCTCGTACCCATGCTGCACGATGTTTTTACCTGTACCTGCCACCCCTGCGAGTTCGTAGTTACTAAACTGATTGGAGGCTTGGAGAGCACTGTGACGTGCGTAATCCCAACTAGAAGAAGAGCAGACAGAATTCATTGCAAGCCACACACTGTTGAAAGACCCAACCTCTTCTGCCTTTGCATCCTTTGCAGCGTTCAAAGCACCCAAAGCTTCAAAAGACAAGTCGACGCTTCCGTCAAAGAATCCCGGAACGCCGCCAAAGGGAACATCGTCCGATCTGTACTGATTACAAGCGTACCATGCGTCCAAAACGTTAGAATAATACCCCGAATCTCTTCCACTTGCACCGCTCGGATAATCCGCGTCAGCCCTTGCAACAAAAAAAACCGATGTAGGCGGAGGCGGGCTCTGGGGTGGTTGGGAAGGGGGCGGTGGGAGAGGCGGCGGTGGTAGAGGCGGCGGCGGCGGCGGCGACGACGGTCCAGGTGGTGGTGGCGACGGAGTGGGTGACGGAGGAGGTAAAGGAGGCGACGGAGGAGGTTTGAGGGCACAACTTGCAACATCCGATTGCAAGTCGGCATGAACTGCAAAGGGAGGCCACTGGTCAGCTGGCTTCCATTCCCAACAGTAAGGAACGGCACCGGGTGCATCAAGGCTGTGTATTGCAGGACTGTAAGGCCGTTCCATAGTCGTCCCATCCCCGTTATCGACTGTTTTCATTTTCACGTCGTGCGTCGACTTCGGAAGTAACCCGGATGCACAAATGAAGTTCTCGTCCGGCGGAGGAGGGCTGATCCCATTTGGAGGCGGAGGCGGTGGCGGGGGCGAAGGGGGAGGGTACTGGATTCCACTCTTTCGCAATGCAGAGAGCATCACACTGGGAGAAATAATATTCGAACCATCTCGGTCCGGCGAGCACGCGAGCTCGTTCTGCACGTCCGTGTCGAATTCAGACCAAAATAGACACACGCGGCCGGAGACTTCCGACGCCTGTGCTTGATTGCAATCAATGCCGCTACTGGGCCGCGCTGTTGCCACATGCTCAGACGACGGTATCGCTCCCTCGTAGTGGGCGATCGTCGTCGTGCGTCTTGCGTGCGCAAAGAACGAATGCCAAAGCGTATACTGCTGCTGGTCTCGCGTCGCAAGGAAGAGCACACAACTGCCAATGGGCGAAAGCGTGTTTTCGTTCTCGACAAGCCAGATGGCGTGCATGGCGATCAATTTGCGCCCCGAAAAGTAGTTTTCGCACTCGTGCATCGTGGCGTTCGACAAACGGGCAATCTCATAGAGGGATCCAAACACGGCATCCGAACCATCGTCGGCGATGGTTTGGTAAGCCGAGAGCCTTGGATACGCCCATTGTGCCGATCCCAGACTCCCCGTCGTTAAAAGCTGCGTAAACTCCTGTCGATCAAGAGAGTGACTGCGAACCACCCGATCGCATTCGTAAGCACACACAGACGTCTGATAGAAGTTGGTCGTCTGCAGCTCCTTGATCGTCGATATGATCGCCATCTGCGACGAACTCGTGAAAATGGGAAGGCCATCCCCGCAGCCGTTTATAGCACAGCTCAACATAAATAATCCGCTGTTTGCGTCGACCGGTGGCGTCTCCAGCGAACCCGGAGAGAAGATACGCAAGTTGGACGGATTTTTGTTAAAAGGTGGAATGCCAGGAGGGTATGGTGGTGCTGGGGGAACCGGCGACGGCGGCGGCGATGGTGGTGACGGCGGCGAAGGAGGTGGAGGTTGCAGATGACCTAGGTTGTGATACGAGAACGTCTCAAGCATCACGTGTGCCGACTCGCACACGGACACGTTGATGCACGCTTCTCTGCAAAGCACATCGAACGGCGTGGAGCTCTGCCCGAGCTGATAGCTTTGGAGAACGCTTTCGGACCCAATGACGTAGCCCGCTCCAACTGGTGAGCCGTGATGCCACTTGTCTAGCTGTCGGCTCCACACGATCGACCGACCGTGCGTGTCCGGTCGCACTAGAAAGGCAAGCGTCGTTTCGTACCACTGCACTTTTGAGTTGGGGACGCGAACCCATTGACCTCGGTGCTGCAAATTGTACATGTTGTTGTGGTAGCAGTCGCACGTTGCGAATGGCGTCCCTGGAGCGAACCGGACGGCCTTGAGATCGAAATTCTCGTAATAACTGTCGATTCCACACTGATCCAAGCACGCGTTCGAGGTAGACACCAAAGGTAT